>Ga0208277_1000742_pt1 | contig 19209 bp, 14 predicted proteins | sample ETNtaG_5_FD_185782 | JGI IMG/M metagenome (GOLD analysis project Ga0208277, IMG submission 185782) | Marine microbial and viral communities from oxygen minimum zone, Eastern Pacific Ocean - ETNP201406SV205 (SPAdes) (version 2) | ecosystem: Environmental > Aquatic > Marine > Oceanic ...
GTCTGCATCGCCTTCCAATACTGATTGCGTAAAGAAGTAAGCCTCATCATCGTATTCAGCCTCCCATCCAAAGGAAAAGTCATCTTCCCATTCATCTTCAACATCTTGGGCCTGTATCCTATCAAAAAGTGTTGCAGATTGATGATGAAGAACTTCCCATGAGAGTCGAATCAAACGGCCGCATGCTGGTAAGTCAAGACGTTCCTCGTCCTTGACCCTTTGAGTGAAGACTTTGAGGAAGGCCGACAAATCAACATCCCATGGATTAAATTCTTCTTCCCGAACAAGTGACATTACAAGGGCTACCGAACGGTCAAAAGGGTCATGAAGACTCTGATGCTCGGCTTCTTCTGTTTTTGCAATCGTCATAATTCGTTGACTGAATTGCTCCGCGTCCTCACGGTCTTCACCTGAAGCAAGCAATTGGTCAATGATGTCCTGCTCGAGGAACCATCGGTCCAGAATCGCTTGCTTTTCAACCATGATCTCACCTCAAATTTCATCTTCCAATTCAACCGATTGTTCCTCTGCCGATTCTTGTTCATCGGCGAGAAGTTTTCGGGCGACTTCTGAGCGCTCCGCGATATCCTCTGACAATTCTGCCGCACGCTCAGCTAGACCGCTGATTGTAGGCTCTTCGTCTTGGTCTGGAGAGGTCATGTGAGGCAACAAACCACCGAGGCTCTGTGGAACATCCGGTTCATCGGGAACCGATGGCATGTCAGCAGCAGCAGCCCTCGCGGTTTCGATTCTGGTTTCAAGTTTCTTAGCAGCCTCTTGAGCCTCCTTGAGTGCAGCATCGCCCAATGCAATCGCTCGCTCTCTGTCAAAGTCTAGGATTCTACGGCTGCAACCGTCACCACCGTGAGTGATGCCGATGTGGTGGTCGGCGAGTTTGAGCGAAACCTTGCGAAGTGTAACCATGATGAATTGGGCACGCTGGCTTCGCTCTCTGCACATTTTTGCTATGCGTTCTGCGTTGTAAGCATCCAAGTTCTGGTCAACTTCATCAAAGTAGTAAAACGGACTTGGGTCATAATCCTGAATTGCGAAAATAAGGGCAAGGGCAGCCATGGATTGCTCACCGCCCGAAAGTTGTTGTCGGTTAACCTTGGACGATTTGCCACGCGGTTGAGCCCAAAGTTCCAAACCGCCCTTGAATGGCTCATCTGGGTTTTCAAGGAAGAGTTCACCTCGACCTCCATCAGAAAGAGCATGATATGATGTTTGGAAATTCTCATTTACCTTTTCAAGAACTTCGATAAGACGCTCCTTTCTTTGAGATTCCAGTTGCTCGGTTACATCGATCAATTCCTTACGATGTTTCTGTAACATTGAAAACTCATCCTTCATCATATCCAAGCGGTTTTGGCATGCATCATACTGCTCTATAGCCATCATGTTGACATTTCCAAATCCTTCGAGCCGTCGTTGCAAGCCTCTCAACTTGCGCTCCAAATCCCCAACATTGCTCAATTGTTCTGGAAGTTCCGTTGGAGATAAGCCCGCTTCAATCAATTCTTCGGCCATCTGGCGAACTTCTTCCTCACGTTCGCCAATAGTGCGGAGCAATTCTTCAGCAAGCCTACGGTGATTCTGAGCCTTAGTGAGGCGTTCTTCGTTTCGAACGCGCAATGTTGCACGCTCATCCGTAAGCTCCTGTCGCTCGTCTTCTAGACCCTGATTCTCTTCTAGGAAAACTGCTTGCTCGTCCTTCTTTTCCTTCAACAATATCTCGTCGCTAGCGCGTTGTGCAGAAAGTGTATCAATTCGTTCGCTTCGGGTGATTCGGTCAGACTCCAAACGGTCAATACGGGCTTTGGACTCATCAACCCGACGCTGGATAAGGTTCAGACTGGCTGCGCCACTTGCAAGATAACCTTCTGCGCGTTCTTTTACACCGGTTGCCTCAACTCGCTTGAGCTTGGCAGCGTTCATTCGCTCTCGCAAATGCTCGGGGCTAGCAGCTTCGAGTGCGCTTTGAGCCAGTTCGCTCTCTTCTGTAGCCTCGGTATGGCGACGTTGTGATTCATCCAATGATTTGAGTGAAGTTTGCGCATTGGTCTGCAAAAGAGCGAGCTTTTCTTCCAATCCTTTGACAACGCCGATTCCCTTTGAATAGGCTGCTTGCAATTGCTTTCTTTCAGCTTTCAATTCACGTACTGATGTTGCATGGCTGTCATCGACAAGAGCATTGATCTGATTGCGCAACTCTTGTTGCTTTGTTCGCGCCTCTCGCAATGCGCTTGATACGGTTTCAGACATCAGACGGTACTTTTCAACTTCTGCTGTACATTTCTCAACTTCCGAAGCACCTTGTATACGCCCCCCAAATGCAATGTTGAGTTTTCTCCTTGAACCACCAACCATTGCACCTCCGGCTTCAGTCAGGTTGCCTCCTAAGGTAACCAAACGAATACCTCCCATGTGCTTTCGCGCTGTTGCCATGGAGTCGACCAAGAGTGTGTTTCTTAGAACAAAACGAACAGCGATGTCGATTCTTGGGTCGTAATCAAGCATCTCGTGAGCAAAACCGATGACGCCTTCTTTGCGAGCCACCATGACCGACTTACCAGCCGGCCTTGAATTTGCAAGTTTGTTGAGCGGGAGGAATGTCGCTCGGCCGGAACGAGTCTCAGCAAGCCAACGAATCGCTCGTGCTGCATCTTCATCCGTATCGACAACAACTGAAGCCATTCCCCCTCCTATGGCAGTTGCAAGCGCCGTTTCATGGGAATCATCTTTCGGAGCGCACAATTCAGCAATGGTCCCGATAATTCCCGTAAGTTCTCCTTGATCTCTTGCTGCAATAACCGCACTAGCGCCACCTGCAAGACCTTTTGCACCTGACTTTTCCTCCATCTCAGCCTTAGCTCGGGAGAGGCGGCGCTCAGCATCTCTGAATTTATTTTCAATACGCGCTGTGTCTTCTGTCAGTTGTTGTTCAGTACGCTGCGATTGCATCAAAGCACCTGCGAGGGCTTCTCGGTCGTATTCAGGTGCTTGGTCATCAAGTTCCTGCTTACGCAAATCACATTCGCCAAGAGCCAGGCGCATTTCTTCAGCCTCGGTTTGTGCATTCTCAAGTTGTTCACCAATCAATTCAGCCTCAAGGGCAAGACGGTCAACATCTGATTGAGCGCCATCAAGAGCAACCTTGGCTTCTTTCACCGATTCCTTTGCTTTGGAAAGGGCCCGTGAGAGGTCAAGATTCTGCTCGCCTGCTGATTCCAGAGCAAGATTGATGTCTGATTCTTCCCTTTTTGCTTCTTTGAGTACCTCCAAAGCGGAAGCTAAATCGTCGTTCGCAGTCTTGAGTTCATTTTGAAATGCGGAAAGTTCGTCTCTCGCTTCATTCCATTGCTCATTCATGCTCTCTGATTCAGAACGGCCTTCGGCATCTTCACGCTCCGCCTCTGCAATGCGGTCGTTGTTCAATTCAATGCGGACTTGGAGGTCACGGATTGCCCGTCCAAGTTCAGAGGTATCCCCTCCGGTGAGGGCATTGATCTCCTTTTGCAACTCGGAAATCCGGTCATCAAGTTGAAGAAGCTTCTTTTCATTCTCTTTGTGCTCGTCCATGAGGGTTTGACTCGCAGATAGAGATTGTTCTCGTTGGTCAACATGAAATTCTAGCTCGTTGACCATGCTTGCATAACGAGATTGCAGCAGGAGTTCATTTGAACGTTGAATCTCTTCTGTTACCTCTTTTGCCTTTTCAGCAAGCGCCTTCTCCTTCTCCAAGGTCGCAAGACGGTCAAGTTGTTCTTTTTCGAGAAGCCCGATTCGTTCAATATAGCCCTCTACCTTTTCTTGTTGTTTGGTTGCTTTACGAATTTCATCGTCATAGGAAGTTACGCCTGCCACATTATCAAGCACTTTACGGCGTTCATTGGCAGTCATTTTAGCAAGACTCGTGACGTCGCCCTGAAGGACGATATTGTAGCCATCAGGCCGGGCATTTGCTGCACCGAGAAGACGGTGAAATGCCTTCTGAGTACTGTCTTCTCCGTCAAGCATGTAAGATGTTGACACATTGTTCGAGGGCGTGAGGCGGACTTTACGGGACATCCGTATTTCTTCCTTGTCAAGAGGAAGACGTCGCCGGCCGTTGCTCATCAGTGGGTTGGCAAAAACAAGTGTGACCGAGCATTCTCTTGCAGGTTTGGAATTTTTACCACCATTGAAAATTAAGTCGGTTGAATTCTGAGCCCGTATGACTCGATTTGATTTAGGACCGAGAACAAATTGGATCGCATCCCCACAGTTCGACTTACCCGAACCGTTTGGGCCCGTGATGGCAGTGAAACCGCGATCAAGTGGAATGGTCACTTCGCCTTTGAATGATTTGAAATTGGAAACTTCAAGTGACTTTAGATACATCCCTATCCCTCTTGATAAGAAAACTAATTCTTACCTTATTTCTCACACCCGTTGCTTACAGGATTTAAAGAATACGAAGAAACATGGCTCAGTATAGCGGTTTTTGAGGGGGCGAAACAAACGCCGAACGAGCGTCAAAATACGCCTAATTCTTTGCATTTTTTACAGCCCGTACCTTGGCAATATGGACAAGTCGCCATAACAAGAATACTGCTTCTTCTTTTGCTCATTGAGAGGTTGCGGTCGTTGCTGAGTAGACGACTGCGTTCATGACGATCAAGTGTCTTTTTGTCATGTTTGTCTTTGGTAAGATACGCGCCACGGAATCTGCTCGCCTTCTCCCGACGTTTCTCCAATTTATCTCTTGTTTGAGTGACAGCTTCTGCATCCCAATATTTGGGCCCGCGCATCAGTAGAGCACCGACCACTGCAAATCCAATTTGGACCAACCACGGAGATACCTTGACTGGGAAGAGAGCGGATAGGCCCTCCGAGTTTGCAGCGCTGGGAAGCCATCCCAAACGATCGAGGATGGCAAAACTGAAGAACGTACACCCTATGACAAATCCGATTTTCCTAACTCTCTGCGCCCAGGCTTTATTTTGGGGCAATTGGAACCTACCTGCAAGAATGATGACAAGGCCTTCACCAAGCATGAGAATATCTGCTCCAGCCCATTCGCCCTTTTGGCCAAGGCAATATGACGTACCCATGGCATCAATTTCTGCTTCAATCGCTTCAAAACTACATGTTGGGTCTGAAAGCATGAGAACATCTAATTTTGCATCTTCTGCATTGCTTACTGCCATCGGAGCAACTGCTCCGAATTGAACATTTGCGATAACGAATGCCACAATTGCTCCACCGACAAGAGTTCCAAGCATGCGCCGCATCAGTCTGCCTCCTTCACAACCATAGTAGGCCACTTCATAGTGATATCGTGAACAATCAATCAAAGCGATGGCCATCAGCGTCAAGAAGGAGGATGCATAGCACCCATCATCACGAGGGACAATCATGGCTCATATCGTCATTGTTGGAAGCGGGATTGCCGGCCTTTTTGCCGCTGCCGAACTGGCTGATGCTGAACACAATGTGACCGTGATCACCAAACAACGCACAAAGGATTCGTCTACAAATTGGGCTCAAGGTGGAATTGCGGCGATTCTTGACAAAACAAATGATGAAGGAATGGAGGCACACGTCCAAGATACACTTCGTTCGGGAGACGGAATGTGCGATGAGGATGTTGTTCGTTCGATCATATTTGAAGCTGGAGAGCGAATTCACGACCTCATCAATATTGGAGTCAACTTTGAACAAAAGAAGGACGGAACATATTCTCTTGCAAAAGAGGGAGGCCACTCTGAAAATAGAATCCTTCATGCAAAAGATGCAACAGGAAGGGAGATTGAACGAGCATTGACCCAATATGCTGAGGGCCATGAAAAAATTACACTTTTACCCAACACGTTGGCCATTGACCTTATTCAACGGAAACACGGAATGCCTGAATTTGGAATTGGTGGAGTCTGGTGTCTTGACCAACTTTCGAATGAAGTATTGACCGTGGAGGCTGACGCAATCATGCTTGCCACTGGAGGCGTTGGCCGACTTTGGAAGGCTACAACCAATCCAAGTGTCGCCACTGGAGACGGACTTGCAATGGCCTATAGAGCAGGCGCTTGCGTACAGGACCTCGCCTTCATTCAGTTTCACCCAACCTCCCTATATGCAAAATCTCAACGGCCTTTTTTGATGTCAGAAGCCTTGCGAGGGGAAGGAGCAGTACTTTTGGACCATGAAGGGTATCTTGAATGGACGAAGGCATGTAAAAGCGCAGTTAACTCTGGAATCAATTCACCCAAACCAGATGAATATTCCTTTACCCTTGAGCACTCTCCAGAAGGGTCAATGGCGACTCGTGACATCGTTGCTCGAGCGATTGACCAACGTCTAAAACTAACCGGAGAACGCCACGTCTATCTTGTAACATCTCACCTTAACTCCGAATTTCTAAAACAACAGTTCCCAAACATACAACGACGGCTTGACCAAGAAGGAATCGTACTTGGAAAGGATCCAATCCCTGTCGTCCCAGCAGCGCATTACATGGTTGGTGGAATAAAGGTTGACAACATCGGACGCGCTTATGTTCGCGACAACGAGAACATCATGCCCCACCTGTATGCGATTGGAGAGGTTGCTTGTACTGGCATGCATGGAGCGAATCGTTTAGCATCCAACAGTCTCCTTGAAGCCGTAGTATATGCGCATCGAGCCTCGGAGTATTTGATTTCAAATCCCCCGACAACCTACGAAGGAAGCCATCCAAAATGGCGAGCAGAAGGTTTAGCCAGCCTCGTTGAACATGCACCTGTTATTCACGATAGAAACAGTTTGTTGACGACGATGGACCAGGAGGTCGGAATCGTACGCACCAATCAAAGGTTGAAGCGTGCTGCACGCCGACTCGATCTATTTCATGAAGAAATTGACCGTCTTTGGCAGCATTCTCTCCCTTCAAGAGAACTGATTGAATTGCGTAATCTCTCCTTAATTGGTACGCTAGTCGTTGATGATGCATTGCGACAAGGAAGAAACGTCGGCCTGCATTTCAACTTGGACCTCATACAGGATGACAGGCCTCAATAAGTGATGCAAGGACTTGATTCAACGGCACGCTCAGTCCAAATTGCTCCGCTCTATTTGCAATTTCTCGGTTAAGAGATGAAATTTCGGTGATTCTACCGGCCTTGATATCTTCCAACATGCTGCAAGAATTGTCAGCAGTTGCTTCAAGAACAGAGCGCAAGAGATGTTCAAATTCAATCTCATCCAGCAGTTGAACACGCTCCATTTCTGCAACCTGTTTTGCTTCTCTGTAAAGCAACATGCAACCATTGAGGACATCGGAATCCAGCAACTCGCCATTTTTCAAACCTGCAAGAGCCGCCAGTGGGTTGATCGTAATGTTCAGCAGAACTTTTTCCCAGATCATCTGCATTGCATCGGGATAAACAACGGGCTTCAAGCCGGCGGATTCGAACAATTGAGAGAGTTGCGACATAGCATCGGCGTCTGGGCCCAGGGGGATGCTTGCGAGATTCACACTTCCCTCTCCGGCCCAAGTAACGGGGCCTTCTGGAGTTCTGTATGCTCCATGAGTGGTGGTTGCAGCTACCGTACGACCCGGTCCAACGGTGCGACTCAACGTTTCAACATGGCCAAGACCGTTTGACAATGCGAGGACAATGCCGTTGTCCGACACCAAATGAGAAGCCAAATTTGCAAGATGGCCGACTTCATGAGCCTTGCATGTGAGGACAACAAGGTCTGAACCGTGTTCAAGCGAAACTGGAAGTTCCAACTCTTCGGTGCTTAAGAGAAAGCGTTCTGCAGGGAATTTGGCCTCACTTGCACCTGTGACTTCCAAGCCTTGAAGCATGACCATTGCACCTCGTTCACCTCGTAAATGGAGATGGATTTCATGCGGAGTGTTTGCAAAGGAGGTAGCAATCAATGTTCCAATTGAACCAACACCCAATATCGAAATACGCATGAATTCGCCTCACTGATAACTGGCTAAGTGCAGGACTACAGTGCCCGCTTCATGGGTAATCCACATGGTTGAATATGGCTCAGATGGTGGAGTAAGTGACAAATTAGTCACGCCTGGCGAGAGGTACTGGCCGTCCCAATCATGACTCCAATCCTCTCCAATTCCGCCCTCTCGAGCGATTCGGAAGGGGATTGATTCGTTACCGGGGTTGATGAAGGAGAGTTCACCCATGGTTTGGTCCAACAAGGTTCCGTTAATCGCCATTGCAAGTGGCGTGGTCCAGAAGCGAGTTGTCGTGTTCATCCATTCTACCAGCATTTCAGGGCCGGCGTGAACATCAAATTTGAGACGTGGATACGGGTTAAACGGGTCACTGTTGCTGCATAATGATGCATTTGAACCATCAGCCATTACCAAGGTCAAGTTCTGTCCTGTTTCGACATCGGGAAGCGAACCAATTTTGAAAACGGCTGTGTCCCAAATCCAAGGACCATCCAAAGGACGAGAAGGCGTACTTATCGTTGGGTTAATCGGGCATAACTCACTTCCAATCTGTAGGACTCCGCCTTCACTGAACAATGACCCCCATCCTGGAATCACATCTTCACTTGTCCCAATGATCCATCCATTCTGCGGGAATATTCCTTCCAGTGGCCGATAATTCTCCGGCAAGAGTGGTTTGAACGTGTCGTTATTCAATGTAATTTCGGACATTGGCGGTTGAAACACCAAAGGATCAAGCCCTCTCAGACAAATTGAAGAAGGGACTTCCTCATGTTGAGCGGTCATACCAGGTTCACCATCGATTTGAACCAAAGTTGTTTGCAGGTCATTGATTTGAGAATCCGCAACCGATACATTGAGTTCACTGGAGTCAAGGAGTTCTCCGTGGAGGTCAACACATCGCTTGACATGATTTCCAGTAAAGACATCATACCAATGGTCTGAGACAGACACCTCAAGGCCGGGTTGAAGAGACTGAGTCTCAAGTGAATATTGACCGTTCATTTCCACTACATAGGTGAGATTGGATACCAAGGGTTGTTGTGTTGAAGACCAAGTGTAATTGATCCAAAATATTGCGGTACGTCCCGGGAGTAGATTCGAACCACACCCGTTTCCATTGAGTGTCAATGAATTTTGGTCATCGCAGACCCATTCAATGTTCCAATCATGGCCGACGTTCTCAAAAAAGACGTCAATGGCGTAGGGTTTTTGAATTGATGAAGGATTGATAATTTTGATTTCATTGTATGAGTACCATGTCCCATTCTCGCCCAAAATAGCCGCATTAGGTTGGCCGATTTCAAATTGTAAATCATCGTCCCATGAATCACCCCTCAACACGGGTTGTTGAGCTGGTAGAACGAGGAGGAAGGAAATGAGAAGCAACATTCCCATTCGCCCATGATCCCGTTCACTCAAACCTTCGTTTTCATCCAAGATGAATGGAATTCGTAAATCGTTTCCAAGGAAGAAGATCAACGGTAAAATCAAGCCGATAACAAGGAACCAAAGTGAGAATCCATCAAAAACATCGAAGATGAACGCAAAGAGTAACACTACTGCAAGAAGGAGACTCTGAGTGCCTGAACTTCTTGCCTCAAGTACGCCCATTCTTGCGATGAGAAGTCTTCCACCGGGGAAGGTTGGGACAGGGAGGACGGAAATCCAAGCAAACAGCATGAGCATTCCACCAGCATGAACCCAAGGATGAGCCCATGCCATGCGAATAATTGCATCATCGTGGATAAATTCCACCGCAATTAAGGCCAAAAAACTTGGAGCGGATGTTAACAATGGCATTGATGAGATTTCAATATATTGTGGAGTTAACGTAATGCCTGCAAACAAAAGGGTGATGCCCGTAATCATCAATACCATTGGTACTGAAAGGGCTGTGTAACCGAGGGATGCTCGATTTGGCCATGGGCGTGCATCCATTCGGGGCATGGTTGGTATAAGTAAAATTCCGAATGGCCAGAAGAGCCAACTTGATGGGAAAATCCCCAACGCATACAATGCGATGGTGAGGTCGGGTACTGGCATAATATGGCCAGAGCGAACTCCAAAACGACGAGCAACGCGTGTCTGAATAAAGGAGGCAACGATGAGACAGCCCATGATTGGAAGTGCATATCCAATCACAGCATCGAAAAATGAGGAGGAGGAAAACCAGCCTTCTTCCGGCCTTGCGGAGTTCATCCAAACATCACCTGCAAGACTGAGGGTGAGGAAGGAGAGCCCCCAAAACAAAAGAACGGTATTCAATCGAGGGAACTGACGCTCCGGAAGGGGAAACACCGTGATGGTCCATCCTTCGTCCGATGTCAATTTGGCCATCCATCCAAGCCGTTCAAGGTGACGGTTTGCATCAACAAGCCCCTCATGAATGGAAGCGTCTCCAGCGTATGCAACCTTCCATGATGGCCAACGCCCTCCGGTATGCTGAAGTATATCAAAATAAGATGCTAAAATGGAACCAAGAAGCTCGTGTTGGTCCCATGATTCTTTGTGATGGCCCAACTGTTCGGGCAAATCAGACGAAGATTCTGGCTCGCTCAACATCTCCCACCCAACACTCGGTAATGCCCATCCCCCATGAATCCCTCGTTACAGGAATTCAATCAAACAAGTGACTCACTTGTTCTTGAATCGCTTCAATCGGAACGTTTCTTCACGCTCCATTTCTTCAAGGCGGAGTTGGATGAATACCTTGGCTTCTTCAAGTTCTGGAATCACCTTGAACTCGAGAGCGTTTACACGGCGTTTTGTAGCTTCAATTTCAGCAAGCAGTCGCTTGAGAGTGGCTTCCATCTCGGATGCAGTAACAATCTTCTCGATCAATTCGCTGAAAGAATCACTCGCTTCGTCAATGTAGGGTGAAGAACCGATAAAACCAATCCCACGCTCTGAAAAGGTGGACTTCAAATTGGTTCCACTGACGCTGGGAACAACGACACCCATGATGTTTCGGCGTTCAACCTCAACTTCTGGATGTGCTGAGTTAGCAATGGCTGCGGCACGAACGGCAAGACCACCTTCAATGGCGTTTGCAAGGTCAATTCGTGTTTTAGCAAGACGGTAGGCGTTGGTAAGTTCTTTCTTCGCCTCAATCATGACAGAAAGAAGTTGGCGGAATTCGTGGAACAGTCCATCACGCTTCATCTTCAGCAACTTGTAACCGTTCTTGGTTTGCTTGATTCGAGCCTTCAACTTGATGAGTTCGCTTCGGGTTGGTTTGATATCCAGTGCCATAGCATTCCCCTCGTGTATCAGTTGTGATTCGTATTCAAGCTCGGTTGTCAGGATGGTACTTGTCAATCCACTTTTGGTCAAGTCGCACCAGGTACTTTGTATCAATTGCAGACATAAGGCTCCAGCACAAATCAAGCGTTTCCTCAATGGAACGGTCTTCGTCACGTGATTGGCGAAGGAACTTGTCTTCAAAGACTCCAGAGAAGTCAAGCAATTGCTTGTCACGCTCGTTGAGTGCGTCCTCACCGACAATGGCGACAAGTCCACGAAGTTCACGGCCTTGGGCGTATGCGGCATACATTTGGTCAGAAACTGACTTGTGGTCTTCACGGGTTGTCTTCTCGCCAATACAGGAACCCATCAATCGTGAGAGCGATGGTAGAACGTTGATCGGCGGATAGATACCTTGTTGGTGCAATTCACGGGAAATAACAATCTGTCCTTCTGTAATGTATCCAGACAAGTCAGGAATTGGGTGCGTAATATCGTCACCAGGCATGGTTAGAATTGGGAACTGAGTGATTGAACCCTTCTTGTTCTTGATAATTCCAGCACGCTCGTAGAGCATAGCCAAATCAGTGTACATGTAACCGGGGTAACCACGGCGTCCAGGAACTTCTTCACGAGCTGCGCCAATTTGGCGAAGTGCATCACAGTAGTTGGTCATGTCCGTGTAGATGACCAGAACGTGGTAATCCTTCTCGAAAGCAAGATATTCAGCAGCGGTGAGGGCAAGACGAGGTGTAATGATTCGCTCAACAGCCGGGTCGTCGGCTAGGTTGACGAACAACACAGCGTTCTCAAGAGCACCGGTTCGCTCCAAATCTGAACGGAAAAAGTTGTATTCTTCAGCAGTAATTCCCATTGCACAGAACACAACAATAAATTCTTCATCGGAGTCCTTGAGCTTTGCTTGACGAGCAATTTGCAGAGCAATGTCGTTGTGTGGAAGACCTGATGCAGAGAAAATTGGTAACTTCTGTCCACGAACAAGGCTGGTACATAGGTCAATTGCAGACACGCCAGTTTGAATGAAATCATTTGGGCTTTGTCGGCTGTATGGGTTGATTGCAGCACCGATAATGTCTGCTTTCTCATCAGCAACAATTTCCGGACCACCGTCACGGGGTCGTCCTGCTCCATCCAAAATACGACCGACGAGGTCTGTACTCACTGGGAGTTTGAAAACGTCGCCCATGAAGGTAACACCGGATTCTCGGTCAATCTTTGCTGTTCCTTCAAACACTTGGACAATCACGAGATCGTCGGATGTATCGAGAACTTGTCCGTTCTTGATGGTACCATTGGAGAGTCGTAAGGTAACGATTTCACCAAAGGCAACAGGCTCAGTTTTGTTCAAAAAGACCAGAGGTCCTTTCACGTCAGTAATGGTTCGGTATTCTTTTCCAGTCATGATATTCCTCTCCTCAGTTTTCCTCCACCGTATCGGCGATTTCATCGGTCATTTTCTTGACCATTTCAGCAATAACATCAATGTAACCTTTCTCAAATCGGCCTCGCATAAGGTCGGAGCGAGCTGGTACGTTAACAACATCGTTGAGAACTGCACCACTGGCCATTGCAGACTTTGCTGCATCTTGGAACGATAGGATTGCTTTTGCCATTTGATATTGCAAGTGAATGTCACAGTATGCGTCAACATCGTGGAATCCATTTTGTTGAAGGAAGTATTCACGAATCATACGAGCGACTTCAAGTGTCAGTTGTTGATCGGATGGCAGAGCATCTGAACCGACCAGTTGAACGATTTCTTGAAGTTCAGACTCAATCTGGAGAAGACCGCTGATTTGTGTTCGGATTTCAGGGAAATCCTGAGCGATGTTGTCACGGAACCACTGGTCAAGGCTTTGTGGATACAAGGAATAGGAATTGAGCCAGTTAATTGCAGGGAAGTGACGTTGTCGCGCAAGCCCAGCATCAAGTCCCCAGAACACCTTAACGATACGAAGCGTACCTTGAGAAACGGGTTCAGAAATATCTCCACCGGGCGGGGACACAGCACCGATAACGGTAACCGATCCGTCGTCTCCATTGAGTGTCTCAACACGACCAGCACGTTCGTAGAACTCTGCAATTCGGGATGAGAGGTAAGCAGGATATCCTTCCTCACCAGGCATCTCTTCAAGACGAGAAGAAATCTCACGCATTGCTTCAGCCCATCTCGAGGTTGAGTCCGCCATCAAAGCGACGTCGTAGCCCATGTCACGGAAATACTCCGCAATGGTAATTCCAGTGTAAACAGATGCTTCACGAGCAGCGACCGGCATGTTTGATGTGTTTGCAATCATCACCGTACGGTTCATGAGTGGCTTACCGGTGTTTGGGTCAATCAAGTGAGGGAACTCGTCCAACACTTCAGTCATCTCGTTTCCACGCTCACCGCACCCGATGTAAACAACAAGTTGTGCGTCAGAATACTTTGCAAGGGACTGTTGAGTAACGGTCTTTCCGGAACCAAACGGTCCGGGAATTCCCGCAGCACCGCCCTTAGCAAGTGGGAACAAGAAATCCAAAATTCGCATTCCAGTGATGAGAGGTGTTTCTGGTGCGTATTTCTGCTGGAACGGCCGAGGAGTTCGTACAGGCCACTTTTGCATCATCTGCATTTCAGTACCGTTGTCGAGAACACAGACCGTTTGTGTGACGTTGAAATCACCCGATTCAATCGATTTGACAACACCGCTTGCGGTAGGAGGTACCATGATTTTGTGAACGATTGTTTCAGTTTCTTGGACGTGTCCAATCACTTGGCCTGGGACCACTTCATCGCCAACAGCGACTTGAGGTTCAAAAGTCCAAATCTTCTCAAGGTCAAATGCATCTGCATCAACACCACGAGTGATGAAAACACCCATCTCCTCTTCCAAGGTAGGAAGAGGGCGCTGAATACCATCGTAAATTTGGGTTAACAACCCTGGCCCTAGAGAGACAGAGAGCGTTTCTTGTGTGTTCAACACCGGTTCTCCTGGTCGGATACCCGATGTATCTTCGTAGACTTGAATCACAGCTTTTTCACCGTGCAATTCAATCACTTCGCCCATTAGACCTTCATGGCCAACACGTACAACGTCATACATTGCGGCGTTCATGCCAGTGGCGGTCACGACAGGACCTGATATTCTGTAAATTACTCCTTCATTGCTCATTTTTTATTCCTCCAGGTTTTGTGTGGAACTTCACTTCCACAGATCGACTCCTATTGCCTTACGAATGGTCTCTCGCAAGGTAGTGTCTTCCTCCGTACCGATTCCAAGAACGGTTGGGGAGACGGATGCCGAAAGCTGTTCACGCAAGCGATCGGGCAATGTTGCAAGCATGGTGGAGTCGACAACCATGAGTCCAACAGATTTGTTGTTGAGAAGGGAACGAAGTGTGGAATGCAAATCTTCCTCACCTTCGGGATTGTACAAGTCGGACAAACCTGCGAGTTGGAAGCCGAGGGTGAATTCTGGTGAACCTACTACTGCAATCTCCATTATATCACCTCACAAAACGTGTGCCTCTAACACTTCGGCACTTAGGCCGGCAAGTCGTCCACGGACGATAAGACGTAAATCATTGACTTCCTGAACCTTCATCGCCACATAGTGTATGATAGGGAGGGCGGATACTGGATGGAGGTAGCTCATCCGTTGCATCATTGCATATTCCCTTGCTTTCATCCATGTGATTACGGGGTCAAGGCTTCGAGTTGATTCTGACTCTTCAAGGACTGATTCAAACGCTGTCATGTCAAAACGATCTCCAGCACGTAGCAAGTCCATCATAGCGCTTCTTCCACCGGTAGCGATGGTTGAAAACGAACGCTTTGGAAGCAGACGGCCGCCGGGAATCAGTAACGATACAAGTTGATCACTGGGTATACCAACGGCGCTGGCTTCAAGGATGTTGACGATGTTTCGATGGTCAATTTCACTCGCAAAGAGTCGGGTTAAGAAGCGCGCAGGTGCACCTTTCGATGCTCGCATGGCCCGTTGGGCGGTAGCGAAGTAATGGCGGTCAAGTGCATCCTCGTAATCCGATAGCGTTCCATTCTCAGGAACGCGACCAAGAGCGGATCCAAATGACTTGCGGCGCATCAAGAGCGCTGCAGACCTCAGATCTTCCGAACTTTCAACAACCTTGAGCCAAGGCGTATTGATGTCGTTGACTTCTGGAAGGATGGTGTTTCCAACTTCTTCAATCGAAATCTCATTGTGGACTGCCCTAAGGACAGCCTTAGCGTTTTGATATTCAAACCGAAGGGTGTAAATCTCAATCAATGGACGTATGGTTCGGTTGCTCATGTCCACAATATCTTGAAGCTCGGCTTCTAGATTGTGTGTAAGGGCAGCCTCCACAAGGTCACCACCGGACAACTTTCCTGCGTAGAGGTCGATTTCCGTTCGGTATCCTAGATCGCCGACCGCAACCGTCAGTTGGTCTACGGACTGGTTGATGAGTTGACGTAGGCGGGCTCGGTCGGCCAATTTTTGCCTTCGCGACTTAGCACGAGCGACAACATATGGGGTATTTCCGAGCATCATTGTTCCACCTTCATTCAATCAAATAGCGTTTCATTAACTGCAGAGAGTTGGTTGGACCAAGCCTGTTGAAGCAAGACGTCAAACCGCATGTCAAACGAGACTGAGCCATCTTCTGCCTCAAGGATAAATCCTCCAAGGCCATCAACGCTTTCACCGACTTTACGGTCGCCTGCTGACTTTGTGATGGCAGCACGGTCAAGTTCAACGGGTCGGATGACAAATTTGCCCTTTGCTAGCTTCTTTGAGTTCGCCAACAATGACTTCAACACTGCATCACGGCCCTTCATTCCAGCGTCTGAAATGTGTGATTGGGCCGCATCAAGTGTGGCATCAAGCGCTTTTCGTCGTGCGACGAGTATGTCTTTCTGATTTGATTGACGGGCGCTTGCAACCAATTCTCGTTCGATTTGGCCAGCTTCCTTTTCTGCTCGTTGCTTTGCTTCCTCGCGAATATCATTGGCTCGTGCTTCAGCGTCAGCAAGAATGCTTTTCGCTTCAGATTTGGCTTCTTTTATCAGCGCCTTGGCTTCGCTCTCCGCAGAGGCAGCGATGTCTTTTGCTAGTGTATCTAATGTCATTGTATAATCTCCATGTTCGTTTTTCAGTTGGGCAGGGCCCAATGGGAACCGCTTATCCTCAGTTGAGGAAGAGCGGGAGTGCTCCGAGAATCACGATGGATTCTGGAAGAGCGGTAAAGATCAGTGCAACACCGAACTTGCTTCCGTCTTCCGCAAGCATGCCGACAGCAGCGCTGCCGATAGCGGCTTGGGAAAATCCAGCACCAATGGCTGCAAGGCCAAGGGCTAGACCAACACCGACGTCGCCGGTCATTCCATCAGTTGCACTCGAATCGGTGGTGTCACCTTCTGCAGCTGCAACGCCTTGGGCGACCAAGGCGAGGGTTAGCAGAACGATCAGTGTGCGTAGGCTCGTTTTCAGGGTATTCTTATTCATTTTTCTACCTCCTATTTTATGTCCAGGGGACTATGATTGCCCCTCCGCATGGAGGGGGCGGCCACCAAGCGGGGTAAATACCCGGCCCGAGCCATCGTAAAATTTGCCCATCCATTCCACAAAGTGGAGACGGGCAGCGTGAATACTTGGTGATAGCAGGCCGAGCGCAAGGGCAAAGGCCTGGATGAAGAGGAAGAGAACGGCACCGAGGATGATTTCCACTGGGCCTGCTCCTGAAGCAGTCATCATCTCCCATCCCATCGTAATGGAGACTTCAGCGATTTTGACGCCAGCGACGCCAACGCCCATCACACGAAGATAGGAGAGTGTGTTTGCAAGAAGACCGAAGGTTTCGATTGGACCCATGATGAGTCCGCCTGCCCATCCAAACTTCTCAAAGATAGCGAGACCAATGATGAGGCAAACAATACCTGCAATAACGGCTAGACCAGCGGTAGTTGCTTCAAACACTTCGTGATCTCCGACCAAGAAGCCGTAGATGTGAAGGAAACCTGCTGTTAGGATAATGATCCAACTGCCCTTCTCGAAGAAGGCAGCCACGATTCCGTGTGCCTTTGCGACATTGATGAATCCGATGATGAATCCAAGCATAAGATGAACGACACCGAGGTAAACAGAGAGAAGCACGTAATCTTGGAGTGCGCCGGTGGCACGGTGGAATGGGATGTGAGTGTGAGTCATGTTGAGCGTGTCGGCAACGAAGGCTGGGAAGTGGATGTTGTCGTAAGTCCAGACATAAAGTCCATCCAAGGGCGACCAAGCCTCATCCCATACGAATCCAAACCCTTCTGCGAAGAGAAGACCCCAGATAATACACCAAACACCCATCCACTTGAGGATGGTAATGCCGTTCTTGGCAACTGGGTCAGCTGCAAATGGTTTGGTTCCTAGCCACATTCCCAACAAGAGGATGATGAGGCCGTATCCAAAGTCTCCAAGAATAAGTCCGTATACCATTGGGAAGGTGATCATCATCAACATCGTTGGGTCAAACGTTCCGTAAGTAGGGCGGCCAACGAGATCAACCATCAATTCAAACGGCTTTGACACGGTGCCGTTTTCCAATGCAACCGGAGGTGTTGGCTCATGATGGTCATCGTCATGACCGTGATGGTGGTCATCAACAAATGCTTCAACCTCAACGTGAGATGCGACGCCCTTGAGTGCGGAACGAATCTCGTTTTCCTTGTTGGTTGGAACCCAAGCATCCAGTGCAAAGGCTTGGTTTGTAACCGCCAGCTGGGTTGGCGCCGTGTAAATCTCGCCTTCACGAGACAGGTATTCATGGATAGCGAGTAAATTCCTTCCGTTCGCCTTGACCCATGCCTCAGCATCATCCTTTGCTGCTAGACTTGCTGAAGTTGTTTCAGCGTGCTGCTTTTCCAGTGCTGCAATTGCTTTTTCAGGAGAATCGTCAATCGATGGAATTTGAACCGCTTTACCCCCAAGTTCTCCAAGCGCCATTTGAACTTCGGCTGAGTCCGCAGGCAAGCAAGCGACTGCGACAATTCGGGGAGCTGCCATAAGCTCAACTTTTCTAAGGAGGTCCCCGAACACTGAACGGGCTTTGGATGCCTTCGGTGTTTCGGCAACGAACACTTCGACATGACTGGACCCTTTGAGCAAATCAAGTGACATGTTCAGTGGTCGAAGGCGTTCAAGAAGATGGAGTTGTTCCTCAATCATGGCGATTTCGGCTTCGGAGTCTCGTTGAACGTCCAAGGCGTCAAGCCCTTTCTGCAATGTTTCTGGAAATGTACCGTCGAGAAGTTCTTTGATTCGCTTGGTAGAGACTGGGCCATCTCCGTTAACAGGATTGAAGGCTGAAACGGCAGCCCTCACCTTGGATAGAGTGGCACTTACGATGTTGGCGTCATCGGTAGCGATTGCGGCGCCGACATGAATGCCTTCTTCAAAGTTTGAATAGGTCTCTATGTGGACGCAACCTGCTTTCATGCAACTGCGAAGCACATCTTCCATACGATCAACAGGAGCGGCCACGGCAAGGCGGGACATAGCAACTGTGTCAAACATGAATTCACCTCAATCCGACATTAAAGCATCAACGACCATTGTGACGGCCTTGTCTTGATTTTTAGCAGAGTTTGTATCAATCGCAGCGATGTCTTTGGCACCATCGGATTTCACAGTATCTGCCTCTCCTTGCCCCTTAGAGCGAGCAGCATCCAAGATTTTTTGAGTCATTGCCACCGATTCCTCGGCTGCGCTTTGAATCATCTCGGAAGATTTTTTCCTCGCATCGGAGAGAACTTTAGAGGCCTCATCCTGGGCTTCAAGCAAACGCTTTTCAGCACCTTGTTCGGCTTTTTTGATACTGCGCAAGACATCGCCCATACCCATAACAAACACCTATTGGACTGGGTCACCGGAAGGGGGTTTATCAGTCTAACGGGGTGGTTTCCACGACTTCATCCTGCGGTTTACGACCTCTAAATCTGCTTGCCATTCCAAATGGATAGAGCA
>Ga0208277_1000743_pt1 | contig 19157 bp, 8 predicted proteins | sample ETNtaG_5_FD_185782 | JGI IMG/M metagenome (GOLD analysis project Ga0208277, IMG submission 185782) | Marine microbial and viral communities from oxygen minimum zone, Eastern Pacific Ocean - ETNP201406SV205 (SPAdes) (version 2) | ecosystem: Environmental > Aquatic > Marine > Oceanic ...
GCGCTGCTGTCGGCTGGGAAAGTTAAAGATTTCTTTTACATTGCAAACTTGTACGGAAACATCGAGGATACTTTCAATCGACCGATTTACTCTTCTCCAGAGGACTTTATCGATGTAGCTATTCGTGCTCCGGAACACGACCGTGGTTTTTTTGCGCGTTTACGAGCGACACCAGAATCACGACGCTGTCTCAACTTGGGAAGTTACAATTACTTGGGATTCGGTGGTGTCAATGAGCACTGCACACCGATTGTGGAAGAATCTCTGCAAAAGTATCCTGTAACGAGCGGATCCCCTGCGGCAGAACTCGGGCGAGATGTCAACCTACGAGAGGTTGAAGAATACGTCGCAAGATTCATTGGGAAAGAGAGTGCTTGCGTCGTGGGCATGGGTTTTGCGACAAACAGTACGGTCATCCCTGCACTCTGCTCCAAAGGAGATTTAATCATTTCTGACGCCTTGAATCATGCGTCTATTGTCGAAGGTGCTCGTCTCAGTGGTGCTAAAATCAGACCATTCAAGCACCAATGCGTGGGTGATTTAGAACTGATTTTGCAAGAAGCTGTGCTAGGTGGGTACAACTACAACAAGATTGTTATCATCGTAGAAGGTATCTACTCCATGGAAGGAGAGGTATGCAAACTGAAACCTATTGTGCAGGTGGCCAAACTTTACGGTGCTCATATTTATTTGGATGAGGCTCATTCCATTGGGGCTGTGGGTCCAACAGGGCGAGGTGTCTGCGAAGAGCTCGGGGTAGATGTAGCCGATATCACCGTCATGATGGGTACGTTTACCAAGTCGTTTGGCGCTGCAGGTGGATATGTTGCGGGTTCAAGAGAAGTTGTTGATGCGGTGAAGCGCTTCTCTCTGGGCTACACAGAAGCAGTCTCAATGGCACCTGCAGTTTGCGCTCAAGTACTTTCTTCTTTAAGAATTATTTCTGGAGATGATGGTACTGATGTTGGCAAGGAAAAACTTATCGCACTACGTGAAAATTCCAAGTTTTTCCGCGATGGTCTGATTGCTCTCGGTCTTGAGGTTCTTGGAGATGACCCATCTCCGATCATGCCAGTCATGTTGTATCAACCTTACAAGATCGGCGATTTTTCACGTCTAGCATTCAATCGTGGTTTAGCCGTTGTCGTTGTTGGCTCACCTGCCACACCAGTGACACTTCCAAGGGTTCGATTCTGCATCTCTGCCGCCCACAAGAAGAAAGACTTGGAGAACGCACTGCATGTGATTTCTGAAATTGCAGATGAATTGTGCTTGAAATTCAAGAAATTTCCAGCGAATCGATTTTTTCCAGGATCTATAGAAGAACTCGAAGCGCGAGAGCGAAGAGAAAGCGAACGAAGAATAAAGCAAGCGTTGGAACACAGAGGAAAGGCGTTAGAATCTGCTTCTAGACAACACTGGGTACCTGTTTTTGTTGGTAGCAAGGTAAACGAGGAGATGAAGTTGGAAGATGCCAAGGTAGAGCAATTCGCCAAATCTGAGTTGAAAGAAAATTATGATATGGTTCTGAGTTCACAAGACTTTTTGGATTTGACTACCGATGAGACGATGCGGGCGCAGTGTGCTGATACCATTCATCGATACGGCCTTGGGTCGTGTTCTCCGCGTGGCTTCTATGGAACTTTTAGACCACACATGGAATTGGAAGACAAGGTTGCGAGATTTCTCGGCGTGGGTGAGGCTGTGCTATACTCGTTCGGAGTGTGTACGGCCTCAAGTGTCATTCAAGCATTGGCGTCGAAGGGTGATGTAGCAGTTGTAGATAGAGGTGTTGGTCCAGGTATCATCGCTGGTTTACGCTTGGCAAAGCTTGAGGTTCGATGGTATGACCATGCCAACCCAGCCGACGCCGCACGTGTATTTGCGCAGCTTGAAACTGAAGATGGTGCTACATCTGCTAGGTTAACGCGTCCTGTCAGACGTCGTTGGCTCATCACTGAGGCATGTTTTGGTTCAACGGGACGCTGTGCTCCGCTTCGTGAACTTGTAGCTTTGAAAGATCATCATCACGCACGCATGATCTTGGATGAATCTTTGTCTTTTGGTGCTATGGGTGAAACTGGTCGAGGTCTGACTGAGCATGTTGGATTGAGCAGCAGCGCTATCGATGTCATCTGCGCTTCTCTTGAAAATGCTTGTGCATCTGTTGGAGGTTTTGTTGCTGGAGATACTGGGGTCGTCGCTTACCAGCGTCTCATGGGAAGCGGCTACGTCTTTTCTGCATCATTACCACCGTATCTCGCTACAGCTTCGTTACATGCAATCAATCGCATCGAAGCTGAGCCTGCTATGATTGGTAAGTTGCATGATGCTGCACGTCGCATTCGCAGCGCTTTGATAAGCGGTGATATTCCTGGTCTCACCACTGATGCTGATGCTGATTCGCCTGTCCTACCTGTCAAGCTTTGCGCTGGCGTTGGAAGCGGTGATGAAAATATTATCCTGCATCGTATCGCAGCACGAATGCGAAGCAAAGGTTTCGGTGTCTGTGTTGCAAGAGTAAGTCCAGTCGTTCTCCCCTCTCATCGTCCGGCGCCTGCTCTTCGTCTCTATGCGCACTCCAAACATACATCTGAGATTATCGACAAGATGCTGAATGCACTTCGTGAAGCCGCATTTGATATTCTTCCTGAGCACGCCTTGGCATCCCCGATGCCCAAAAAGAGACCATCTGTAGATCATCAGGTTCAGGCATCAGCGCGGACACTGTTCACATCGCAGTCATACTCTCCAGAAAGATCTCAGGCTCCTGTGTATGATAGCAAAGAACTTGAGGATATTAGGAAAAAGATGATGATTGAAGAGGAAATCGAAGAAACCAAGGCGTGGAAACTGTCTCTGTTAGATAATGACCTTGACGAAGAACCGAAGAGTCTATCTGTACCTCTTCTGGTTGCGTTACTCTGGTGTCACAATCTATTCCGTCGATACATCATCGGTCAGATAAACATTACGAAGCACTTAGTCCCAAATATTCTCACCAAGATAGGTTTGCATCCAGATCAAGTTGGAACCATCGGTCGAACGTTTCACGTGATTTCGATGTGGTTGGGTAGTCGAAACTTCTATTACTTAGTTCTACCTGTCATTGTTTGGGTTCTGGATAGTAGCAACGCCCAGCTGATGACCATTTTTTACTGCATGAGTTGCGCATACGGCTGCCTGACGAAGGGAACGATGAGCACCCAGAGCTCGAGTAAGAGACCAGTTCATAGTATGCTCGGCGCTCTTGCGCCACACAAAGTGCACGCTTGGCCATCAATTGCCGGTATGAATGCGTCAGCTATCCCCTTTTTCATTCTCAGGTGGAGGTATGGAAGTGTTCCGCTTTGGGAGATGGAGCATCCTGGTCACGTTGTCTTCGAATATTTGCTCGCGTTTGCATATATGATGGCAGTCGTGATAAGCCGTTTGGCAACTGGTGAGTCCCCTGCAAACATGCAAGGCGGTGTCGTACTCGGTGCCATTGGGTTGAGGCTTGTTCTGCCGGTGGTGGACTGGTGTGATGTTGGGCTCAACGCAGGCACGATCATGACAGTGCAAGGGGCATATTTTTTAACCTTAACATCGGCTGCCATTCTACTGTTTCCTGTGCCGTTGAATAGTCGTGGACAAATATTGGTAGCCGCACAGACTTGCTACCGTCGAATGTGGCGAACACTTTTTCACATGCTTGCTTTTTCGATGGGTGCAATTTGGCGCAACCAAGCAAAGACATCGATATCACTTCCAGAAAAGCCGCAGAAATGGTTGAGTCTGATCATCGTTAAAGGTGTGATTGGTCACGTCGTTCTTTATAGTGTTGTCCTGATATTTGGCTCTGTCGCTAAGATTATTTTTGAAGGAGCACTTCGAGTCTACGTGAGTGAGATCAAGCCTCGTGTTCAGAAGCCAGGTGTCAAAAGTGGCTCCGTCGGCACAGTTCACATGCGACGTGCAGCGCTGTACTTCGTAGAACTTGCTCAAGATATCACTGCTGGTTTGACAATTGCGAATGTCGTTCCAAGAATATTCGATATACTAGCGATTTAATTTGTACAAAACGTCTTTACGTCTTTAAGCTACTTGCTAGAGCCCTGTCATCGCGTGAAGATGACGGCACAAACAATCGCGCTGGAACTCGTATTCGTATCAGATGGTGGCTTCTAGCGCAAATGTGGTGAGTCGTATCCACTGTATGCCCGGTACACAAAAGCGCCGCGCAGCCGCCTCCCCTTTGCGCGCTATTCCGGTCCCGAAAGAGGAAAACTACGTCACCGCTTCCCTCACGAACGCCGGTCAAGACTCTGCCACGAAGTCGAACATCTACGCACTAGCTGCGGGCACAAAGCGAGGTGAATTCAGCACATCGAAACAGCGTGAAAGAATGCGCGCACTCATCGAGTCGCTCGACAACCCCACGAAAGATCCCGCAGTCCATCCAACACTGATTGGAACCTGGGAGCTGCTGTACGAGTCCAGCGGATTTCCTTTCCGCTCGTCGCCGTTCTTTTGGGCGGTAGGAAAGTTGCTAGGCGAACAGGCTGACTTTTTCTACAGCGCGCATGATCACCAAACGAGCATCTTTGGTGGGGGAGTGGGCGCCTGTTTGCAGCGAATTGGCACTGGCACTTTGGAGTCCGACTGCGTTGTGCAAGCCTCTCTCGGTGTGCCCCTAATTGGCTTCTCGCCGATATTTGCTGGGTACGGTTCAGTTATAACGAAGGGCACGACTCGCACCGTTGATGGAGACACCATAGGAATGACTTTAGCCTCTCTGTCGACGACTGTGCGGCAAGATGACGCTAGCGTGCTTCCAGCGCTCAATTTCCTCAACGGCACCACGGTACCGGTCGGCGAAGTTATGAATCGAATCACCGATGGATCTTCAGAGGTAAAGATGCGCATTACCTATCTGGACGACGAGCTTCGCATAAGTGAACTAGAAGATGGCACGAAATTAGTGTATCGCCGCGTGGAGGAGTGACTCTAAAAAGATTTTGTAATAGATGAGGCGCCAGTAGCGGGCGCGCCGTCCACAGCGACGATGCTACGTACATATCAGCCTTCACGTAGGGCGCCGCGTTTTGTTCCCAGTCGCGCGTGTGACGACAAACGGCGAAGTCCGTGGTGCGCTGCTTCGAAGAGTGATGCAGACGTTGTCGTCATCGGGGGTGGTCTTGCGGGGCTTGCTGCATGCAACGAACTCGAGAAGCGTAATGTGGACTATTTATTACTTGAGTCCAGCGACGGAGTGGGTGGTCGTGTGCGAACGGACGAAGTCGACGGGTTCTTACTTGATCGGGGCTTCGCAATCTTTCTCACTGGTTACCCTGAGGCACAACATGTCTTGGATTATGACGGATTGGATCTCAAACCATTCTACGCGGGTGCTGATGTGCGATTCAATGGTTCGTTTCATCGAGTAGCAGATCCATTTCGTCATCCGATGGATGGCGTGAGATCTTTGAACAACCCAATCGGAAGTGTTGCTGATAAAATCCTCGTTGGTTTGGTACGGTTTCAAACTGTCTTGGGAACAGGCACCGTAGACGAGATGATGTCAGGTACAGGTGAAACAACGATCATGGGCCGTTTGAAAGATTTCGGTTTCAGCGATGCGATGATTGATCGATTTTTCCGCCCGTTCATGGCTGGGATTTTCTTCAACAGGGAGTTGACAACTTCGAGTAGGCTATTTGATTTCGTTATGCGTATGCTTGCAACGGGGCAAAACTGCTTACCAGCGAAAGGTATTGGGGCTGTGAGTACACAGTTATGCGACAACTTGGCACCAGAACGTGTCCGGCTGAACGCAAAGGTAGAGACCGTGGGCAAACGCGGTGATGATATGACTAGAATACTCAGTCTTGCGAGTGGCGAATTGATTACGGCAAAGAAATCAATAATTGTAGCTTGTGAGGGGCCAGAAGCTGTAAACTTACTTGGGCACTCTATGAAAGCTAGCCCGAGCAAGAATGAGCCCGCAGTTGGCACCACGTGTTTGTATTTTGCCATGGATACGGCTCCAACCAATGATGCTATTTTGTACTTGGACGGTGAAAACAAAGGTGGTATCGTGAACAATTGCTGCTTTCCGAGTAACGTTGCGAGTTCATACGCGCCAGCTGGAAAAGCTCTGGCGTCTGTGTCGCTAATCGGCGTTCCAGACCAGGATGATGCGTCTATTGAGGCTTGCGTGAGGAAAGAACTTTCTTCATGGTTTGGACCAAACAATGTTGCAACCTGGCGCCTGTTACGTGTCTACCGCATTCCGTACGCGCAGCCTAATCAGGAACCTCCAACAGACTTTTTCAGATCGAGTATCGTTGATGATGGCTTATACATTGCTGGCGATCATCGCAGCTCAGCTACCTTTGACGGCGCCCTTGTAAGTGGACGAAAGGCCGCTGAAGCTGCGGCTGCTGCGTTCTGCTGCGGCGATAAACCATAAAGGTGGTTCGTACGGTGCTGGCGCCCTTTAAAAAGCGTAGTAGTTTCCTAATCCGTTTGTCGTTTAGTAGCGTACAAGAATCCGGTCCGAATCGACATCGAACGAATCGAATGCATGTAATATATATTCCAATTGCTGGGTGGTCAAAACCCGCACACGAGTACTTGCGTGGATGCGCGTGCGGGTTGTGTTTCGAAGAACGCAAAGCATACATCAGAACGTATTTTGTGTCTCCAATCGTATAAATCATCGACATCATCGCGCCTATGAGACAACTGGGATGACAAGCAGTTCGGGCGTACGCGTCACGACCAACTTTCTCAACCCATTGCGTGCGTGCGAAGACCTCGAAAAGGATGAACAACAGAACGATGCGGTGATCCTGCTCAACTATGACTTACCCCCGAACGCACTATCTTTTTGGATGTCGTGTTCGTACCGGATATGCGCTGACGGCGGGGCGAATCGAATACAAGGCTTGTGGGATGAGTACAAGAGAGCAGTAAGTGAGCTCGAGTACACTGGAAGAGATTCGTTCAAGCACCCGCATCGTATCGTCGGGGATATGGATAGTATTGAATCGAGTGTCGCCGCGATTTACCGCGAAAACAAAGAATTAGGTTGTTTCATAGACGACGAAAGTGAAAATCAGGACTCGACTGATTTCACAAAGTGTCTCGAGGCGATTGTGAAACATAAACCTGAAATAAAGCGTGTATTCACCTTGGGTGCGCTTGGAGGACGTCTTGATCATGTATTGTACAACATGAAGGTTTTGTTTGACTATCCAAACTTGGAAATCATCCTTATTGGTGATGATTCAACTGCACAAGCCATTCCAGCAGGAAAAACCGTCATCAAGTGCGAATCGGAGTATGAAAAAACGTGTTGTGGACTAATTCCTTTACAAGGTGATGCACGTGTATCAACAATAGGATTAAAATGGAATCTTGAGGACGATGTAATGTCCTTCAATGCAGGTGGACTCATCTCAACAAGCAATCAGTTTGTAAGCGATGAGGTTGTCGTTCACACTGACACGCCACTGCTTTTCACATTTTCGTCTACTAGCACATCAAATAGCGCCGCAAGGATGGCCATGTAGTCATGCAATAGATATTAGTGTTGCTTTTTTAAGCGTTCGAGAACGAGCCTTGCTGGAACTGACAACCACACGCATGCCTCCGGCTCGAACGCGATGTGGTTTGCAAACACTTTTTTCATCTCAAATGGGCTTGATCTTCATATGCAAAGTAATGAGGGAGAAGACAAAACATTTCAAATCCTGAACCAAGTAGTAGAAGTTTCTAAATCCGTCAGGATCCTTGCTATTCTGAACATCTAAAAGAGAGCCAATTTTGGACGTCGTAAACGACGTGTGCTCATCACCATATACTATTTCCAATTCTTGTCGACCTTCGCGATCAGGTTCTGGCCAATTACTATCATCTTCTTTCATCACCTCACTTTGCTGAATAATTTTTGACACTTCTTCCAGGACCTGTGGTGACACGGTCATTTCTTTGCGGATGCACGTATCTTTCTTGTAGTTCGAGTTGTTTGCATAACGTAGTTTCCCGTCTGGGCGGAATTCAAACTCCAAGAACTCATGCCCAAATCTCCCCTTGTGGCCCTGTGATGATGGACAAAAGATTCTGAGGTCAGTGACAAGTGCTCGTCCTAGAAACGCGGAGGTAAACACGTGATCGCTGCTCCGTGCAAGTGAGGAAGCGAGGAAGAACGAAAGAAAGGATACGGATCACTCTTATCGAATCGACGCACCACGTAGTATCGAACGTAGAAATCATCCATCTGCCCTTTGCACCCCTTTGACGCACAACTTTGCCACCGTTGACCAGACTCTGACGTATTCGTGTTCCGAGTGAAGCCAAAAAAGCGTAATTAAGTTAATTGTCGAGTGGAAACGACTTCATCGCTGACACTCCGCGCCACATTCTTACGAGCTCAACACTTTGGGATATGTGGAAGCCACATGACCCTCGAAGCTGGTGACGCAAGTGTTATCATCCTCAACGCATCAGTAGACGGCGTCGAACCTGCAATATTAGTGACGGCTTCGGATGGGAGCCAATACTTGTTCAACGTTCCCGAAGGCTTCGCACGTCTGGCATTAGAGTGTAAAATTCGCCCAACTGGGAAGTTTAGAGCATGTTTTGCCATTGATTGCACACCGAGCTCTCTGGGTGGGCTCACCGGACTTATATTGAGACTGTCAACCGACGGACATGAGCGGTTTGCCGTTGTTGGGCCAAGTGGAGCAAGCGCTGAGGTCGCGGGAGCGTACAAGTGCGCGCGATGGTTGCACCCAACAGTGGAGGATGTTGAATTGAGTCCTAATTCCAAGTTTAATGGGGGTATTGGATGCTATGCAGACCGTGCTCTCACGGTTTGGCCAATATTTCTCGGTGAGGAGGGAGAATGTATGCTTTGCGAGTGGGAAAAATATCAAAAAACCATAGCTAGGAACGAAGCGGAGGGTGAACATGAAGACCTGTACACTTCCGAGGACTCTAATACCTTGACAAAGCAAATGAGGGTGTCCTCACCGCTTAAAGCGGATGCAGACAATTCTTCAATTTGTGCGGGTTACCTCTGTGAGATGAGGGGCGAAGGCTCCAAGCCAGGTGTAAGATTTATGGTCATCAACCTGAAGGGTTGCGATCTCATCGATAAAATGATTACAAATCCAATTCTGACTTGTTTTCTTGGCAAGACCCAGCACTCGCTCCGTGCGATATTTCATTTCACCACAGACGAAATTGTACGTGGTCCGAAATATCTAAGTTGGATGAAGAAAATGGACTGTGAGCACTTTATTTGCCGTGCGTCTCACGAGCTAGGGTATCGCGCAAGCGCAAGGAATATTCTACGTCTGAATGTAGTCGACTCTGACTCTTTTCCTGTTCCGCGGGTTTTCGGAAACGTGGTGAGAAGCCATAGTGAGTACACTCAGCTTGGCCTTTGTGCGTCAGTGCACATTCGGAACGGTCAGAAGACATGCAGCGTAGATCATCATACGCTACGTCCCGATGATGTAAATCCTCAATCGATATTATCTCAGCTTGTGTTAAAGCACCCCGATCTTTCTGAGGCCGCGGAGAGATCTCTAGCTAATATTGAAGCCAGAAAGAACCTGGATCTAGAGGAAACTGAGACGACCCCAAAGGTCTGTAAAACCAGTCAGCAGGTGGCACAGGATTTGAAGTCTACACTCATGCAAGATGTAAAAGGCAAAATGAAGCGCAAAGCAGATGCTGATCCGGAAATTATATTTTTAGGAACTGGGTCTGCTGAACCAAACAAATATCGCGGAAGTAGTGGTATTTTGGTTGAGCTCCCACATTCTGTGTCAGAAGACGTGCAGAAGTCGTGGATATTACTTGACTGCGGTGAAGGTACTTTGGGCTCTATGCACAGAATATTTGGCGAATCCGCGACAAAGGAGATCGTCAAGAATCTGAAGATGGTGTGGATTTCACATCATCACGCTGATCACATGCTCGGTGTCCGCGGCTTGTTGGATTTTCATGCACGTGTTTGCAGCCGGGCTTTGACTCTGATTGGACCAACCAAATTAAAAGAATGGCTGGAAGTTTCCAAGTTTCCTGAAAGTTATTATCGGTTTATGCATTCACGACATCTATTCAATGGTCCTTTTGGTCGTTTACCGCCGCCGCCTCCTTCAACAACCCGTGCACAGCGCAGTGAGTTATCGACGTCAGCGAATTATGGATCGGACTCACTCTGCTTCCAACCTTGCAGAAATCTAAGCGTGAATGAGCTCGCTATATTGACTGGTCTCAGTCGAATCGAAGCAATACCTGTGGAACATTGCCGAGACGCAGCAGCCATCGTTCTGGCATCACCGTGTGGTTGGAGTCTGGCTTACTCTGGTGATGGTCGACCATCACAAAAGTTTGCCTATGCCGCAAAGCACTGCATGATGATGATTCATGAAGCAACATTTGACGATCACCTCGTAGAACATGCGCTACAGAAGCGACATTCAACCACATCTGAGGCGATTCATGTTGCCAAGGCAGCGCAGGTCAAGTATGTTATCTTGACACACTTCAGTCAAAGGTATCCAAAAGCGATAGATGTCGAAAATGTCGAGTTTAAACCAATTATTGCCTTTGATGGATTGAGACTCCGTTTCAGTCAACTAGATCGAATGCTCGGATTGCAAGGTTTAATTGCGACTGTGAACGCGTGTAGCACATAAAGATTGATTTTTTTATCGGAATCCACAATCTCTTCACAAAACGTCTGTCGACTTCGTTGGCACGCGTCAGCGACGCCAAAGACTTAGACTTGTACGCAAGGCACGTAAACAACTCCACCAGACAGTCGATCACTCATTCGAACGGTTTTTGTGTACATGCTGCTGAGGGTATTGAGCAAAAGAGCAATTTTCTCCTCTTTCCATCAACGAAAATTTTCCTCTTCCTCTTGTCCTGTTTACTTTCTGGCCGACGCATGCCATGGGCAAGGATACAACCTAGCTCACGCACTTCTCAATCGGACGAGCTCTTGCGCATCTCTTGCAGCTGTGACCCAGTCGAGCAGTTGTGAAGTGGACTTAAAACAGAAATTTTGGGATGGCGACAAAATTTTCACGTCCACAATTTTTGACTTGTCAAGTGACGAAAATGCGATCGCAAAGTTCCTCCATCGAGTGGAATATGGTTTCGGACCAATTGATGTACTCTTGGCGAATTGTGGAGAAGTCCCGTCTAGATGGCGGCGGGATTTTGCAACAAGGGCGCCTTGCATTCATGAGATACATGCCTCTGAGTGGGTGCGTCTGTACAAAGACGTAGCAGCTGTTGGGATTTTGTTGCGTAATTTGTTGCCAGGTATGCTCAAAAACCAGGACAAAACATCGACTCGTAGAGTCGTCGCTGTGTTCACTCACCAAGCACCGTCTCACACCATCAATGCTGTAGCACTCAAATCTGCTCATAGAGCTTTACATGAGCTCGTCAAGGGAGCAGGGGACGAGCTCACAGCGCACAACGTCACGACTGTTCTTGTTGAGACCCCAAATTTGCAGCCTGAGCAAGCATTAAGATGGGCAACAGAGGTGGCAAAAAGCTTAGAGAGATTGCGCAACGATAACGATTTTGCGTCCAAAAATAACGGCCAGATACTGGACGTAATGGAGTTTCCGCGTGAACGAGAAGATGAAAAATACTGAGGGTGACTAAAACGGGATAGAAATTACACGATTTGTAGCACGATTTGTAGCAAACCTTAATGGCATAAATCTCATGTGTATGGTTGCCAGTCGAACGCAATGTCCAACTCACCAGATTTTGCGTTGCCAATTTTAAATCTAGCTTCCATCGATCCACCGTGCTGTATGACAGTAGTAATTGGAACTTCAAGATTACCCATAAAATTGCTCTTCTTTCCAACCGGGAAAGTTTGATCCACGTCATACAGTTCAATCAAAACTTTTGCATCTTCACTTGTAGGTGAGAATTCAAATTTAGCGTTGAACTCTGGGTTTAGAGTTTTGTAATGAATCTTTGAAGTATACACGACATAATCCTGATCTTTGCGCTTACTCTTGCTTGAACTCTTCTTCATTTTTTTTGTGTTCACGGGAACGACACCTGCCCCCATCGCGTGCACTGGAATTTTCACCTTCACGTAAGGATCTGAAAGCCCGTTGGAGTCCATAACCTGCAGGTTGACACCGCGAATAATATGAACAGTCAATAGACCAAGACCGGCGAAAATGTCTTTGGCAGCTTCACTACCAAACATGATGAATTGCGTGTTCAGCAGCAAGCGCATTGGCGGTTTCTTTACATTTCCTTTGACTTGCTCAGGGAAATCAACCCAAACAGTTTGTTCACTCTCATCGGCTGTTGCATCTTTGATTTCATCAATGTTGAGTTCAGCGACAGCAAGACGTTCATCACTACTAAAGGGGTCAGAATCCGAATCAAAGACATTCACCTTCAGTTTTCTTAGGTGAACATCATCAACAGGAATGTAAAAGGTCTCTTCCCATACTGGATCTTCGTCGTTAGTCTTTGTCGTTGTTTTTACGTGCACACCGTGCTTCTTAACGAACATTTGCACATATGGGTCCGTTTTCGAGAACATGTCAGTTTTCGGAACATTCTCTGCTCGTACGACTGTTACTTTCAAAACACCTGTGCTGCGAAGTTGAAGAACTTGTGTATCATACCACTTGAATGGCTTCACTTCACCATCTGGCATGACGATTGGATCATAATTAAAGCTGAGAGGCACGATGAGACGTTCAGGCTGAATAAACATGTCCCCAAGAAGATCCGAGACGAATTCCTCCAACCATTTATCAATTGCATTGTACAGCCACTCCAGCCCAGTTGGGAGCTCGACGTGGAACTCCACCACTGGTCGTTGAGTCATCGAAATCACTAAACCACCAATTGGGCTGGGTAACGGCACCAATGGGTTCATTGTGACTCTGAGATTACTATATATCTCCAGATCCTTTACTGCAATATTTATGTCGGCCCCGATGTGCGTTTTTGCAGCAAGGACGATGTTTGATTTTCCTGCCCAAGCGAAATCTATATCAATGCTTGTTGCCATATCACTCCCCTTCTTGCCAACATATTTTATGTTTCTCACTACGAATGGGTTTGATCCAAAATCTAGCTGTTTGAATGTGAGCCTTTTCAGCATAGAAGGCCGAGAAGCTTCCATCAAGGGATCTAGTATTTCACGCAACATATCGCTGACAGCCTTGTTATAGAAGGGCCAGACTTGGGTCAAGAAATTGTTAAGCCAAGGGACGAGCTCATCTGGACGATATCTAGCCCAAACTGGAGCAGCATTCATAAACTGCATTTCTGCTGTGCGTACGGCTGGTAGACCCATGAGCTCAGCCATTCTCCCACTATTCTTTTCGATTTCCAAGAAGGTTGAAAGCACCACATCGAGCTCTGCTCTTTTTGTTAAACGGAGGTTGTGTCTTGTCACAGCAAGCCATCCAGCTACAAAAGCAAACAGAAAAGAGAAAATACCTCTATTGACGCTTAAATAAGAGACACCATAGATCACTGTAGTTTGCCACAGAAAGCCGAGTAAGCCAAGGAAAACACAGAAACCGATGGAATTAAGCATGGTTCCACGCCAGAAAATGCGCTTCAGTCCTAATTTTGAACTCAACGTCAGGGATGCCGAGAGGATATTGCAGGAAAAGGCAAACAAGATTCGTAACCACCCTTGCATTGAACCATTGACTTCCAATTTTCGAATGAAAATCAAGTTCGGTGCAGATGATAGTAACAGGATACCCAGCAGCCCAAACTGACTAAGTCGTAAACCTGACTCCTTTGCGCCGCCTTCCATCATACTTGGCGTCGGTCCATTAAATAAAGGACCAGTGCCTGGTATGTAAGTGGAAAAATCAGCTCGTTCAAACACGCCTCGAGTTTCAATAACATGGTCTCCTCGAACGAGGTCGCCCAAATTGTAATCCTTCGGTTTCTGCACCTCAGCCTTCTTCACATCTGGAGGCGCTAGCCATGCTGGGCCGTCAATGAAAGGTGTCTCATTGGGGGCTAGTTTAGGCTCATTTTCATACCGCTTGAGTTTTGCGCTCACTTCAGCGTGCGCCGCAGCGCTCTGCTTTTCCTGTTCCTTCTGCTTTCGCACAGCGTCAGCAGCAGAAGATACGCGGAGAGATGACGCTAGATCCGTTACAGTATCATCTTCATTCGTAATTTTACGAGCACTTACAGTCAGTGAGTCAAGCCTGTTTAGACCGCCGGCGAGGGCGTCGTCCTCGTCGTTCTCGACTGGTTTAGTTTGCTCCTTTCTCGCCTTGATGTCTTTCCTATTCAGACTTTTCAACTTTGATGCAGCCCCTACCTCATCGCTCGAACTCAAAATGGCGCTCAACTCGCTCTTCATTTGTGTAACTTCTGAGTCGTTCTGTAATAAACTTGCCGGCGACAAGGATTTGCGTGACTCCTCGCTCTTCAATCGTCGGCCATCCGAAGTCTTGCGTAATCGGAATTCGGTCTCTCCCGCGACAGGCACAACCTCTTTCTTCGAGCAACAAGCGCCCATCGCTCAATAATATACAGTTAAAGATACTAGAACACCGCGGTGCTACCGAAGTCCATAACCCGGCGTGAGTTTGTGCTGTCACTGCGCACAGAATTATGATCGGGATGTTGGACAGGCTGACCGGTGGGCAGCCACAAGATATTCAAGATGGCGGTGCGAGAAGTACAGGCGGAAAGTTTAAAGTGTAAGACAGACAACAAAATTTAAACGCATGGAGTTGAATTGCATCCTTAGCTTACAAACTGAAAAATGTTACAGCGAAGCTGTAGCAGTCGCGAAACGCACTAGGCGCTTCAGCGCTGGAAACCAATAAGATACCTCTTCCCAGTGAGTTTGAGAGAGAAATAAAAGGATAGAGTTTACCCCAGGCACATTTCTAGATTCTAAATTGTTGACAAGAACGATCAAGGCCTCCACTACGGGCTCTGTGATAGAGTTTTCCGTGTGTTCAAGTGCACCCGAATTATTCAAGAAGACAAACAAACCGCCGATTTTGTTCGAGATACCCTCTAACTCCTTCATTCGACTTGCAGGTGCACTTTGTGTCGCCTCGTGATATTTCTTTCGCAATACATTCACGACTTGAAGGTGGTTTGATCTCACTTGAGAGACGTCAGTATTTTCTATGGTTGCTGTCGGTGGAGGTTTTGGCCAGCCTGGTGCCGGCCCAACCCACGCCCCTCCGCTACAATATCTTTCTCTGCCTCTCAATGAAGTTGATGTACTTGAGCTTTTAGTGGAGACACTCGGACCAACCGGTGTCTCAGAGGAGCCCTGCACTAAAGTAGATGAAACACTCGCGGAGAGTGGACCCACTACTTGAGCTGAAATTGCGTTCGTTGGAGTCTGAAAGGATTGAACGCCAGCCCCAGATGTCGCAACGGGATTGAACATCCTCGCGTTCATCGGGTTCGTATGAGGTGGCTCGAGTGGAGTGGGGTACGATGCTGTGGAAGGAGCGTGAGGTGTCGGAAGTCCTTGAAGCGCTGCGGGCGTTTGTGAAGGTTTATCCTCGCATCGAGCGCCTGACGACGACGGGCTTGGGATAAACGCGCCACTACCCGATCCGCCGAGAGCGCTTAGCGGTGGTTGACTCGCGAATCCCATCGCGCAGGACGAAGGAAGGTGAGAAAATGGCGACAGAGCTGTGAGACAGAGGGGATCTATGCTCAAGGGCGGCCTTCGGGCAGTTGTCGATCGGGCCCAGCTAGAAGATTGAAACAGCGCTAAGACTAATTATTAACACAATAGTTGAAAACTTTTCTATCCAAATGAGAACACCATCTCGACATTGCCATGTACTAAATGAAGCTGACGCGGCTTGACAAAAATTAGTGAGCAGTTCACATCAGACGTGTTACTTGACTTGGTATCATTTAGAGGCTGTTCTGACGGAATGCAGGGCATTTCATACGAAGTTCTGAGAGATAATGCTCCACGACTGAACGTTTGACGCCATGATGGAGTCAAATCCCAAATGTAGACAAAACATAGTCTATCCAAGTAAGCGGCAACTTGATTTCCTTCTGAGTCAAAAGAAACCGCTTTAACAGATAGCTCTGACATGCCACGTTTGTGTTCAAAGGACTCAGTCATAGTATTATCAGAGCCAGGTGCTCGGTCAGAATGCTGTTTGGTATGTGAAAGAAGATTCAACGAATTTGACCATTCATCTACTGCCGCCGATGAGTCACCTTGGTTGGTGCGATTACCTTCTAACATTCGCCATTTTGTTGCACTTTGTAGGTCATAGATGACTAGCACCGTACCATTCTTACCACTTTCATCGTTTGCCAGCGCAAATCGATGTGTCTCGCGGTGGAATGCCATCGAAGAAGATTTACCAAGCTCTACCATTAGAGCGTAAACGCCTTGCTGACAGTGTTGTCGCAGCGCAGCGTTTGAAGGACTCAACATGATCATCAATGTTTCCATCAAACGGGTACAATTCACCTTCAATATTTGTATATTGGTTTGAGCAACACGAATCAGAGCCATAAGGGCGAGCATGTGTGCTGGATCATCTGCTTTGAGGGTGCATAGGCTATTGTTCATGTGCTTGAAGAAGGAACATGGGCTCGTTCCGATGAAAGCCGCAAGCAAATCACTCAGAGTCTCACGCTTCATCATTGACTCAGTTGGGCTAGTCGATGTTAACAGTGCGGACGAACATAAACGGAAAACATCGTTCAAAGTTTTGTCTGAGTCAGGTAAACGGGAGCTCCAATTTAGCTGCTTAATACCTGCAGTTAGAAAGGATGCAGAGGTAAAGGCAACAGTTTTACTTGAGGATTGAAGATTCTTGAGAAGTGCACATGCTACCTGAGAATGCCAGGTGTCGTGAACAGTCGCGCCCGTAGTCAAGCACATGGTGCTTGAGATAATTAATCCAAGAAATTCATGCGAAAAATCAGCTGTTAGTGATGATCCACTCCACTCTGCAAACTGTCTGCAATTTAAAATGTCTTCCGGTGCAGGGCTATGAAAACAAGATGGCACTGATTTTTTCAGACAGGCAGACAATGACCGTTTTGAAGCCCGGCGAACGCAGTCGATCTCGTGCACAAAATACTTAGCGTAGAACAACAAATCTTCCTCTTCAGATAACTCAATCACATCTTCGATCGTTTGCAACAGTGCGTAACATTGAGACACGTCTGATTCCTCACATAATTGAATGATCCTCATTATGATAGCCACCGAGATCAAACTATTTTCACAAGCAAACGAGCTACCGCAACTCCGTACGCTCGGTAGTGGGAAGGTCGCTGCACCATGAGAACCGGGAAGTCCTATATTGATGCCCCTTAACGAATACGTTGAAAATTGATCATAAATTTGGTCGCGGAGCTTATCAAACGTTGCTGTGTATACGCCAAGTAAGAGATGAAGAGCCCGCAGTTCTTCGTCGCCGAAAGATTTGTGCATCGGTGCTAATTCAGATTGAGTCTGAACATCAACAATTTGACGTTTGTTCCCACGTGTAGGTAGACCGTGTGATGCTGGTTCCAACAGTGAGTCCATATTCACACCGAGAGAAAAAATATTTTGAGCAGATCGCCACTCAAGTGCTCGTGAACGTTTTCTCTTGTACTTCCATTGACCACATGGAAGATCCACTGAACCATAAAGTGAAACATGGAAGGAACCATCGCGAAGGTTGTCCATCATCATGGATGCAGACCTACCAGTCAAGTGGCGCTCCAAAACTCCTGTTAAAATATCCCAAATATGTAAACTCTCATCCTTACTCAAAACAGCCAAGATTCCTCTAGGGGCGTTCCATATCATTTCTTTCACCATGGATCCGGTGCCAGACATCGTGAAATTCACAGTCCATGTATTTCCAGAGACCAATCCCACGACTCCATCATCTCCAATAGTGATGAACATATGTTTCCAACTGGCATCACGTATATTCGTTGGCACAGGGAGGATTGATCGGATTGGCCCTTGATGATGACGTAGCACGGCAACATTTACTGGGTTGTGAAGGTAGCTCCATGCTCGGATTGTTCCGTCTTTCCCTCCTGATATCAAAAATCTTTCGTTGTCATGCCGTACCCACTGTAGCAAAGACAAAACAGCTCCGTCATGCCCAGATAATACTGATAGCTTGTCTGAATTTCCAAGTAATGGGTACAAACGTATCGTGCCATCAGAGTATCCATATATTCGAGATTCCGGTGCGTAGTGCTCACCGTTAGACGGTGCACATGAAGTGATCGTAATAGACTCCTTAGAATTCCATCGATCTGCTAAAGAAAATACATCCGTGGGCAGTGAAATAACACAACTTGTCTCATTACCTTTCACTTGGATACAGCCAATTGGTGTAGAGTAGGAGTAGTCGAAACTCTCTTGGTCTTGTAAGGGGCCGATGTTCGATTCATTCCACAATTGAATTATAGATTCGCCACTGTCACTCCAACCGGTCAAGTCAAACGCACTAGAGGTTAAGTCCAAACTTGCTCCACGCGGTGCTGACCATCCTTCTAGTTTTGCCCATCCTTGGGTCCTGCCATTTTTATCACGAACACTTAGTATTCCATCTGAGTCCACGTAAAGATCTTCGATTTCGTCGATTTCGTGAGGTATTGCTAAATCGATACTATCCGTGCTGAAAGGATCTACAACACAACATCGGTGGTTATGAGGCTCGCAGATCAATGCGAGGACTAATCTGTCATCTTCACCAACTTTGACGCTTATTTTACGGAAAAGTTTAATCTTCTTCTGTCCAATTGCTCGTTTATGCAAACACAAGCCCGTAAAATGATCCCAGGTACACATGACTCCAGCTTCATCGATACTTACAACTGCCTTCCAGACTCGCACAAGCAACACTATTGCAGCGTCATGTCCAGAGCAGTGGTTAACCGCGCCTACGTTGCCCACGCGTCTAGCTGCACTCTCGTTCAGAGACCAGCGAACAATTCCGCCGTCTTTGGCCCCTGTCCAGGCCCAGCATTCCGGTGTTTCACCGCAATCATTCGCCGTCTCACGGTCGGCAGTGCTGGCTTGTGCCTGTGCCCTGGTCTGACTCGCGTCATCGTTCACGATATCTAAGTACACGGCAGTGACGAAGTGTACAAATGGT
>Ga0208277_1000744_pt1 | contig 19122 bp, 22 predicted proteins | sample ETNtaG_5_FD_185782 | JGI IMG/M metagenome (GOLD analysis project Ga0208277, IMG submission 185782) | Marine microbial and viral communities from oxygen minimum zone, Eastern Pacific Ocean - ETNP201406SV205 (SPAdes) (version 2) | ecosystem: Environmental > Aquatic > Marine > Oceanic ...
AATCTTTACAAAGATATATACAACAAAGGTCTAGACATAATCTCAAGAAGAGAACATTCAAAAAAAGAAGTATTTAATAAACTATCTAGTAAATTTAAATCTGAGGAAGTTATAAATTCTGCTTTATTAAAGTTAGAAGAGAATAATTTAATAAATGATTTAAGATTTGCAGAAATGTATACAATAAGTAGGAAAAATAAAGGCTTTGGTCCCAAAAGAGTTGCATACGAATTAAGTATTAAAGGCGTTAATGACAGCATTATTGCTAAAGTTATTAATGCAGATGATGGCTGGGTTGAGGTGGCTAGAAATGTCTTTAATAAAAAATTCAAATCTGGTCCTGCATCAGACTTTAAAGCAAGCATGAAACAAAAAACATTTATGAAAAATAGAGGGTTTAGTTTTAAAGAAATTGAATCAGTTATGAAGCAGGACATGTTATGATTTATCGCTATGTCTTATCAGGTTTTAGCTCGAAAATATCGACCAAATAACTTCAAGGAGGTTGTTGGGCAAGACCATGTTGTAAAAGCACTTAGCAACAGTATTTCTCAAGATAGAATTCATCAAGCATATTTATTAGCAGGAACTAGAGGTGTAGGCAAAACAACAATTGCTAGAATTCTTGCAAAGTGCCTCAATTGCTCATCTAAAGACACCCCTGTAGAAAATCCATGCGATCAATGCTCAGCCTGTGAAGAAATTAAATCAGGCAGACATCTAGAATTTTTAGAAATTGATGCAGCATCCAGAACGGGTGTTGATGATATGAGAGAATTAATTGAGAATGTCCAATACAAACCTGCTAATAGTCTTTATAAGATTTATTTAATAGATGAAGTTCATATGCTATCAAAAGCTAGTTTTAATGCTTTATTAAAAACTCTTGAGGAGCCACCAGATCATGTAGTTTTTATTTTTGCGACCACTGATCCTGAAAGAATTCCTAAGACAGTCTTATCAAGATGCTTGCAGTTAAATCTTAAGACTGTATCTAAAACACTTTTAGCTGAACATCTATCATTAATTATAAAAAATGAAGGCATATCATCTGATCAAGAAGGCATTGAATTAATAGCAGATAGCGCCAATGGCTCTGTAAGAGATGCCCTCACGTTACTTGATCAGGCAATAGCTCATGGAGCTGGATCCATTAATCTTGATGAGGTTAAGTCGTTACTTGGAACAATTGATAATTCATATCTATATGAATTGATGCATTCAGTAATATCTGGGGATGGAGAAAATGCATTCAATAATCTAGAGTCAATTGCGGAACTTAATCCAGAATATGATTTTATTTTACAAAGTATTATTTCTATTTTGCATCAGATTTCTCTTGAACAGGTAATAGGTAATTCAGAATTAGAGGAAATCAAACAATTATCATCGACATTAGATCCACAATTTTGCCAATTGTTATATGAGATTGCTGTTAATGCTTTTTCACAATTTCATGTTCATCCAAATCCGAAAGAAGCTTTAGAAATTTGTATATTAAGAATGCTAGCTTTTAATCCTATTGGGAATATTTCTATTACAGAAGGCAACTCCTCTGGAATTGAAAAAAAAAATAAAGAAGTAAAGCTAAAAAAAACTGAACCACAGCTAGATACACCTAAAGAAAAAGAAGATATTACATTAGAAATTAAATCATTTATGGAATGGAATAAAATTTATGAATCTATGGATTTAAGTCCATTTGCGAAGGCTATTTTTGGAAATCTGGAATTTCTAGGCCATAAAAAGTCTCTAATAACCTTACAAGGAGATACAGATAAGTCATCTATACCTGAGAATGTGTTTAAAGAATTTCAGGATGAATGCTCTAGCTACTTTGGGTTAAAGATCACTATTAAAATTGAAAAAGGATCATCTAATACAAGCCCTTTAAGTATTGCAAATACTGAAGATTTAAAAAAAGAATCATCAGCAAAATCATCCATTGAGAATGATTCAGGAATTCAAGATATTATTAAAAAATTTAATGGTAAGATTCAAAGTGGATCTATCAAATCTATAGATAAATGAATAAAGATTTATTAAATGACTTAATACAAGCTTTAACTATACTGCCCGGTGTTGGAAAGAAATCAGCTCAACGCATGGCTTTATACTTATTAGACAAAAACAAAGATGGTGCTAAGTTAATGGCTTCAACATTATTAGAAGCTGTAGATAAAATTTCTAGATGCAATAGATGCAGAATGTTAACTTCAAATGATTTATGTAGAGTTTGCGCAGACATATCCAGAGACGATAAAAGTATTTGCATTGTTGAATCACCATCTGATGTTTTGGCTATTGAATCTACTGGAGGTTATAAAGGTAAATATTTTGTTCTTTTAGGAAGATTATCTCCTATAGAGGGTGTTGGTCCTGAAGATTTGGGTATCGATGACTTGCTTGTTTTAATTGAATCAGAATCTATTGAAGAGCTAATACTTGCTACAAGTTCAACCGTTGAGGGAGATGCAACAAGTATGTATATAAAGGATCACATACCTAACATTAAAGTTTCTAGAATTTCATATGGCATACCAATTGGCGGTGAGTTAGAGTATGTTGATAGCAATACTATAGCCCAAGCTATTCAAGGAAGGACGGAAGTATAAGATGAGTATTAAATCTGATAAATGGATAAAAACAATGTCGTTAGATCATAATATGATCGAGCCATTTTCTGAAAATCAAGTTAGATTGGATGAATCTGGTAATAAACTTATCTCATATGGGGTATCAAGTTTTGGTTATGATGTTAGGTGTTCAAATGAATTTAAAGTCTTTACCAACATTCACTCTGTAACCGTTGATCCTAAAAACTTTGATGATAATAGTTTTATTGATATTAAATCTGACGTATGTGTTATCCCTCCTAATTGTTTTGCTTTAGCAAGAACGGTTGAGTATTTTAAGATTCCAAGAAATGTTCTAACTATATGTCTAGGTAAATCTACTTATGCAAGGTGTGGGATTATTGTTAACGTTACTCCATTGGAGCCTGAATGGGAGGGGCATGTTACCTTAGAATTCTCTAATACAACCAATCTTCCGGCTAAAATATATGCAGGAGAAGGCGTTGCTCAAATGATTTTCTTTGAATCTGATGAAGATTGTGAAACTAGTTATAAAGATAGAGACGGAAAATACCAAGGTCAGACAGGAGTTACTTTACCCAAGACTTAAAATATTTTGTAATTTTAATATTTGAGTTCCTTCAGAGCCAATATCAATCACTTCTAAAATTAAAAAACCTAATTCGGGAACTAAATGGTATTCAGTAACTCTTGAATCTTGCTCTCTAACCCTTTTTATAACCACTGAGTCATAAACAGAACCCTTAAATTCATATTTGCTCATTTTAGAAAACTTATAGGTATTAACTTCTATATCTCCATTTCGGATATCTTGTAAAGCTATTTTAAAAGAGTCAAAATTATTTGAATCAAGCATTCTTTTAACATTAAATCGCATTTCAACCTGAGCATTTAAAGGATCCAAAATATTGAAATCTTTATCGTGAGATTTCTCCCATTCGTTCATACCGTATGATTTGATAATCTTATTAGTATTATCAAATTCAATAGTTTGGTTTCTTCTAATAAGTAATGCCCTAACATTAGCAGTATATTTATGAGATAAAACAGAGCCATTTTTAATATCAAATGCAGACTCAAAGAATAATTTAACAACGCTGGTTTTAGCATTGAAGGTTATTATCTTGGTATCATTTTTAGATGAAAATTCTCTGATGCCTGTAACAGAGAATTTATCAGTTTCATATAAGTATTCTGCTTTATAGTCTTTTACATCCTCAGCATTGGCTAAGAAAGAGAAAAAAAACAAAGGAATTATTAGTAATCTAGAAATCATAATTTTCATCAATAATATTTTGATTTAGACCAAATTCTTTTAAATTAATTTCATTAGTTGCGATTTGGCTAATTATTTTTGGAAATAATCTGTGCTCAGCTTTATGAATTCTTTCTATTAATACATCAAGAGATTCATTTTCTTTAACTGCAATCTTAGCTTGCGCAATTATTGGTCCAGCATCTAACTCTGCTGATACTTTATGAATGGTTATTCCATGAATAGGATCCTTATTAGCTAAAACTTTTTCATGGGTATTTAGACCAGGGTATTTAGGAAGAAGAGAAGGGTGGATATTTATCATCTTATCTTTATAAATTGAAGTAGCCACTGGAGATAGTATTCTCATAAACCCAGCAAGCACAATTAGATCAGGATTAAAACCATTTATAACTTCAACCAATTCTTCGTCGAACTCTTCTCGAGAATTGAAATTATTATGACTAATAAATTTATAAGGAATATTATGTTTTTTTGCTCTTTCAATACCATAGGCATCTGGTTCATTGCTAATAACAGCCACAACCTTTCCCTTAATAACATTTAAGTCACAAGCATCAATAATCGCTTGAAGATTAGAACCGCTGCCTGAAATCAATACAACTATGTTAAACATTTTTATATATATGAAACTTGGTCTTTAGATTCTTTATTATGAATATTTCCTATGTGATATGCCTTATAGCCTGAATTTTTAATTAAATTAAGAGTCTCGTCTTTAATATTGGGATTAATAATTAATGTCATTCCAATACCACAATTAAAAATTCTAAACATATCAACTTCAGATATTTCCCCTTGGTCTTTAAGCCATTTAAAGATTTCTAAATATTCCCAAGAGTCTTTAATAATATCTATATTAAGATCTTTTGGAATTATTCTTGGAATATTTTCAGTAATGCCGCCGCCTGTTATATGAGCCATACCCTTAACTTCTATTTTTTGAAGCAAGCCATTAATTAAATTAGGATATAAAATCGTAGGCCTCAATGCTAATTCTTTGATTGTATTAATCTCATCATTTGGTGAAGAAGATTCAGATATAATTTTTCGTATTAAAGAGTAACCATTTGAATGAGGGCCAGAAGATTCTATGCCAATAATGATGTCGCCATTAGATATATCAGAACCATTTATAATTTTATTTTGATCAACTATTCCAACTGAAAACCCAGCTAGATCAAAATTATTACCTACATAATGACCAGGCATTTCAGCTGTTTCGCCACCCAAAAGAGCACAATTACTATCCTTACATGCCTTAGCTATACTTTTAATGATTAGAGCAGCTTGATCAACATCTAGAGCAGATGTTGCAAAATAATCTAGGAAAAATAAAGGTTGAGCTCCACATGTAATTAGATCGTTTACACACATTGCAACTAAATCCTGACCCACTGTATCTAATTTATTATTTTCTTGCGCTAAGGCTACCTTAGTTCCAACACCATCTGTGCATGCAACTAGTGTTGGATTATTAACAGATTCATCAATTTTTAACATTCCTGCAAAACCACCAATGTTACCTAATACATTTGGACCTTGTGTTGCGCCTACGTCAGCCTTAATTTTATCTATAAGAGAGTTTCCAGCGGCGATATCAACCCCAGCTAATTTGTAAGGATCATTGTTCTTAATTTCTTTTGTCATTTAAAATATCCAAGTAATGAAAATAAGCAGTCAATCTTTTAATTTATTAATTATAATTGTAATTATCTTTTCTAATTCATCCTTTGGAAAGGAATTTAATAAACTTTTTGAAATAACCACTCCAGTAGATAATGTTTCAAATATTGATAATGCTATAAATAAATCTTTCAATGACCTTATTTTAAGACTGACAGGGACAAAGAATTCAAAAATTATTAAATCTATTGCACCATCTCTAAAAGCTAAAAAAGATTTTTTAATCAGCTATGAATCAATAAATATTGATGAAGTTCCATATTTAGTTTCTAGGTTTAATAAAGATAGCCTAATTCAAAAGCTGGATAATCTGAACATCTCTGTGATTGGTTATGATAGACCAATAGTCTTATTGCTTATAAGGGTTGAAGATGGATATAAAGATCCATATATTTTAAATACTTCGTCTAACTCTGATTTTGATAAAGAAATTAAAAACTTATTAAAAAATACTTCCAATCAAAGAGGAATCTTTTTTGAATTACCGGTATTTGATCTAGAGGATATGACTGAGCTGAGTAATATAACCATATTCGATTCAGAAGAGGCAATTATCTTGCCTAATTATCAGTATGATTTTCTTATTAAATTTGATATTTCACAAACAATTATAAATAAATGGACTTTAACTGGAGATATTAAATCTAAAGAACCCAATAGCCTTGCAGCCACATTGCAGAGTTTTAATAAGACACTATCTTATTTGAGTAATGATTTTTTATCTTCGTTTAAGATTCCTGATCAAGAAAGCTCTGTTAAGGTGGTTGTCCAAAATATTAATTCTTACGAAGATTTATCAAAACTCCAGGATGTTCTGAACCGTTTTTTATCTATCAAAAAGATGAGTATCAAAAGTTATATAGATAATTCAATTACTTATACTTTTGATATAAAAGGTAGTCTTGAATCTTTTAGAAAAGAAATTAATTCAAATTCATTACTACAATTGATAGATATTGATGAGAATGTTACTTTTATTTCTTTAAGTAATTAATCATGAGCCAATATTTTATCTTCATTCCCAATCTTTTATCCTTGATAAGGATAGGCCTTGTGTATCCGATCCTAAATGCAATATACATTGGCGATTACTTGTTAGGATTAATATATTTTATTATTGCATCTCTTACAGATGCTTTAGATGGATTTTTGGCTAGGAAAATGGATTGGTATACAGAGCTAGGTAAGATTTTAGATCCTGTGGCAGATAAACTCCTTTTGATTGGAACAGTTTTTGTCTTATGGGTTAATAACTTTATACCTCTTTTTGTTTTTATTATCTTAATAAGCAGAGATGTATTAATTCTTCTTGGAGCAGCTATGCATATGACATTTGTAACAAGTAATGCTCCTAACCCAAATCTTTTAGGAAAAATAACCACAGGTGTTCAAATAGCATATATTATTCAAATTTTAATTTTACAAGCGCTAGGAGCAAACATTCATTTTCTCTGGCTTGATTGGTTAACAATCATAGTAACAATCTTAAGTCTTGGTGTTTATGGGTCTGAATGGTTTAAATCTATTAAAGGTCAACATGACAAACCCTAGGCAATTAACATTTCCATTTAGCATAGATAAAAAATCTTCAATTAAAAAATTTTTTATTCCAAAAGGTTCCGAAGCTCTCATTAATGAATTATCAAATAAAAATGGAGATGATATTTTTTTAAAAGGCTATAAAGGCAGCGGAAAAACATATCTCCTCCAAGCAGTTTGCAATGATCTTAATAATCTTAAGTTTGCTACAAGCTACATACCTTTAAATGAAGCTATTAAATTGGACACAACATTACTTGATGGGCTCGAATCTTTAGATTTGGTTTGTATAGATGATATAGATAAGATTTCCTCCAATAAAGACTGGGAGGTTGCATGTTTTAACCTCATCAATAGATGCAATGAATCTGGTTGCAGATTAATCTTTAGCTGCAAAGAGGGTATAGATAAGTTTTTTCCAGATCTTTTATCTAGATTAAAAAAAATGACATCATTTTCAATTCAACCCATCCAAGATTCGCAATTATTAGATGCTTTAAGATTTATTTCTTTTAATCTAAAGATTCCTATTGAGGAAAGAGAAATTAATTATATTTTAAATTTTTATAAAAGAGATTTACCCTCAGCAATAGATTTAATTAAAAGGATTGATGAATATTCAATGGGATCGAAACGCAGAATAACGATCCCATTAATTAAAGAATTACTATCGAATTAAGTTTTAATTCAATAAATCACATTCGCTGCAATAAGAAATAGGCTTCAATTGACCGTTTTGTTGAACAAGTTGATCAAAGGCATTTAATTCCTTATATATAAGCTTTCTAGTTGAGCTAAATGGAATATCTAAATTTACATTTTTAGAAATTTCAAAAAATACTTCCCATGGCTCTAGATCCCTTTTGTAATATTTTACTTTATAGCTGTCTAATTCATTGGATTCAGCAACATGAGCTATCACATCATTGAGAGTACCAAGCTTATCGACTAAACCTAATTCTTGGGCTTTATTTCCAGCCCAAATTCTGCCCCCAGCTATTTTTAAGACTTCTTCATATTCCATATCTCTATTATTGGCTACTTGAGACACAAATGTTTCATATATACCATCAACATTAGATTGAAATAAATCTTTCATATAATCAGGCATAGGTTCAGAAGGATCCCATTCACCCATTTTTGTAGAACTTACTCCATCAACATTTATTCCTGCCCAATCCAAAGCTCTTCCCAAGGTAGGAACTATTGAATAGACACCAATTGAGCCAGTAAGAGTATTTTCTTCAGCCCAGATTTCAGTTGAGTTTGTTGTAACCCAAACACCTCCTGATGCAGCGACATTTCCCATAGAAGTGTAAACCTTTCTGTCAGTTGATTTGAAATCATCTAAAGCATTTAATATTAGCTCCGAAGCATATACATCTCCGCCACCACTATTTACTCTTAATATAAGAGCCTTAACATTTTTGTCATTCTTAGCTTTATAGATTTTATCAACAATAGAATCTGACCCAGCAGTCCCTTGCGACTCCTGCCCAGTCATAATGACGCCTTCAACATTTATAATTGCAATAATGTCTTCAGCTTCATCATCAAAACTTGAATCTAATGTAGATAAATAATCATCATATGAGACCCCTTCAGGCCATTTATCTTTATCTTTATCCTCACTTCCAAATTCTCCGATCATATAATCTCTTATTTCTTCATGCTTCATAAGCCCATCAACTAATCCAAGATTTAGAGCAACTTTTGGGAAATCTCCTTTTTCATCTTTAGCTAAAATGTCAAAATTATCTCCATAGGATTGTATTGTTCCTGGCTTAAGATTTCTTCCAGCTTCCATTTTTTGTTTGTATGTATCCCATAAAGGATTAGCAAAAGCATTCCATGCTATTTTGTCATTTTCTGACATGTCATTCCTTGTATAGGGCTCAGGGCCAGATTTAAAATCTCCTGCAGTAAATATCTCATAGTCAATCTTTACATTATTGTAAAATTCTTGCATATACTCACGTTTTCTTGAAAAACCTGAAGGCATAATACCGCTATAGCTATTTGTATTTAGATATAACTCTGTAGCTTGAGAAGCTACCAAATAATCACTGGTAACCAAACCGTCTGTATAAGCGATTACACGAATATCGTTATCAACAATTTTTTTCACAGCATCTGCTATTGCAAGGGAAAAAACTTGACCTCCCATAGATAAGTTATCGACATCAAGATATACAGCTTTCAAATTTGTATCATTTGCTACTGCATCCAATAATCTTAAAATATCTCTAATTGCATAGACATTAGGCTGACTATCTCCGGCTAAAATTATGCTCAATGGATCAGATGGGCCGCTTTGTGGTTGATCTACAACAACTCCAGCAAGCTCTAGGTATAAAATTTTATCTTTTGTATCTATTTCTTCATCTCCAGAGAAAGCGCCTGCAATACCTCCTAGTAGAGAAAAAGTAATAAATAATAAAAATATTAAAGTAAAACCAGCAACAAATATTCTCCTAGCTTTATTTAAATAACCCTCAATCCATACAAACATACTCTTCATAGCTTTCTCCTTATTGTTGTAGCTAAATTAAAAAATAAAAATACAATATTCCAGATATTAAAACCGTCACACTAATTAACAGACTAATAAACATAATTAATTCTCCGTGTAAAAAATATCTTCAATTTTCTTGTTAAAAAATTTTGCTATCTTCATAGCTAGGGGGAGAGATGGATCAAATTTTCCATTCTCAATAGAGTTGATAGTCTGTCGACTAACATTAAGCTTTGAACCAAAAGCATCTTGGCTTAATTTTGATTCATCTCTAAGGTTTTTAAGATTGTTCTTCATTAATATCTATTACATACATTTGTTTATAAGCTTTTCTTGCGCCTATAGATATCCCAAGGCTATAGAGAAGAAAGTACTCAAAAAACACAAAATCAAAACCCATAAAGACTTCTAGTGGCCATGCAACAAGAAAACCGACTATCCAAAAGAAATTAACTCCCCACATGGCAGCTTTGGTATTAAAATCAACAAAACCTTCATCCTGTCGTTCCATAAAGTTAGTCATTAACTTTATACTTAGAAAAAAGCATATGATTGCAACTGGGTAAAGGTATGGATAAAGCCATTCCAAAGTGTTAACTTCACCTAATATTCTCTCACCCCAGATACCACCTAAGATTACTCCAGATATTCCTGAAGCTATGGTGAGAAGAGCCATACCAGCTCCATATTCTTTTTTATCCTGTTTAGACAATGAAGACCATTTAATATTTAAACCGCCCATGCTTACTTCTGCCATTATTTATTCCTCTTTATAATTTTCTTTAAGAATTTCCTGTTTTTTAAGAGTTCTTGTTAATTTTTCCAAACGCACAAAGGCTATTAACCCAAAAACAAATCCTAATATTCCAAAAGTCTCCATAAAACCTCAAATTTTAACTATTTCTTGCAGATATTATATGTAAAGCAAACTTTACATGTCAAGGTAACTTTACATTAATTGTCAGAACGAATAGTCTTTGGACCATACATAGAATGAATAAATAAGATGATGATAAGAGAAATCTCAAAGATATCGAGAAGAGGCCCATCAATACCAAAAACCCTTAGGGACGCAAGTAGAAAATATATTAATAAGATAAAACAAAAGCTTTGATAAGCTTTAATCGATTTTTTTAGTAAAAAAGGTATGAAGCTTAATAGGGGCAATGACCAAATTATAAAAACTATATAATTAATTCTCCCAGTAAAAACTATTAAAAGTTTTACAAAAATTAAGCTAAGAATCAATCCCAAGGTTATTTGAGTAAATGTTTTAACTTTAAGCATTTAGTTTTTCAATAAGCTTTGCCATTCTTTTGCCTGTTTCAAATGCAATTTTATATTCATCAGGAGTAATGTTAGAACTGGAATTAAAACTTTCTACATGGGATGGTCCATAAGGGGTTCCGCCAGCTTCAGTTTTATTAAGCTCTTTTATAGAATAAGGGGAGCCAATAACCAACATACCTTGATGCAGCTGATATGTTAATAAATTCATTAATGTTAACTCCTGACCGCCATGCATCGAACCTGTTGAAGTGAAGGCGCACCCAGGAACACCCTCTAATGAATTTGATGTCCAGATATCACCGGTTGTATCTAAAAAATACTTTAATGGAGCTGCCATAGATCCAAATCTTGTAGGCGATCCCAAAGCAAGACCTGAACAATTAATTAGATCTTCTTTTGAGCAAAATATTTCACCTTTTTCAGGTATAAGAGGCTCACTTGATTTATTATTAGGAGATACTCTTGGAACAGTTCTAATTTTTACATTTAAATTTAATTCTTCTGCGCCATCTGCAAGCGCATGAGCTAAATTTTTAACTGCACCGCTAGCAGAATAAAATAGTATTAATAAATATTTATCCATTATTTTTTATCTTCTTTGTAATATTATATGCACATGAAAAATAGAATTATATCGTTAATCTTCTTATTTGGTTTATTTGCATGTCAGAAGGCTGATATAGATATTCATAATGCTGATGATATGTTTTCATCAGAATTAAAAGGTCAGTGGGTAATGATAAATTACTGGGCCGACTGGTGCCCGTCATGTATAAAAGAAATGCCTGAACTTGTTGCTTTTGATAGAGCCAATAATGATGTACAAGTTTTCGCCTTTAATTTTGATCAATTAGAGGGCGAAGATTTAACTTATGAAATTAAAAAATTTGGTGTGAATATTTCTTCCATACTTTCTCATCCAAGAGATATTTGGGGAATAGAATCACCTGCTACTCTTCCCGCAACTTATTTTATAAACCCTGAAGGAGAGCTTGTGCAAAGTCTATTTAGGCCTCAAACCCAGGCATCTTTAGAAGAAATTTTAGAGATTCTAAAAAAGAGTTAATAAAAAATTTTCTTTTAATAAGTTCTCAGGGTTTATTTTTTCTTGGTTCAGATAGACAGTCCAATGTAAATGAGGCCCAGTTACTCTTCCTGTTTCACCAACCGTTCCAATCTTATCGCCTTGTTGAACCATTTCACCCTCTTTTGTATTAATAGAATCAAGATGGCTATATGAAGATATAAGTCCAAATCCATGATCTATAATTATTGTGTTACCTGTATAAAAAAAATCTCCAATTAAAATTGTTTTACCTTTAAGAGGAGCTACAACCTCAACTCCTAAATTAGCAGCAATATCTAGAGCAAGATGAGGTGAGCGAGGTTGCTCATTTATAAATCTCTTTTTGCCATATCTACTAGAAATTATGCCCTCCACAGGATTTATAAAATTAAAAGAAGGGCTTAATGATGTATTGTAAGTTTTAACAGCATTTCTAATTAATACTGCTTCAGTATTTGCTCTTTTTCTATCTTTTGCATTTAAATTAACTTTAGAGACATCTGCAATAGTGATTCTAGATTCCCCAAAATCTTTATATTGAATTTCAATATTTTTGGCTCCAATTTTTTTAATACTAGTTTGAGAAACGTAGGGAAGTCCTATTATTAAATATTCTGATTGATCATGCTTTAAAATTAATTCATTAACAGATAAAGGCTCATAGTTATTAATAGCTAAAATATCTCCAGAAGTCCCAGACATTCTGTCAGAACCCTCTATGATAAAAGGAAATAAAAAACCCAGTAAAATCCAATAGTTATTAGTTGTCATGATTAATTTTCTTAATTTTAGAGTCAATAATTCCTGAACTTAATCTTGTAGTGATCTCTTCTCCAACCATTAGCTCGTCAGAGCTTTTAATAGCTTTACCGTCAGTATTTTGAACTATCGCATAGCCTCTATCTAATACAGCAATAGGGCTATATGCGTTTAAATTAGATTCAATTTTGTTTAAGACATTTTTCTTATCAGACAAAAAGTGTGCAAAGCTTTTGATTGCATCTCTCATTGATATATCTAGACCCTCTAATAATTGATTAATTCTATTTAAAGGACTCCTTTCCTTAATTGATTGGCTAAGCAGTTCAAGTTTTTGATTAGTGTTAAGAATAGAAGTTTCAAAAGTCTGAGTAATTCTTAGTTCAGCATTTTTAAGTTTTTGCTTTTGCTCATTTAATACAATCTGAGGGCTTTTTATATTTGACTCAAGGAGATCTAATCTTTGTTTATTATTCTGAATAATATTTTCAAAACCATTAACTAATCCTAGTTTCATTTCATCAAGCCGATCCCTTAATTGAAATTGAAACTCAGTAACTATTTCTGCAGCTGCTGTAGGTGTTGGAGCTCTCATGTCGCAAATAAAATCTGAAATTGTAAAATCTATTTCGTGGCCAACTCCCGAAATAATCGGCACTGAAAAGTTAAAAATTTCTCTAGCAAGAGCTTCATTGTTAAAAGCCCATAAATCTTCAATAGAACCTCCACCTCTTGTTAAAACAACTACATCAATCGGATTGTCTGCTTTTTTATTAAAAGCTAGTATTAAATGTAAAGCTTTGATAATTGATTCAGGCGCTGTATCGCCTTGTACCATAGCCGGAGACAAACTTACCCTGCTAGATGGAGCCCTTCTTTGAATAGTCGAGATAACATCTTGTAGAGCAGCTGTTGATTCTGAAGTTATTACACCTATATGCTTGGGCGGGAAGGGTATATCTTTTTTTCTATTATGATCAAATAAGCCCTCAGCATCTAGTTTTTGTTTTAGTTCTTCAAATTGCTGCATTAAATTACCAACACCAGCTGGCTGCATATGATTAACTATAAGCTGGTAATCTCCTCGAGGTGCATATAGGCTCACTTTGCCGTTGAGAATACATTGGTCTCCATCTTTAGGATTAAATTTAAGGCGCAATTTTTGATTTTTAAACATCGCACACCTAATAGAGCCTTCATCATCCTTTAGGGTGAAATAAATATGACCTGAGCTAGGTTGAGCAAGATTAGAAATTTCTCCAATTACTGCAACTGAGCTGAAATTATTTTCTAAAATAGCTTTAGCAGATCTATTTAGCTCGCCTACAGAGATTATTTCTTTATTCTGATCTAGAATGTCATTCATAACTAAAGTATAACTTTATGACTGAAAATTTACATAGAGCAAATAATTTTATATTACTAGCAGGCGGGGCAACGCTTATAGGTTTTGCGCCTATATTTGTTAGATGGAGCGAAATGTCTCCCTCATGGGTTACTTTTTATAGAATGCTCTTAGCTCTTCCAATATTAGTCTTAATAAATCTTTATTTAAATAAATCTATATATTTTAAAATTAAAGCTAAAAGAAGTATTTATATATCCCTTATTGCTGCATTTGCATTTACCATTGATTTAACTTTATGGCATTGGAGTATAGGAATGACTTCTATATCTAATGGAACAATTATTGTTAATTCTGCTCCCATTTTTGTTGCTTTAATATACTTCTTTTATTTTAAAGAAAAACTTACTAAATATTTTTTTATCTCTTTAGGGGTAACATACGCCGGAGTTATTGGATTAATACTTTCAGCTGACCATTACACATCAGGAAATTTAATGGGCGATATTTTTTGTATCATTGCAGCTTTTTTTTACGCAACTTACTTAGTTTTTATATCCAGGCTTGGTAAAGAAGAAGCGCTTAGTATTATTTTTTATACCAGTTTATTTGTTTGTTTATTTTCTATACCCTCTGCATTAATAGAATCATCGCAAATCTTACCCCCTTCATTAGACGAATGGATTAATCTTTTTTTATTGGCATTATTATGCCAAGCCGGTGGCCAATATATGATCACTTATAGCATTGCTAGAATTTCTCCATCTGGAGGTTCGATTGGGCTATTACTTCAACCAGTTACGGCAACTATTTGTGCAGCATATATTTTTGCTGAAACGATTAATTTTATTCAAATGTTATTCATTTGCGTTGCTTTATTTGGCATTTACCTAGCAAGAATGAATTTAACAAAATCCTAGAAAGAAGATTCTCTTATTCTGTTTAAATTACTCTAATAAAATAGTATATTATGCGGCTCATAAGTATTAGTACTTCTGATTATAGTGATTTTAATTTTTGCTATGGGTGATTAGCTCAGTTTGGTAGAGCATCTCGTTTACACCGAGAGGGTCGGCAGTTCGAACCTGTCATCACCCACCATTTAATAGCAGAGATTTATATAGTTGCACTTTTATTTTAAGAATATAATATGCAATCAATTACTAGAGTGGTCCGGTAGTTAAACGGTTATAATTCCGCCCTGTCACGGCGGCGTTCGGGGTTCGATTCCCCGTCGGACCGCCACTTTGTAATATAATAAATTATGAATGAAGCAGTTATAGTTCTTTTATCTCTTTCATATTCTTTAATATTGGGCATTATTGTTGCCCAAGTTATTCTTACTGCACCCGTTGTATTTAAAGTTTTAGATAATGAAAATGCATCAAAATTTTTAAGAGTTATCTTTCCAAGGTTTTACTTATTGCTTTTTTTAATTTGCCTGATAGCGTCATTAATTTCATATTTATGGTTTTCCAGGATTGATTTATGGTTTGCCTTAAATGCATCTTTTTTTGCATTTGTTGGATTTATTATTATTCCTTTAACCAATGCAGCTCGTGACAGGGACTGGAATAAGACATTTAAGTTTTTTCATAATTTAAGTGTAATAAATACAGTTATCATCTTTTCTATAGCTGTAGTTCAGCTAATTAGAATTTCTTAGCTTTACTCACTAGAGGCTTGAATTTACCAAATTAGACCCAAAAAATGAGTTTAAGGAGATTTAAAAATGGCTAGAACAAAGACTAAAACATTTCAGACCGAAACAAAACAGCTTCTAAAGCTAATGATACATTCTTTGTATTCAAACAAAGAGATTTTTATAAGAGAGCTAGTCTCAAATGCTTCAGATGCACTTGATAAATTAAGATTTAATTCACTATCTGATGAAACTTTGTTAGGCGATGATACAGACCTTAGTATTCAAGTTTCTGTAGTGCCAAATGATAATAAGATCATTATCTCTGATAATGGGATAGGCATGAACGAAAATGAATTGGTTGAAAATATTGGCACAATAGCTAGATCAGGCACAGCATCATTCCTTGGAAACCTTACCGGAGATAAACAAAAAGATTCAAATTTAATTGGTCAATTCGGTGTAGGTTTTTATTCAGTATTTATGGTGGCTGATAAGGTCGAAGTTTTAACTAGACCTGCAAAAAGCAACAAAGAGGATGCAACCTTATGGTCAAGCACTGGAGAAGAAAGCTATAAACTTAAATCTTCAGAAAAAGAAACCAGAGGTACCGATATTATTATTTACCTTAATGATGAAAATAAAGATTTTGCTGACAAGTCTAGACTTAAGTTTTTGTTAGAAAAATATTCTCAATATATTAATTTTCCATTAAGTTTAAATGAAGAAGGTGGAGAGGTTGAAAGAGTTAACGAATCAGAGGCTCTATGGCTTAAATCAAAAAATGAAATATCTGATGAAGAATACTCAGATTTTTATAAATTCATATCATATGATCAAAATGATCCAATTGTATGGGTTCATAATAAAGTTGAAGGCAATAATGAATATACAAATCTTTTATATATTCCAAAAAATCCACCTTTTGATCTGTGGAATAGAGAATCACCGAGAGGAGTTAAGTTATATATACAGCGAGTCTTTATAATGGATGATGCTACAAACTTCCTTCCATTATACTTGCGTTTTGTGAGAGGTATTATCGATGCTAGCGATCTCCCATTAAATGTATCAAGAGAAATTCTACAAGAACATCATCTTGTGGAAACAATTAAAAAATCTATAACAAAAAGAGTGCTCGATGCTCTATCTAATATGAAAGATAAATCATTCGATTCATATAAATCTTTTTGGAAAGAATATGGTTTGGTTTTAAAAGAGGGCCCAGCTGAAGACTTTGAAAATAGAGAATTGCTAGCGAGCTTAATGCTATTTGCTTCTTCTATTAATCCAGAAAATGATATTAGTCAGACTTTAGATGATTATTTATCCAGAATGCCAGAATCACAAGACAAAATTTATTACTGTGTTGCTGATACATTTGAAGCAGCAATTAATTCCCCTCATGTTGAAGGTCATAAAGCTAACAACACTGAAGTGCTAATGCTTACAGATAGAATTGATGAATGGCTAATGTCTAGCCTAATGGAATACAAAGGAAAAGAGTTAGTCAATGTTGCAAAAGATGACATAGCTGAGACTTCTAAACCAAAAGTATCTGAAAAAGATGAGGATGTTTTAGCTAAGATTAAAAAACACCTTTCAGATAAAGTTTCTGATGTAGTTGCAAGCAGCAGATTGGTTAATTCTGCATCGTGTTTATTGTTACCAAAAAATGAACCAGGAGCTCAATTAAGAAAAATCCTAGAAGCTGCAGGTCAGAATTTGGGTGAATCGAATCCTATCTTTGAAGTAAATTTGAAACATAAACTATTAAAGAGATTAGCTACACTTAAAGGCAAACAATTTAATGCATTTGTAGATTTTCTCTATGATTACGCAGTAATAGCTGAAGGCGGATCCCCTAAGGATCCTGCAAAATATTTGCGTCAATTAGACAAGTATTTATCATAAAATCAATAATGAAAACATGAATCCTGAGACTTTATTAGATGATTTAATTAATCATCCCCATAAAATTGATGTAGAATTTACACATATAGGAAAATAAATTATGGAAAATTTTAATAGAGATGAAGTTAAAGAAGAAGTATTAAAAGCCAGCAAATGGGCTAGATTTTTCTTTATGTTTGTTTATTCATTTGTGATATCTGCTGTTTTAAATATTGCAATAGGAATAGCTATAATACAATTCTTATTTTTCTTATTTACATCTAAGATCAATGCCTCTTTATTCGACTTTAACAAACATATGTATTCCTTTATTGAAGATACTTTAAAATTCTTACTATTCGAAACAGAAGAAAAACCATTTCCATTTAAAAAATCAGAAAATGAATCTGATGAAGAAAATACGCCTGAAATAGTTGAAGGTGAGGCTGATGTTGTATCAGAAGAGTCTGAAGAGGTTGTAGAGCCTAAAGAGTCTGAAGAAGATAAAAACGAACCTAATTCTTAGTTTTTATAGCTGCTTCAAGCGTTTGGAGTATCAATGTATTTATTGTCATTGGGCCAACACCCCCAGGTACTGGCGTATATGCAGAAGCTATAGATTCAATATTATCTAGATCTATATCCCCACATTTCTCAGGGTGATAACCAGCATCAATCACCACTGCATTTTCTTTAATCCATTCATGCTTAATAAATTTAGGGATTCCAACAGCTCCAACCAAAATATCAGCTCTTTTGATTATGTCTTCTATATTTTGAGTTCTAGAATGACATATTGTTACAGTTGCATGTTTATTTAATAACATCATAGCCATAGGCTTACCTAGAATAGGGCTTCTTCCTACCACTACGGCGTTTAATCCAGAAATATTTATTTCATAATGATCAAGCAATCTTATGATGCCTTGAGGGGTGCATGAACCAAAGGCTGGTAGACCCATAGACATATTACCAAACCCTAAGCATGTAACTCCATCAACATCCTTATTAATATCTATAGCATCAAAACAGAGTCTCTCATCAATCTGACTTGGTACAGGATGTTGTAAGAGGATTCCATGAACATTAGGGTCATTATTTAATTCATTTATTTTACTTAAAAGCTCTTCAGTTGTTGTTGTATCAGGCATTTCAACAGCAATAGATTTCATTCCAACTCTTGCGCATGTGTTTCTTTTCATTTTGACATATGTTTCAGAGGCAGGATCTTGACCAACCAGAATAGTTGCTAATGTTGGAAAGATGCCATCATTATTTAAATTGGCTACTTGTTTTGAAATTGATTCTTCAGAAGCTGAAGCTAAAGATTTACCATCTAAAATTTTGATACTCATAATAATAATTATCTCATCAAAAAATATTTCTGCATATGGTGATTGCTTATTTATTCTATAAACTTTAATATTTGCATCCTCGGGGTATAGCGCAGTCTGGTAGCGCACTCGCTTTGGGAGCGAGTGGTCGTAAGTTCGAATCTTACTACCCCGACCAAG
>Ga0208277_1000745_pt1 | contig 19107 bp, 13 predicted proteins | sample ETNtaG_5_FD_185782 | JGI IMG/M metagenome (GOLD analysis project Ga0208277, IMG submission 185782) | Marine microbial and viral communities from oxygen minimum zone, Eastern Pacific Ocean - ETNP201406SV205 (SPAdes) (version 2) | ecosystem: Environmental > Aquatic > Marine > Oceanic ...
CATTCCCGAATGACCCTAGTGAAACCACAGATACTGACAACGATGGTACAGGAGACAATGCTGACGCATTCCCAACGGACCCAAGTGAAACGACAGATACTGACGGTGATGGTACTGGCGACAATGCCGATGCATTCCCTAGCGACCCTAGCGAAACGGCAGATACTGACAGTGATGGCACTGGCGATAATGCTGACGCATTCCCAAGTGACCCTACTGAAACCACAGATACTGATGGAGATGGTACTGGCGACAATGCTGATGCATTCCCAAGCGATCCTACTGAAACCGCAGATACTGACAGTGATGGCACTGGTGACAATGCTGATGCATTCCCGAATGACCCTACTGAAACCGCAGATACGGATGGCGATACAGTTGGAGACAATGCAGATGTATTCCCTGATGACCCGAATGAGACCGTAGACTCTGACAATGATGGTGTTGGAGATAATGGAGATTGGGCTCCAAATGACCCTTCTGAATCTGCAGATACTGATGGAGATGGCGTTGGTGATAATGCTGATGTGTTTCCTACTGATGCAAGTGAATCGAGTGATGCTGATCAAGATATGATTGGAGATAATGCAGATACAGATGATGACAACGATGGTTTGTTGGACACTGAAGAAGCAACGATTGGAACAGACCCATTCGATGAAGACACTGATGGTGATGAAGTCAACGATAAGGAAGATGCTTTACCACTCGATGCAAGTGAAACCCTTGACTTTGATCAGGACGGTACTGGAGACAACGCTGATACTGATGACGATAACGATGGGCTTAGTGACATGGATGAACTGACCAAGGGCACAGATCGTTTCGATACTGATTCAGATGATGATGGCGTGATGGATGGTGCTGACGTATTCCCAATGGATGCAACTGAAACAACAGATTCAGATAGCGATGGTGTTGGCGACAATACTGATGCGTTCCCGAATGATGGAAACGAAACGCTCGATAGCGATTCAGATGGTGTCGGAAACAATGCAGATGCATTCCCAAACGATCCTGATGAAACAATGGATAGTGATGGAAATGGTGTCGGTGACAATGAACAAAAGGCTCAGGAAGAGGAAGATGCTGCTCAGATGCAGTTGATGATTATCATCGGTGTTGGACTGGTCCTTGTTGTTGTTGGAGCAGTTCTCTTCATGCGACGAAAAGGTGGAGAAGAACCTGCAGCAAAGGAAGCCGTTTCATTGCCATCAATGGAACCACTCGCAACCTCTCAACCATTGTACCCTACTCAAACCTCTCAGCCAGTTCAGCCTGTTGTTGCAGAACCAACCGTTGAAAATCAATGGACTGATGAAGCTGGCCACACATGGCGAAAAATGAGTGATGGTTCGAGCTTTTGGTGGAACGGAAACGATTGGCAAAAGGTGTAGACTTCCCAGAGAACATCTAAAAAACTCCTTCACGAGGGGAGCGTATGGCCATTATACAACTCAAGGGTTTGAGCCGACATTACGGTGAAGACGAAACACTTGTCAAAGCATTAGATGAGGTCTCAATCAGTATTGAACAAGGAGAAATCGTCGCTCTACTTGGCCCATCAGGTTCAGGAAAGACCACGTTATTGAATACAATCGCAGCTCTTGATGTTCCTACAAACGGGACTTACCTGTTCAACGAGGAGGAAGTTCCGCTTGGACATGTTGAGAAGATGACAACATTCCGAAGAGAGAATATAGGATATATCTTCCAATTCTTCAATCTTTTAGGAGATCTAACTGCACTTGAAAATGTCCTTCTTGTTCAAGATTTATCGGGTTCAAGAGATAAGAAAAAGGCTCTTAGTTTGCTTGAAGCGGTTGGCCTAGATGGTCTTGAAAACAGATTCCCTTCTCAAATGTCAGGAGGGCAGCGACAGCGTGTTGCAATTGCTCGAGCACTTGCTAAGAGCCCACGTGTGATTCTTGGAGATGAATTAACAGGCAATCTTGATACTGAAACTTCAACAATGGTCATGGAGGCCCTCATTAAGGCTTGCAGAAAAGAAAAGATGACGACTATTTTTGTCACCCATGATCAATCATTAACTCGGTTTGCTACTCGAATTATTCGACTCGATAGCGGAAAGGTTGTCGATGACGAAAAAGGCGGATTGAAGAGTATCGTTAACACAACAAAATTTGTTGCTGAATCAGTCGTTGAGGAAGCAGTTGACGGAGCGAAGAAAATTGGCTCTAAAATAAAGGATATTGCAAAATCAATCGTGGAGTGATTGTGTGAACACCCTGCTACTTCGTCGTTTGTCACGCAGTTTAATGCGTACAAAATTACGAGTACTAACAGTTGTATTGCTCATCACGCTATCAGTCTATGCAGGGATTGTCTTTTCTGAGCATTCCCGTAATGCAGACAAGGTATACGATGATTTCTATGATGAAACAAACTTCTCAGACTTGATCATAACAACCTATGAAATCGATACGCGCGATAATCTCTCAGCAATATGTGAATCCTTTGAAAACGAAGCCTGTGAGACAAGTCTTGTCCTATCTGGTCAAGCAAATAGATTGGTTGATTCAGCCAATCCAGAATGGCTTATTTCGACATTCTATGGGCTTGAAAACGGTTCTGTCAATTCAATATGGGCCATCGAAGGATCGATTGATCCGGGCGTTGGTGAAATTGTCATCGATGCTCATTTCGCTCAAGATAAGGACATCGAGATGAAGATAGGAGATTCCATTGAAATCATTGTCGGAGAGAGTGGGTCGCAAACGCTTGAAGTGGTTGGATTTGCAAACAGTCCACTCGAACTCTTTTATGCTGAACCAGGTTCAATATTGCCTCAAACCTCAACCTTTGTTGTTGGTTATTTAGATGCAGAATATCTTGCTAACATTTCGGGTAATACTCTTGATGCTCGAAACACACTAGGCATTGACCTTGAAGGAACACCGCAATTCGATTTATCTGATACCGACGAAAATGAAGGTGAAGAACTTCAAGTGTTGAAAGATGAAATCTCATCGTTCATGACAGAAGCAGAGACTAACGGAACTGTTGCTGATCGTGGGGAATTGAGTGCAGAACTTCTTCGGTTGGATAAAGAGGGAATAGAAAATTCAACACCGTTTATTTTGGGTGTTCTTCTTTTCATCAGCGGACTTGTCATCGCCGTATCTCTTGACCGATTGATTCGAACGCAGGCTCGTGAAATTGCTGTGCTAAGAACAATTGGAGCGTCAACAAAAGACATCATGTTTGGCTATCTTTTGATTCCGCTTGTCCTCGGAATTCCTGGAGTCCTTGCCGGTGTTTTACTTGGAATATCGTCAATTGGTTCTGAAGCATTCACAGCCTTTTACTTCTCTTTCCTCGGGATTCCAGTGGTTGAAACACATCATTACTCAGACATCATTCTGACGATAAGTTTCTCTGCACTCGGCATTATTTTCCTCTTTGGAATTCGCCCAGCCTGGAAAGCTGCTAAATTACAACCTTTGGAGATTCTAGGGCAAGGGACACAACGCACACCAAACAAAATCATCTCTTCACTGACATCAAAACTCCCACCAGGAATCGGTTTGGGACTTCGATCAACCTTCAGAAAACCGGCTCGTCTTGTCGTTACCCTCCTCGCCCTTTCTCTGGCAATGGTGATTCTTGGAGGAACGATGATGTTCATCTCAGGTTTTTCAGGCGCATTCAATGAAGCTGTAGACGAACAAGAAAATTGGGAATACCAAATTGCAGCCTATCCTTCAAGCATTGACAACATCACTCAGTGGGCACAGAATGATACCCTTTCGTTCGAACTTACTCTGACAAATCAAGCAACCTTATTTGATTCAAATAAGGACTTGACGCTCAAAGGATACGATGTTCTTTCTGAAAATGATGATGCAATGCATCGATTTAATCTCCTTGATGGAACGATTCCAGAACAAGGACAAATCGTACCAGAAGTCATTCTGGATGAAGGGTCTGCCGAACTTGAATCCTATTCTATTGGAGATACGCTTACCATCGATTTTGAAGGCAAGGAGCATGACCTCAAGGTTGTAGGAATTGCTCGAGAACTCACTCGTTCAATTCATTTCCATCGAGCAGACCTTTCACAGATTGTTGATGCTGAAGCAAATGGAGCATTGGTCGTTCTTTCTGATGAAGGGAACATCGAAGACGTTCGATTCTCAACGATTTCAATCGTCGAAAAGGAAGCGATGGTCGAAGGATTCAATGAGCTTATTGAACAACAAAAGAATGCAATGCAGGCTGTCTATGTTCTGGGAGGTATCATGGCAATTGCAATCCTGTTCAACACGCTCTTGATCAATCTGAGTGAACGTGATTCAGAACTCGCAACCTTAAGAGTCCTAGGTGCAAGCAGAACACGATTGGCAGTGATTCTTACGGTCGAACATACATTCATTGGATTGGTTGGTGGAATCGCTGGGGCTCTGGCAAGTATCGCATACTATGCAGGAATGTCCAACGCTTTCTCAACATGGGCTTTCCACATTCCTGTCATCATCAATACTGCTGTTTTCTTACAGATAATTGGATTTGTACTCGTTGCAGCATTATTGACAACTCCTGTAGGCATCTTGCGAATTGGTAGAATGAATTTGCTTGAAGTCGTTGCTCGACATGAGCGGTGAAGGTGTTTGACATCAAGAGAGGGGTGATCGCATAAAACATTTCAAGAGAAGAATGGCGGTGACAATCATCTTCACAGTCATGTTTTTTCTGTTTTTCAACACAGGTGAAACCTGGGAACGGGTCGGTGTAGATACCTTTGAAAAGGAAATATTGGACAATCAAGACGCACTTCTTCTCGATGTCCGAACAACATTGGAATGGGAACAGGATGGTCATTTAGAAAATGCCGTTCTCATCCCACACTCCGATCTTGAGGAGCGATCGGATGAATTGCCAGGAGACAAGGAAGATCTCATTCTCTTGTATTCTCAAAGTGGGAATCGATCTAAAGAGGCTGCTCAGACACTTCTCGATTTGGGCTATACAAATATCGTCGAACTTGCCCCAGGCATCAATGGATGGAAAGATGCAGACAAACCAGTTCTGTATGGTAAGTGACGTTTGGTCGCTCACAGTGATGCTGCAAAAGCAACAACTGCATCATAGTCTGGCTCAACACCGGGGTTTTCAGCAACCCAGCGATGTTGGACAACACCGTTCTTATCGATAACGATAACAACTCTGTTCGCACAAACGTAGCCTTCGATGCCACCAAGGCCAACAAATGTTGCATCATATGCTTTCACGACATCTCGATCCAGATCAGAAAGGAGCGTGAACTCAAGATTGTACTTTCGAGCGAACTCAGCGTTTGCCCAAGGTGAATCGACACTGATTCCTAGAACGGTTGAATCAGAACTGTTGAGTTTGTCGAGATTGTCTTGGAAAGCACACATCTCTTTGTCACAAACACCGGTGAACGCACCCGGATAGAATGCGAGAATGACTGTTTTTCCAGCATAGTCAGCAAGACTGACGTCAGACTTTTGGGTGTTCTTCAGGGTGAAGGCGGGCGCGGTGTCTCCAATATTGACCATAATGAGGCCAAGAATATCCGACGTATATCCGTTTCGTCGTTCAAGCAAGGTCAAAACGGTCAGCGTTCATGACTTTGTTCCATGCTGCGATGAAATCATTGACGAACTTGTCGCTGTTGTCATCTTGCGCATAGACTTCTGCAATAGCCCGAAGTTGAGAGTTGCTTCCAAAGACGAGATCATATCGAGTTGCTCGGCGAACTAATTCACCTGTTGAACGATCGTGGGCTTCATAGGAGTTGCTTCCAGTAGCTTTCCATTGAACATTCATGTCCATGAGTGTGGTGAAGAATTCATTGGAGAGATTGGTGTTGTCACCAAAGATTCCACGGTCATCAGAACTAACTCCCATTGAACGTAGACCTCCTACGAGTACTGTCATCTCAGGAGCTGATAACCCGAGCAATTGTGCTTTGTCGAGCATCATTTCTTCTGGGCTAACACTGTAGTTCTTCAACAAGAAGTTACGGAATCCGTCGGAGACAGGTTCCAGAACTGCAAAGGAGTCAACATCTGTTTGAGCATCGCTCGCATCACCACGGCCTGGAGAGAACGGAACGCTCTTTCCAGATGCCATTTCAATACCTACATTACCTGCAAGAACAATTGTGTCTGCAATACTTGCTCCATGTGCTTCAGCAAGAGGTGTTAGGATGGATAGAACGTTGGAAAGTTGTTCTGGCTTGTTCGCTGCCCAGTCTTTCTGCGGGGAAAGTCGAATACGAGCACCGTTAGCACCGCCACGCATGTCAGAGCCACGATAGGTGGATGCACTTGCCCAAGCAGTTTCAACCATTTCAGAGACAGATAATCCACTGGACTTGATCGCTTCCTTCAATCCAGCAACATCGTAGGATGTGCTTCCTGAAGGAACTGGGTCTTGCCAAATGAGTTCTTCTGATGGTACATCAGGTCCAAGATAGCGGGACTTAGGGCCCATATCACGGTGAAGAAGTTTGAACCAAGCACGAGCGAATGCATCGCCGAAAGCATCAGGGTTTTCATGGAAATGCTTGGAAATCTTTCGGTATTCAGGATCACGAATCATTGCCATGTCAGCAGTGGTCATCATGGTTGGAACCTTGATTGAAGGATCTTCAGCATCAGGTGCCATGTCTTCAACATCTGGGTTCCCAGGAGTCCATTGATTTGCTCCTGCAGGGCTCTTGACAAGTGTCCAGTCGTCTTCGTACTTGAAGAGAAGATCGAAGTAACCGTTGTCCCATTGGATTGGGTTTGCAGTCCATGCACCTTCGATACCACTTGTGATGGTGTCACGGCCTTTTCCAGAGCCGTGAGTATTTGCCCATCCAAATCCTTGCTCTTCGATTGAGGAGCCTTCTGGTTCTGAACCTACTTGACCTGCGTCTCCAGCTCCGTGAGCCTTTCCAAAGGTGTGTCCACCAGCGGTAAGAGCGACGGTTTCAGCATCATCCATAGCCATACGTGCAAAGGTTTCACGAATATCTTGAGCACTGAGAAGTGGGTCTGGATTTGAATTAGGTCCTTCTGGATTGACATAAATAAGTCCCATTTGGACTGCTGCGAGTGGATTGTCAAGGTCTTGTCGAGTGTCTCCGTATCGGTTGTCTCCAAGCCATTCGTCTTCTGCACCCCAGTAGATGTCTTCTTCTGGATGCCAGATGTCAGGACGTCCCCCCCCGAACCCGAATATTGGACCTCCCATTGATTCAATCGCAACAATTCCAGTCAGAACGAGTAGATCGGCCCAACTGATTTTGTTTCCATACTTCTGCTTAATCGGCCAGAGTAGACGGCGAGCTTTGTCGAGATTTCCGTTGTCAGGCCAACTGTTGAGAGGAGCAAAACGTTGTGCGCCAGTGCTGGCTCCACCGCGTCCATCACCGATTCGGTAGGTTCCAGCTGCGTGCCATGTCATACGAATGAAGAACGGTCCGTAGTGCCCGTAATCTGCCGGCCACCAATCTTGGCTATCAGTCATCAAAGCATGAAGGTCTTTTTTCATTGCAGCATAATCGAGGGAGTTGAAAGCGTCTTTGTAGACAAAGTTCTCACCCATTGGGTTTGATTTCTTATCATGCTGGTGAAGAATAGCCAAATTGAGTTGGTTTGGCCACCAATCATTATTCTTCATTCCAGTACTTGGCGCGCTGATTGCACCGTGCATTACTGGACATTTTGCATCCGAGTCATTTGTATCCATTCCTTTCATTTTACGCCCTACTGTTCTCTAGTTAAACCTCTTATATGAACATGTAGTTGAGATTCTTTAACATGAAAATAGCATCCTGTAAACTATACTTTCAAAATATTATCTTATTCGCAGATTAAGGTTATTCTAGATGAGAAAAGTCTCTAAGAATTCATATCGTGTCCAAATCATGACTCGATTCATTTATGTACAAACCATTCCTAGGAGTGCTATGAATCGACGTACATCGCAAAATCAACGCAAAGTTCGAGTTTCCAAGATTTTCCGTCGCCAGCCAAAAAAGAAGGTTGCTGAACAACCAAAAGAAGAGGTTGTAGATGCCTCTTGTCAAATTCAAGGCTGCGGTTGTGGCAACTGATTATTTGGCAATAAGCGATTGGTCTCATCTGGATCGATCATCACTGCGACGAGAATGACGAATGTCTCGAGTAATCCTGCAAGCAAAAACAACGTAGGATAATCAAATCGAGTCGCGAACGGATCTGTTAACTGATAGCCAATAATCGCTGAAAGGTTCATCATAGCCATGTACCCTGTAAACTGGGTGCCTCCGACCTTACCCCAGGTCACTCTCATCATGAGCGAGTACGTGTTGATTGCCACCATAGCCCACGCAATTGTATGAAGGCACCAAATTGACATCATGAACAATTCACTTCCCCACATTGGCTCTGTTAAACCCCATATCAGATTCAGTATTGCTGCGCCAAGTGCAGAATAAATGATGATGAGTTTTCCTCCGAAGCGTTTTCCTAACTGCCCTCCAATCATGTAGCCAATCATTGTGACTACCAGAATAAGTCCACCCTTAGTAGCATTGAATTGTTCCTCGGACCAACCCAGTTCTCGAACGAACAAGAGTGGTAAAACTGGAATCATGAAGAAGGAGAGAGACATGACAAGGCTGAGCCCAATTCCTAACTGTGCAGATCGCAATGAGAATGCAGTTTTCACATCTGAAAAGATATCCTTGATATCTCTCTTTTCCTCAACATCTTCCCAAAATGGTAGATCTGAATCTTCACTCCATGGGAACAGCTTCTCTCCAGGTCGTTCTGTCATGAACAACGGTACAAGCATAATGATCACGAGGATTGGAATTTGCAAGAAAATGGCTCCTTTGATCCCTACAAAGCCAATGATTGTACCTAGTCCTGCACCTCCGATGATACCTCCCACTGCTTTTGCAGTGAACATGTAACTGTTGACCTTTTCAAGTTCATGTGGTTTGAGTACATCGACTGCGAGGGCATCTGTACTAACGTCTTGAAGAGATGTGAAAATATTGTAGATCAAAAACATCGTTGCAATAACTGTCAAATCACTGGTCGGGTCTGGAATGAAAAGCATTGCAGACAGAGAGATAATCATTCCCAATTGAGCGATGAGAACCCAAGGTCTTCTCCTCCCCATCTTTGGATATTGGAATCGATCAATGACTGGCCCCCAAAGGAATTTCACCGACCAGGGAAGCGTTCCAAGCGTAAGCAGTAACGCAAGTTCTCCAGCACCAACGCCCTCACCAGCAAGGAAGGTTACGAATGTGACTGTGATGAAACCCCAAGGAATTCCTTGGGCCACATACAAAGCACACAACGTGAGTACTCGTGCGCGATAACTATCTTCCAATGTTTTTCCTTCAGGTAATCGTTCAACATGTTCGGTTTCTTCTGCTTCCTCTTCAAGAACAACTCCCAATTGGAAACGTTCACTCCTCATTGTAATGAAGCCGACAAACAAGATGATTCCAATGAACCAAGGTGAAAACAAAACAATTGAGATAGCCCCTTCACCGACAGATAGTGCTGTTGCTTCACTATCATCGACTGGTTGATTTGGATTTAGTGCGCCTGGGTCTGAAGCATTCAGAATAGGAAATACTCCCTCTACAGTCAAACCGGCAGTGTTGTCCGAGTAATACATACGGAATTTTGGCTCACATCCTGCAATGAGTTTAGCTGGATCGAGACATTCAAGTGTTGTTGGCCCAGGTTTGTTGAATTGAACCTGTAGGACAGGAAGCGTGCCTTCTTCCCAATAGGACATGTTCTCAGTGATTTGAATATTCCAATTAATCTGCTCATCTTCATACGTTGGAATAACAAATTCTTGTTGTGCAAGAACTTCCGAATCCTTCAGAAAAGAGAGAACGAGATCGTCTCCACTATTTTCTGTTGATTGTATGAGAAAACCAAGACTCAAAGCAATGCTACCTTCAGAATCAAGAAACAATTCTTGTGAAAGAGGGTTGCTTAACGAGCAAGAAAAATCAATGTTTTGAGTGTCATCGAATTCACCAAATCCAAACTCTGTTGTTTCATCTGATGAAAAATGAGTAAAACAATTCCCATTCGCAAGAGACGAATCTCCCCAGAGATACATTGTGTCATTTTCGGGAGTTGGTTGAGTAGTATCTGAGACCTGCCCATACACACTGGAGGCAAACAGACTTGTGAGCAAAACCAAACAAAACCCAATACAAGTCACACGATTTTTATTCTGAATTGAAATGCCCCCTTGGCTTTTCCCTTCAGTTCGTAGTATGAATACCTTCACTGGTCTTGCACAGATAAACTTCTATCAATTTATTCTTGTTCTTTGAAACGAGGCTCTTCTGAAGTTAGGCGTTGAAAATTGATCATTATCAAACTTGAAAAAATGAATAATGGAATCATAAAACCGACAAACTTACTCTCCTTCAGCCATGGAGGTGATGGGATTTCTACATCTCTCCACCAACGATACTCTGGGTTTTCTCCACCGAGCACAAACGATTCTCCAATGTACGGAGTTGAAACTGTTTGATTCAAGAGTTCACCTGCAGCGGTAACACGTTCAAGAGGAGCATTCCATTTGTGGAGAGAAAGGACATATTTGGTGTTATGAATTGGAAGGATTGTTGATGCCTCGAGGTCAATTGATGCTTGAACGGATTGTTCGGGAAACATGTGTATGCTTGACCATGCCTCGTTGTATTGTCCAGCTTCGATGATAGCAATATCGAATGGACCGTACTTCTCTCCAATCTTTGCGTATTCGTCCGAATAGCCACTATCTCCGCTGAAGAAAATCTTGTGCTCATTGAATTCCAAAACCCACGATCCCCACAAAGTATTGTCTCCAGAGAGTCCGCGTCCACTGAAATGTTGGGATGGTGTAAGTGCGATGAAAAGTTCGGAAGAGACAATGTATTCATCGTACCAGTCGAATTCAATGACACTCTCTGAGGGAATGTCCCATGTAGTCAAATGAGATTTAACACCGAGTGGTACGAAGAACTCTGCTCCTGCAAGAGATTGAATTGTCCCCATGTCCAGATGATCATAGTGATCGTGTGAAATGAACACATAATCAACCTGAGGTAAATCTTCGATGCCATATGTGTGCTCATATGCAAAAGGGGAAGGGCCGAAAATAAGAGGATCAAGTTCCCCGTCACCAAAGATGGGGTCCATCAGAATCGTTGTATTATGTGACTGAATGAGAATGGTTGAATGTCCAAACCAAGTAATGCTCACGTCCGATTGATTCAGCGGCATATTTTGATATTCTTTTGTTGGCAAAACAACATCAGGTTGCCGGTCATCATCACCCACCATGTAGTCTAGGAGTGTGCCAAAAAATGAGCCTGTAGAAACACTTGTTTCGTTTAAATTATTGAATTTTCCATCATAATAATTCGGTGAATCATACGAGCCTGGATCACCTCCAACCTGAGGTGAAAGATTGAGGAAAGCAGTTGCTGAAAGAAGGATGATGACAATGAAGAACAAAACCATTGTCGAGAATATTTTCGTCTTACGCTTGAAACTTGGATTTTGTAAATCTGTTTCTTTTTTACTGTAGACTGAAGTTCTGCACAACAGATTAATGCTTACTCGAATAAGTAAAACAAGAAGAATTAAGAAATTTATAGATTGCAAATTGTTGCGATAAAACCACAACATAAGCGTAAGGAGTAAGATGACTTTTCCTGCTGACTTTATTTTTTTGTGATGTTCATCAGGCGTCATGGCTTCACCTAGTGAGTCTCGTTAAAGATATCAAATGAAGATCAAACGATTCGGTCGATAACGCGCACGTGGTCCCCACGCATGTTGAGAGTCATTGGAATCGGTTGTTCGTAAAGTTCCATACTGACCTCTTCCTTGGTTTCTGAAACGCTTGTTACACGAGCCTTTTCGCCCTTGAATGCGCCTGAAACAATTTCGACGATGCAACCGACTTCGATTCCCGATGTAACGGCCTTTGGTTCCAAGTATGGCAAGATGTCCAATAGTGGAGCTTCTCCAGGAAGAACCGTCTTAGCGTTCTTTAGAGGTGTTTGAGTGATTCCTCTTCGAGCACTTGGATCTCGGCCACCAGAGCGCCCAATCAACTTCTCGACGTGGTGAAGTGCACTTGATTCGACGAAGAGATATCCACGCATATTGTTTGGATGGAGAACAGAGAAGATCTCTCCTTGGAGTGAAGTTAGAGAACCACTTCCGTGGAGACGTGCATACATTTCATCTGCAACACGTTGTTCAGAGCCAATCGCTGTTTTGACGATGTAGAGGAAAGAGCCAACAGACCCATACATTTCACGGAACAACTTCTCAGAGCCTTCCATTTCATCCATGTTGGAAAAGACGCAGTTGTACTCGAGCAACTTACCAGGGTCGATCCATTCGTGAGAAACATAACGCCCTGTTGGTGCTACTTCCTCGGAACTTGTTGCAACAAGGATCGGCATAACATCGACTAGATTACGTCCCATGTCGACACCGCGTTCTGGTCCGGTTCCAATGTATTCAAGTGTTTCAGGAGCAAGTCCTGTTGCTTCGGTTACACGTGCAAGAACTTCTTCTGGAGTATCTCCTGCGCCCCATACACCATCCCAGAGACCTGGGAAATCATTGTCATCCTTGCTTCGGTTAAGCAGCAACAACTTTTCTTCAAATCGTACAAAAACAATAAACGCTTCAGTCATCAATAATCACCAACTCATCCTCAGATTCCGAATACATCGTGAATCAACCAAGGAAGGAAATTGTCCATAAGAACGAGTAAGATAAATCCGATTGCTCCAAGAACGAACAAACCAATACCACAGATGATGCTGGTTTGCTTGAATTCTTGCGGCGTCGGCTTTCGCGCCATTCGAATAATTCGGGCCCAAGAGCCACGGGAAATCTTACGGAACTGGGCTTCTATCCAGTCTTGACGGTCCTGAACAGCATCCTCGAATGTGCGTGAATCATCTTTTTTATCCGACATGGTACAACCTCGTGCTTTCCTACCGACCCAACCCCCTATTATAACCGCTTCCACGCGAATTGGTTTTCGAAACGAAGCAATATTCGGCAAGAGTTGATGAGGGGTGAACGGATGCGTAGCCTTGTATGGCTTCGCCTGACCCTTATGCTACTCTAGGTGTTTCTCGAAACGCCTCGGATGCTGAGATTAAACGAGCATTTCGAAAACTTGCTCGAAAACACCATCCCGATCGGAATCCAAATGATGCCGCTGCTGAAGCCAAATTCAAAGAGGTTCAAGCCGCATATGAGATGATTGGAGATGCTTCAAAGCGTCAAGAATACGAGCAGAAAAAGCGTATGGAAAACATGTTTGGGGGAGGTGGTGGTCGTTCTCCTTTCGGAGGAGGTATGGGCGGCGGCTTCGAAGATATGATCGGACAAATGTTCGGTGGACAGCAGCAAAATCCGTTCCAACAGCGACAACGAAGGCCTCAAGCAAGGCCCAAAGGCAGCGACATTCATGTTTCGGTGGATGTGGAAATGGACCAAGCGATCAAGGGTGGTGAAATCACATTCCAAGCACAACGTATCAAGGTAGGAAATGGTAACGTGGCATCGAAGACCACTCAGAATTTCAAGATCCGGATTGAACCAGGTGTCAAACACGGAACCTCCAAACGCCTGAAGGGACAAGGAAACGAGCATCCACAAGGAACTGCAGGCGATCTTCATGTTACGTTCCGAATCGATGCTGGAGAAGGAAGACGCTGGGAAAACGGAATTCTCATTCAACAAGTATCGATTCCTTACTCAACGATGATGCTTGGCGGTAAGGTCAAAGTGAATCTACCATCTGGGAAAAGTGGGCTTCTAAGTGTGGCTGGAAACAGCCAACCTGGTGACAGAAGACGAATGACAAAAGCAGGCTATCTCCAAGGAGATTTAGATCTTGAATTTATTCTCGATGAACATGAAGAATTGACCTCAGAACAAATCAAAATCCTCGAACAACTCAAGGATGTGGGGCTGTAACTTTATGTCAAAACACAACAAAAAGAACAGCTCTCGTGGCCCCGACGACGAGCGTTTTTGGAGACGTTTTACTTCCTTACTCCGAGAAGATGAACTCTGGGAGAAGGATTGGTCGCTCGATGAAATGGTCGATTTCATCCTCCAGCACGAAAATCGCCCTCCTTCGCGAGAAGATGACAAATCCTATCGAAAACGATTGATGGATGATGTTGCGAAAATAATCACATCAAGCCGGAGTAATTCCACACACTTCACATGGCAAGGGAACAATTCAGTTCGGCCTCGCTCACGTGGAGATATCGTCGAAATCAATGAAGCTGTCTCGCGTTGGTCATCTCAACTCGCTCGACTTGAAGGAGAGGAAGAACAGTGGGCTGAGGCAGATCGACAGACCTTTTCTCTCCTCATAGAAACGTGGGAAGCAATGCTTACTGGAACTTCTTTACCTGAAGGATGTTCAATTCACGAACATACGGGGATGAAATGGAAATCATTCAATCTCGAACTCGAAATTAAACGTCTTGCTGCCCGTAAGTCTGGGTTGAGATTCCCAGAATTCGAACCGGCAATGGCGTGGATGTTGATCGAAAGTAAACACTGGACATTGCTTGAACTGCTCCAACAAAGGCTTGCATGGCGAAGAAAAAACAACCTCAATCCGTTCCCACCCTCCTATGATTCATCCCTTGAATCATGGGCAGAGACGTTACCAGATGTCGATGCTGAGGCTGAGATTAGCAAAGGTCGAACAGATCTTCGCCACCTTCAATTTGTAACGATCGATCCTCCAGATGCAAAGGATTTTGATGATGCGATTTGTTTTGAAAAGAGCGGAAATGGCTCAACACTATGGGTTGCTATAGCCGATGTTGCCCATTACGTCACTCCCGATTCTCGGCTCGATGCGACTGCGCAAGCAAGAGCAACTTCGGTGTATTTGCCCCATGGTGTTCTTCCAATGCTCCCGTTTAGGCTCGCAGATGACTTGTGCTCACTTCGAGCAAATGTTCCTCGATTAGCAATGGTTATCGAGATGAAGCTCGATGAAAACATGACTATTGTCGAATCAAAAGCGCATGAAGCGGTCATTGATGTCAAAGAAAATCTTGCGTATGAAGACACCCTTGAGGATTCGAGATGGGATGAACTGTTCACCCTTGCTGAGCACTGGCAAAAGGATGAGCTTCGATTGAATGTTCAACAAGGAGAACAACGCCCGCGTATTCAAGAAGATGGTTCGGTTCGAATCGATGTTAAATGGCCAAATAAGGCAACAAAGATGATTGAAACATTCATGGTTAAGACCAACAATATTGTTGGTGAAATGCTCGGTTCAAAAGGCGCATTACTCCCATGGCGTTGCCATCCATCGCCGGATTCAATCGATGTACGAGACCTCAACGAGCAACTCAAAGCCCTGGATATTGGCATCACATTACCAGAACCACGAACAAAATCAAAGGGTCAAAATGATACAGATGAATTAGCAAGTCTACTCGGTTCTTGGGCAGGAAATAGTATCGACTTGAGTGGCTTGGAATCCTCTGGCGAAGAGAATACTGATGTGCCCGATTATCTCAAAGAAGTTTCAGATCAAGATGCAAGAGATGAGATGCTTGATGGTTTACGACAAGCGCAAGAGAAAGCCGTTTCACTCAGTTCTTCCATGCGACGAGTCGTGGATCAGGGACTCTTTCAACTGATGAATCGTGCTCGTTATGATGTCGTTAATGTGGGTCATTTCGGCCTCAATCTTGATGCATATGCTCATTTCACAAGTCCAATACGAAGGTATCCTGATTTGATTGTACATCGTCAGCTCAAAGCACATTTGCACAATAAAGAATGGGTCTACAGCGAAGAAGAATTGTCTTCATTAAGCGAGCACTGTTCATCTCAGGGAAGAATGGCACAAGTGCTTGAATGGGAACTTGTGGCTGTTGCACTAAATTGGCATCTACGTCTTTCAGAACATCAGCAGTGGAATGCTCGAGTCGTTGGTTTGAGAACACCTTGGATATTCCTCGATCTCAAAGATGATGGTTCCATGCATGGACGAATGCATCTCAAACAATTATCCAAAAAGAAGAATTTGTTCATCGACGATTATGGGCTCCAACTCTTGGAAGAAGGCCGGGATGGGCAAGGCGAACATGCTCTGCTCGAACTTGGACAACTCTTCCCATGTCGAATCCGGGGGCTCGACCTTTGGTCTGGACGTCTTGACCTTTCGCCAGTCTAGCATCAATGCTAATTATGAGCGACGAATGAACAAACCATAGAGGCACCACAATGGCTGAAACAACACTTCGAGTCAGGGGTATGACCTGTTCTTCTTGCGTTGCATCAGTAGAATCTGTCGTTTCCAAGGTGCCTGGTGTTGAATCTGTTCTTGTAAATCTGGCCTTGGAGAAAGCAAGCATCACATGGAGTACAGACGAGATCAATATCGGCGAAGTCGTGAATGCTGTTGAGAAAAAGGGATTCAGCGCAGAAAGAATCGCAACGCCAGAAACCATTCGCTCAGAAGCAGTTCAATCCGCACGTAAGCAGGGTCAACTTGCAGGTTTTGCACTTCTCTTGTCAATTCCGACCCTCATCGTGAGTATGTTTGTTTCAGATTTAGGAGAAACCGGTTCACTCGATACTCGATTTCTCTTAGCCTTCCTGCTTGCAACGCCTGTCTATGTTTTCTCTGGAATGCAGTTCCACAAAGGTGCTTGGAAAGCCATTCTATCTGGACGAGCAAATATGGACGTATTGGTTCACTTAGGCACCACGACGGCCATGATTTGGTCCGTGTTGGTTACCTTTGAGTCAATGTTTACGTTCCTTCCAACCATCTTCTCTACTACTGAGCACGTCTTCTATGATGGAGCTGCACTGATTATCGCATTTATTTTAGTAGGGAATTTTCTCGAGAGTAGAGCGAAATTACAAGCGACGGATTCGGTCTATTCACTGATGAATCTTCAGCCCAAAACTGCTCTCGTTGTAGATGATGATGGCGCAACTGAGCGCCAACCTGTAGAAGACATTCCCTCGGGAACACATATCTTAGTTCAAGTCGGACAAACAATCCCATTGGATGGAATTGTCCTTGAAGGTTCTGCATTAATCGACACATCAATGATGACTGGTGAAACATATCCTGTACGACGTAAAGAAGGAGATGAAGTCATTGGAGGAACGATTGTTCTTGATTCACCATTAACTCTTCAAACCACTCAACCCTTCCATTCAACTCTTCTCTCAAGGGTCATCTCAATGGTTGATGAAGCCCAAATGGGCAAAGCTCCTGTACAGAGATTGGTCGATAAGATCTCATCAGTCTTCGTACCTTTCGTACTCTTTTGTGCCCTTGCTTCAGCCGTATTTTGGATGCTGTCATCCGGACAAGGAGATAGAAGCGGGGGGGAAGTGGCGATACTTGCACTCGTATCGACATTGGTGATTGCTTGTCCTTGTGCTTTGGGATTGGCAACACCAACCGCACTCATGGTAGGGACTGGAATTGGTGCTCGCTATGGGCTGCTCATCAAAGGCATTGAAGCACTGGAACGATCCCATGCAACAACAACCCTCGTCGTTGACAAGACAGGGACCTTAACGACTGGCAAACCGAAAGTGTCTCACATTGAACTTATTGATGGAGAAGTACGGGAGATTCTTGGTATAGCCGCATCACTTGAACACGCCTCAACGCATCCAATGGCTGAAGCGATTCTTGCTTCTTGGTCAAATGTAACGAAGGAGAGACCCGAAATTAGCGATATCGAAAGCATGGGTGGAATGGGCCTTATTGGACGACTTGATGATGAAGTGGTTGCAATTGGAAATGAGCCGCTCATGACCCATGTTCGTATTGATCTAAGCAGCCATCAAGATGCAATCAAAACTGCTGCTGAAAAAGGATCTACGCTGGCTTTCGTATCCAAAGGAACGCAATTACTTGGTTGGATTGAAACGACAGACCGACTCCGGGAATCAACTGTTTCAGCAATTAAATTCGCTCAACAATCCAATCTTGAAGTCATTATGCTTACAGGTGATCGAGATGAAACTGCACAACAAATCGCCAAGGAATGTGGCATTACAACTGTTGTATCCAATGTACGCCCAGATGAAAAAGCAGACTATATCTCAAAATTGCAACAAGATGGTGCGTGTGTCGCAATGGTCGGTGATGGAATCAACGATGCTGCTGCTTTAGCCACTGCAGATGTTGGTATTGCCATGGGTGCTGGAAGCGATATTGCTCTTGACTCAGCAGATATTGTATTGATTCGAAATGATCTACTTGATGCTGTTTCAGCTCTGGAACTCGGTCAAGTTACAATGCGAAAAATTCGAAGCAATCTAGGATGGGCATTTGTCTACAATTTGATAGGAATCCCTCTTGCCATGGGTCTGCTCCTACCATGGACTGGTTGGCTCTTGCCTCCTGCATTTGCAGCAGCTGCAATGTCTCTCTCTTCATTGAGTGTTGTTGCGAATTCACTTACTCTACGATGGTGGAGGCCGCGACTTCCTTCTGCCTAAGCAAACAAAATCTTGTCGTATTTGTTTAATCGGCGGTTTCAAATCCATGATTGACCGCCATCAGTTTGCGCGGGGGTCGCCCAGCTTGGTCAACGGCGGTGGGTTTAGGTCCCATTCCTTATTGGTTCGCAGGTTCGAATCCTGCCCCCCGCATCATACTTTACCGTCAATATTGAGAACTGAATCGTTCAGTCCATACCATGCCCTCACCTCTCGCTAAGCATTGGAATCTCGAACCTTCTCGGATTTTTTTGAATCATGGGTCGTTTGGTGCGTGTCCAGAATTTGTGATAAAAGAGCAACGTAAGTGGCAAGATCGAATGGAATCCGAACCGGTTCGGTTCTTTGAAGAGGAAATGCCCTTGTTACTGAAGCAATCACGAGACGCTCTCGCAGATTTCCTTTCGTGCTCTTCGGAAGATTTGGCTCTTGTTCCAAACGCAACGACAGGTGTGAATACCATCCTTCGATCACTCATCTTCTCAAAGGATGATGAGATTTTAGTTCCTGATCATGCATATCAAGCATGCCGAAATGCCATTGATTTCGTTGCAAG
>Ga0208277_1000749_pt1 | contig 19077 bp, 16 predicted proteins | sample ETNtaG_5_FD_185782 | JGI IMG/M metagenome (GOLD analysis project Ga0208277, IMG submission 185782) | Marine microbial and viral communities from oxygen minimum zone, Eastern Pacific Ocean - ETNP201406SV205 (SPAdes) (version 2) | ecosystem: Environmental > Aquatic > Marine > Oceanic ...
CTCCGCCCATTGAATGACCAAACGCTCCCACTTTTTCAAAGTCTATTATTGTTTTGAACGGATTTTTCTCCCCATTCTGAAAAGCGTCTTTTGACAACTGATTCATTAAAAAAACCAAATCTTCATACCTATAATTAATTAAAAGGTTTGTATAATATTTTTTGTGGTATTGGGTTTGTTCGTTCCAGCTAACGTTCTGTTTATAAGGAATAGCATTTCCTTTTTTGTCAAAAGTAATGCTTGCATTAAAGGGGTTCGGATATGCATCAGATATATAAAATGTTTTTGAATATTCATTCAAAGTATTCATCTCAGCTGAACAATTGGAAGTGTCTTGATAACCAATAATTTCCTCCAAGCAACTTGGGTATGGAGGGCAAAGAAAATTATTCGAAATATTTGAATATAATGGATTTTCCCAATTTAATTCTATATCGCATAGTTCTTGGTCTATATGCCCCATTAAATTATTATCATTCAAATAAAGAAATTCGAGATTGCTTAAATCATTTATAATAGGAGTCAAACCACCCTCTAAATTATTATTCTGAATAAATAGATGCGTAAGCGAGGTTAAATTACCAATCTCAAGAGGTATTGAACCTGATAAACTGTTATCATATAAATATAGATGGGTTAAGTTTATAAGATTCCCTAATTCGGGTGGTATTGGTCCAGTTAAATTGTTACCATACAAAAATAAATATCTTAAATTTACCAGTTCGCCTATTTCTACTGGAATTGTTCCTTCTAAATCACTGTCAGCCAAATTTAGAGAATCAGTGTCATCAATTATATAGCACTCATCATAAATATAAAATTGCCTTTTGGATATTGAAGAGCATAGGGATGTATCTTGAACACCTATATTATCGATTATGCAAGATGGGTAGGGTGCACATAATTGATTATTTGATATTCTTACATTGGAGGTGCTAGTTAGATTTAATTGCATATCACATATATTGCAAGGAATCTCACCAGTAATCTGATTATCATTAATCCAAAGATAATTCAATCCAGAAAGATTAATAATAGTTGAGGGTATTACACCTGTTAGTTGATTTTCATGCAGATATAATGACTCAAGATTAATCAAATTACCAATTTCTGAAGGTATGGATCCTGATAAATTATTACCTTGCAAATATAGATGTTTAAGATTTATCAAATTTCCTATTTCAGAAGGTATAGGACCATCAAATTCATTTTGAAATAAATATAATGTTTCTAGACTTGACATTTGACCTATTTGGGAAGATATAGAACCATTTAAGTCGTTAAAATACATACTGAGATCTATCAAACTATCTAATGAATACAATTCTATTGGAATATCCCCAGTTAGTTGATTAGCATATAGTTTCAATCTCTTTAATTTGATTAAATTACCAAATGTGGATGGAATCACTCCACTTAAATCATTATTCTGTAAATAGAGATAATTTAAATTTATCAAACTACCTAACTCTGGTGGAATAGAACCTGAAATATTATTTGCAGATAAATTTAGAGAAGTTAAATTTGTAAGAAGTCCAATATCTGATGGTATAGGGCCGCTTAGATTCTCACCTGTTAAATCTATCGAGAATGTACTATCTATAGAAAAACAATAATCCCAAATATTAAGCTCATTCTCCTCACAATCTTGACCTGTTAACAAACTTATGCAAAGTAAAACAGTACAACTCTTTCTAAATCCAAACATCATTATCTCTAGTTAAATCATTGATGACCTCACCAGTATTTACAACGCCTCTTGGTTCGATTAACATGATATAACATTCTTTGTCTGCAAAAGGTCTGTGATCTTTACCTTTTGGTACGACATACATCTCACCTTCATTTAATTTTATTGTTTCTTCACGAAACTCAAGCTGCATTTTTCCTTTTATAACAATAAACACCTCATCAGTTTCTTTATGCTTATGCCATACGAAATGACCTTTAATTTTTGCAACTTTAAATTGATAATCATTCAACTCTGCAATTATTTTTGGAGACCAATGTTCAGAAAATTTTTCAAACTTTTTGCTTATATTTATTTTTTTATTATCCATATAGCTATGGTTTCTCTATAATTTTCTTATTTATAGGAGGCCTATAGGGCTGGAAAGGAATTAAAAGCAGATTAGTCAAACTTGAATTTTCATCTGGATCCATATGAGTATCTACTCCATAAGTTAAATCATCAATATCATCAAATTTAGTTACCGTGCCAAAGCAATAATCCCAAATGGAAAAAATATTACCATAATTGCTATCTGTAAAAGGCTGTACATAGTGATGATGTACTTTATGAAAATGTGGGGTCACAAAAACGTAGGATAACACCCTTTCAAATAATCTTGGAAGATAAATATTTGCATGTGATAGATGGGCAAAAAAAACTGATATAGTTTGGTACATCATAACAAGACCAAAAGAGGCACCCGTGATTAAAACTGCTAAAGTCGTAAACGTTAATCTCAAAATATTTTCACCTGGATGATGCCTTAAACCGGTAGTCACATCGACATTCTGATCAGAATGATGTATGATATGTAATTTCCACATCCACTTTATCTTATGCTCTAACCAATGAATTAACCATGCACCAATTAAATCCATTAATGCAAGACCAACTAAAATATAAATCCAAATAGGCAAATCAATAATGTTTAAAAGACCAGTATTATTAGCCTCATTAAATCTTACTGCAGCCATTATTCCAAAAGCCCCAATCAAATTGACAATTAGAGTTATAATTGTAAAAGTAATATTAAGAACTCCATGCCTAACTTTATTGTATGCCTTTCGAGAGAAGGGTATCCCTGACTCCAATAAAAGAAATAAAAATAGACCACAAAGAATCAGAGAGCTTCTCATTCCTGTAGATATATTAGTGAAAAATTGAATTAATTCATTCATATCGTGATGCTTAAGAGTAGTGCAGGTAACTATAAACTACAAATAAAATATAAAATACTTGTCTGTGACCCTTATACAGTAATTACTTAAAATCTATTTGATTATTATTTCGAAATAATATTCAAATAAAAAAAGAAATAACAATCAAATTTTAAGATTAAAATGCGTATTCAAGATTTGCTCTTGCAATGATAGAATTCTTGCTTGTGCCCGCTGTCTCTTTTAATCTATACTCACCTTGAGCATTCATACTAAGACCATCAAATATCCTCCAGCGCAAGCCACCTTTCAATCCCAACCAAGACGTCTCTACCATTCCAGAACCAGCTGCATAACTAAGCCCAACATTAGATAGTAGTTTATTATTAAAAAATGGATATTCTGCATCAAAACTTGTAGTTAAAAAGTCTTGGATACCTCTTTCACCTACGCCTGTACTAAGCTCACTTGAATTTGTTGTAATATTTATAGATGTTTGCAAAGGTGAATCATAGCGAGTGGTAAGTATAACATTCATGACATTTGTTGCCATGGAGGGATCAACAAAATTTGAAAAACGATCTTTAAATTCATCTGATCTTTTGATAAAGACAAATGTTCCGCTCATAGAATGGTTCCATTTAAAAAAGAATCGATGATTAAAATTGAACATATAATTACTAGTAGTTGTATTGTCACGATTATCTGCAAAAGAGGTAAAGTCTGGATTTGAATTATCCATGGCCAAAAATTTATCCTCGTTTAATATCGTTAACTCAGTTACACCATTATCTCTGGATACAGAACTAAAAGAAAAATTAACTGTAGGTAAATTTGGACCTGGAATAGCATTCATACCAAAAGATAGAGTATTTTGAGATTTAATGTTTTCTACTGTAAAGAGTAAATCATCATCCTGATGTTTAAAACTTAGACTTAACATCAGTCGATTTTGAAGTAATTTGACTTTTTCAGTAATAGACCAACCTTTTTTATTTTTTATCAAATATGGATTAGCAAGTGAATAAAACTCGGAACCCACCTTATTAATTTCAATGGCAAGATAATTTCCAAAGCCAAGAGGATTATCTGAACCAGAAATATTTGTAATAACTCTTGCTCTATATGCTAGACCTGGCATGGCATTCATTATGCTAATTGGTGATACATCCGATTCAGCAACAACAGGGTCTATTGGAAGTAAAGGAGTTAAATTTTCATTTAGAATGATAATATCTTCAAAATCTGCCGGGTCAATATCTGGCAACTCTGTCCCGCTAATCGCATTATCTTCCTCATCATCTAATAAGAGGTCAAGATCTTTTAAAGAAATAGCGCCTCCCCAAATATTAGTATTTGTGATGCTCAGCGCTACTTCTGCCTCTGCACGAAAACGTTTTTGAAATAGATTTAATCCAATATCATTGCTGAAAACCATATTATCCATTGGCTTAGAACCTTGCCAAAATTTTCCACTAAGTATATCGGCATTATTGCCTAATTGATTTATTGTATATAAAACGCTGTCTTCTAGACCTTCTACAAAATCACCTGACTCATTACGTTCGTAAAGAATTTGTGCATCCATATAGTCTGAGACTACACTATTTGTATCATCCTTAGCTTTCATAAAGGTGACGCCCCAATGCATTGTACGTTCTCTACCAAAAAAATATCGCAAGACTGTCAAATTGCGTTTAAATGTATAACCTGATGACCTACTTAATCCAATATATGAAAGAGGAAGAGTTGGATCATAGTTTTGCAGAGGATTATTAGGATTTTGTTTAATAATACTATAAGTGTATGCATTATTCAAATCTTGGCCCTGAACAGAGCGATTAAGCTCACCATTTGCTAGCTCAAAATTGAACCATAAAAAACGCATAGACATATGAAAACCTCGCATTCTTTTGCCATCAATGGTATATCGAGATATCCTAGGATTGGAATCTCCAAAGCTTAATTTTAAGTTATCCTTGATACCAAGACTAAAACCCAAAATATTGCGTGGTTGATAGAGTCTATTTTCCTGACTAGTTAGTTTAATATTTGCGCTTACATCTAACCAATCTTGCAAGGATCCTTTAAAATTTAGATTAACTTTATTAATGCTCAGAGTTTGGTCGTCAACCCTATCCATACTGTTAGAAGTGCGGATTCTGCCAGAAAAATCAACTAGAGAAACTTTTTCTTCAATAGTAGTAGAAAAATCCCAAATGATAGGTTCAATCACACCTTCAATCACAAGGTCTATTCTGTGATTCCCAGGGTTTAAGTTCTCTAAATTACATGTTACTAGATCGGTGTCAATGTAGGAGTCCTCTGTTATATCTACACCATCAAGCAAAACCTGTATTGTCCCTATACTTGGATTACTTATCCCAATAAGGGATACAGCAACCAATACATCATCCCCTTGAACTGTAGATCCAGGTTCAGGACTCATGATTATTACACCTGACTGACAAAAAACCTTGCTAATAAAAAACGTAATATTGATTAATGCTATTAAAAAGAAATTCTTCATAAATACTATTGAAATTTGATTATAATCTCTTTTAGCTCACCGTTCTCATCTTCTATCTCAAATCTAATCTCTTGATTTGAAACTTCTAAACTCGCTTCCTCGAAACCATCGAGATCCATTTGAGTTGTCTGGTTTACTTCAAGAGAGCCATCATTTGTAGACAATGCGGTCTCTCCCTCTTGAACCTCTGTAGATTCACCTGTAACGACATTAGTAACTTCAATCAATCCCTCTAATAAGGTAAAAGAATCACCAGTAGATGGTTCAGATTCTATCGCTAATGTAGTCCCCTTTACAGATGCAACAGATGTAGGGGTACTAACCCTAAATTCTTTTCCCTTTTGTGTAGTAACCGCAGCTGCAACTCTACCATATTCAATATTTATGGATTTATTAATCGTGGCACCTGAGCGCTTGCCAAGGATATCTAAAATAGAATTTCCAAGAATTTTAACAACCGTCTTATCATCGATATACATAAGCGCAACAAAACCATCCTCACCGGTTGTTATCTTATCCTGATCACTCAACGGAGTCCCTGGATTTAGTGACTGAACTGCATTGGACTCTTTAAATTTCACTGATGCATCGCCTTTAACTTTCATGACAACAGCAACTTTGGATGAGGAAAATGCCGTAGTTAGCGAAAAAAATAATATACAAAGCAAATTTTTCAATTTTCTACCTGCACAGAAATAACTTCCATTGGACGGAAGGTATTATTGCCATTTTCATCACTAGCAGGAACACCGGATGACACCAAAGATTGTATCGCGGAGATGTCAACCCTCTCACCATTTAAAGTAATGTTTCCATTGGTATACATGCCTGCTAATTCACCCCCCTCACCAAACAATCTATCAGCGAACTCATCGCCAATAATAGATCTTAATAGCATCCCAGTAGGAGAATTATCACCAACCTCAAGTGAAGTGTTTCCAGATGCGCTAAAATCTTTCACCTTAAAAACCGCTATATCACTCAGCAATTGCTCAGTTCCCGATGTAGTTGGCATATCTTTTCGTACTTGCCAAACGTATGTCTTACCTGGAAGAAGATCACCGCTATCTGTTGGATATCGGTATGTTGACACATCTGAACCTACCAGTGTAAAGCCTAGGGTCTGATCAAGTGGGAGTACCGTTACACCCTCAATAGCCTGCTCTGTTGACGAATGCTCATCTGACCTATATTCTGCAACTCTAATAAAATATTCACAACCTCCGGGTATATTACAAACATCTGAAGACCACTGGAAAACCGGATATGATGTATATATCTCATTGAAAGTAGTATCGGCTAATGAACCACCTGGTGAGATAATCTGGAGTAAATCTTGATTTGTAATCGTGATTATGTGTGGTTCTCCTAAAGGTTCTCCTCCTGAAGGAGTGACAATCATGCTGAATGTATAGGTACCATTAGGAAGTTGACCAGACATTAAAATACTTGCTAAGAGGTTTCCAATCTCCCCAATATCCATATGCTCGAATTCCATTTCTCCTATATCGATTATTTGACCATTAATATTGGTTATTGAATTGGTATTCGCATCAAGATCCGTATTCGATATAAATATCTTGTCTGTTATGGTAAAAGGAAATGGAGTATTCAAACGAATCAAATAATCATCTACGCCTAATGCCTCGGAGTTGATATAAATTGAAAATTCAATTGATATTTCATATTCGTCATCGCCAGGATCTAACACCGCAGAAAATATAGGCACCTCGGATTTTCCAGATGTGATATCTACACTACTGATGTAATAAGAGACATAAGGAACCCAATTTATGTCAAAGGTTAATTCTGCTATGGACAGTGATGTACCAAAAATGAAAATCAGAAATTTTTTTAATATAGAATTGTAATATTTCATATTTAAAATTTTTAATATAGAATTATATTAAAAGAGGTTCATAAGATTTGAATTCAATTTTTGTAGAACTCGTATTTAATAATGCCAGCTAAATCTTTAGCAGCCAATAATAAATACGTTAAAGCGGATTGACTTGTTTAGCAACTGGACCTTTAGGACCCTCACCTACTTCAAATTCAACTTTCTGATCTTCAGCAAGAGTTTTAAAGCCATCCATGAGAATTTCATTCATATGAACGAAATAATCTTTCTCCCCTTCGACATTAATAAAACCATAACCCTTCGAGTTATTAAACCACTTTACAGTTCCTTCTTTTTTTTCCGGCATTTCCTATCCTTTCTTTAATTTTTTTTAATTATCAATAGAGTGGGCGATGAGAGATTCGAACTCCCGACACCTGCGGTGTAAACGCAGTGCTCTAACCAACTGAGCTAATCGCCCAAATAATGTATTAGGGATATTAGTTATTTCTTTCGCGAATTATTAGATTTTTTTATAATGGATTAAACTTTAGGAACAGCGACGTTTAAAACATCTCCTATTTCTTTTGCAAAATGAAATGTCAAATCCTTAGCAACATGAGCAGGAACATCTTCTAGATCTTTTCTATTTAGATCTGGCAGAATAATTTCCTTAATTCCCGCACGATGGGCGGCTGTTACTTTTTCTTTAACTCCTCCAATTGGCAAAACATTTCCCCTCAAAGTTATTTCACCTGTCATAGCAACTTTCTGCTTTACAGGAATATTGCGTAGTAGAGATACTAATGAGGTCACCATGCTTACACCTGCAGATGGACCATCTTTGGGTATGGCTCCTGCCGGCACATGAACATGTATATCTGAATTACTATTAAATTCTGAATCAATACCTAAGTCCACTGCATGTGCCCTAACATAAGTCAGAGCAGCCGTTGCTGATTCCTTCATGACATCGCCTAATTGTCCTGTTAATGTTAACTTGCCCTTACCAGTCATTTTTGTTGATTCAACAAATAATATATCTCCACCTGCTGCTGTCCAAGCTAGACCAGTTACAACTCCAGGCTTTGTGGATCTCTCCGCGAGTTCTGAGTGGAATCTAGGTGCACCTAAATATTTGTGAACCTGTTTCTTTGTTACCTTAATTTTTTCAGTTTTTGATTCGACGAGATCACGAGCAACTTTCCTTAAAACATTTGCAACTTCTCTTTCCAAATTTCTTACGCCTGCTTCTCTAGTATATGACCTGACTAACTCTCGAATTGATGGCATATCAAACGTGACCTGTTTGTTTGTAAGACCATTTTCTTCAATTTGCTTTGGTAAGATATGTCGTTTTGCAATTTGAAGTTTTTCATCCTCTATATAACCTGTGAAATCAAGTATCTCCATCCTGTCTCTAAGAGCCGGAGGTATAGCATCTTGATAATTTGCTGTTGAGATAAACATAACATTGCTTAAATCAAAATCTACTTCCAAGTAATGGTCACTGAATGAGTGATTTTGTTCAGGATCTAATACCTCTAATAATGCTGATGAAGGATCGCCTCTAAAGTCCGAACCCAATTTATCAATCTCGTCAAGCATAAAAACGGGATTGTTTTTACCGGCTTTTTTTATGCTTTGAATAACTCGACCAGGTAATGCTCCGATATAGGTTCGTCTATGACCGCGTATCTCTGCTTCATCTCTTACTCCACCTAATGACAAGCGGACGAATTCTCTACCCATAGCACGAGCAATTGATTTTCCCAAAGAGGTTTTACCAACGCCAGGAGGACCCCCAAAACATAAGATAGGTCCTCTAACGGTTTCATTAGGATTTTTCTGCTGTTTTAAATTTCTTACAGCTAGGTATTCAATTATTCTCTCTTTCACTTTATCAAGTCCATAATGATCTTCATCAAGGATTGCTTTTGCCTCTTTTAAATCAATACGATCTTCAGTACTCTCACTCCAAGGCAAATCCACCAGCCATTCTATATATGTTCTAGAGACATTGTATTCAGGGGATTGCGTTGGAATTCTTGATAATCTATCCAATTCTTTCATCGCTACTTTTTCAGAATCTTTAGGCATCTTCGCAGCTTTAATCTTGTCTTCTAATTCTTTTAGTTCAACAGTACTCTCATCTTCACCTAGTTCTTTTTTGATTGCTTTCATCTGCTCTCGAAGATAATATTCTCTCTGTGTTTTTGTTATCTCATCATGAACCTCTGATTGAATCTCTTCTCCTAATTTTATCCTTTGAATCTCTCTAGAAATAAGGTTTAATGCCTTTTCAATCCGACTTTTTATGTTTAATTCCTCTAGGATTTCCTGTTTTTCTTTATTGGAAATAGTGATAACAGATATTGCTCGATCGGTCAATCGATTAGGTTTTTGAATATTTTTTAACATCCCTGAATGTTCTTCCGTCAAATTAGGAGCTACTTTCATTAAATCTTCAAAGGTCTGTCTAAGATTATTAGTCAATGCATCAATCTCTATTTGATCGGTAATTGGCTCATCGCTCAAAGTATTAATAGCAGCAATAAAATATGGTTCATTTTTTACATAATCCAAAATTTTAACTCTCGATATGCCTTGAACAATCGCAGATTTGCTATTATCTGGCATATCAAAAACCTTCAAAACCTGAGCTAGTGTACCGTAAGCATATAAATCATCAGAAGTAGGATCTTCGATAGAACCATCTTCTTGAGCTACGACCACAATATAGCGTTTTTTAGTTCCTAGCTCATTAATGAGCTTCAAACTCCGGTCTCTACCAATATAAATTGGTATGACCTGTTGAGGAAACAGCACAGTATTCCTCAATGGCATGACTGGATACTGTCCAGTTTGCTCTATATCAAAATTTTCGATTTCTTTATCAGATAATTTTTCTGCCATAACTTTTCCTTTGACTATTGCAACATAACTCTATCTACAAGGATTATGCCAAATCTTCCAATATGATGATTAGGCTTGATTAAATAAAAAAATATGCAATATTGTCATAATATTTAATTTATTTTAGCATGCAATTCAAATAACGCCCTCATCTGCGTGATATGAGCTTCTGACAAGAGCACCTGATTTCACGCTATCAAAACCCATTTCAAGACCCATGATTTCATAATCAGTAAATTCTTGTGGCTCAACATAGCGATCAACCGGAAGATGCCTACTTGTAGGTTGCAGATATTGTCCTATTGTAAATATTTTTACACCTTTATCAACAACTTGCTTCATAGTATCCACCACCTCATCAAAACGTTCTCCCAATCCAACCATCATACCAGTTTTTGTTCTGAGACCACTTTCAACAGCAAGACTTAAAACATCTAAGCTCCTTTGCCAATTTGCCTGGGTTCTAACTTTTTTACTAATTCTTTCAACACATTCAACATTGTGACTAAAAATTTCTGGATAAGAATTAAAAACTTTCAGCAATGACGGCTTAAATCCTTTAAAGTCTGGGGTTAAAACCTCAACATTACAGCCAGGAACATGATAATGGATCTGATCTATTGTTTCAGCCCAAATCGATGCACCATAATCATTTTTCAAATCATCTCTATCAACAGAGGTTATTACAACGTGCTTAAGGTTCATTTTCTTTACGGCCATAGCTGTTCTATATGGCTCTAGAGTATCATTCCACTTAGGCTTTCCAGTTTGAACAGAACAAAACCCACAGGCCCTTGTACAAATATCACCCAATATCATTATTGTCGCAGTCCTTCTGTCCCAACATTCATAAATATTAGGGCACCGAGCCTCTTCACAAACCGTATTGAGCTTATTGGCCTGCACCACATTATTAACAAATTTATAATCTTCTGTAATCTGTAATCGAATTTTTGGTTTTAGTGTTTTTGATATCATTTTCTATTATACTTTTTTGAATAAAAATATCATGTATTTACGATATTTACGAAATAGATTACTGTCAAGAAGCTCAAGTTGATTTTTTTTTGAGTCAAATTTTGATTTAATAAACTTTTCGACAATTGTTGCCATTCCTGGATAATTTTTTTTTGCAGAATAAGTAATATAGTCAATAGTTGGATCTATAAATCTTTCAATAAAATACTTGCCATAATCAAGAGTAGGCATGGTATTATTTGTCTGATTATATTCCTCAATTAAATCAAACCCATGATTTTTTGCGGATTCTAAATACTTATTTAAATCATGAGAAGATTTTAAGTGGGGGCTTTTTGAATTATCTCTAAAATGTACAAAGTAATCTGATGCAAGAAGATATCCATTATTTTTCAATGCCAACCTTGCTTTTGCAAACCCCTCATCAATTTTAATATAACATGCACTCTCACTTTCCAATATTAAATCAAACTCTTTTTTTGGATGAAATTTTTCAAATTTAGAGTGATGGAAAGGAACTCTATCTTGAAATTTTTTTATAATTATATCTTTCTGAAAATCATCTGGAGAGAGCGCCTCAATTTCATATCCATTATTTAACAAAAATTCAGCATTACCGCCAATCCCACATCCAACGTCTAGAATATTTCTAACATCATTTGGTATAAACGACGCTAAATGTTCAATATAACGATTCTGAGCATCTTTTATATCCTGCAGAGTCATAGAGGTAAAATTTAATATATCAGGATTATCCCAAAATCCATAATGCAGAAAAGACGACTGAATCGTCTGCGAATAAAGTTTTAATACGTGGTCTATTGCCATTACAAAATATCTTCCAAATCCATACACTCAATATTCTTGCGTACACTTTCAAGAAATTTCGATCCTCCAGCACCATCTATAAGCCTATGATCAAAACCAAGACTGAGCATCATCATACTCCTTATTGCAATAGAATCGCCCTGAGAGCCTTCTATTACAACCGGCTGTTTCTTTACCGCTCCAACACCTAAGATTCCAACATTTGGCTGATTAATAATTGGGGTGCCAATTGATACGCCAAAAACTCCAAAATTAGTGATAGTAAACGTCGAGCCAAGCAACTCATCTGATGTTATACTCCCATTTCTTGTTCTTGATGCAACGTCATAAACAGAGCGACAAAGACCTAAAAAGTTCTTCTCTTCACAATTAGAAATTGATGGCACCATAAGACCATTATCAATGGCAACTGCAAGTCCTATATTGATATTTTTATGAAAATTAATAGTTTCGCCATCAAGAGAAGAGTTCATTTCAGGATACTCTTTTAATGATCTTATGACCGAATCAACTATGAATGGAGTATATGTTAAACTATATCCTTCTTTATTTTTAAAGGATTCTTCTTCCCTATTAACAAAATTAACAATCGATGTCATATCGACCTCTGTCATTACATACACATGAGCTGAAGTAGAGATACTTTCAATCATATGCTTTGATATCATTTTCCTCATATGATGCATTTCTTCAGAACGACCAGACTTGTTTTTATCGACCTGTAATGATTCAGTTTTAGATACTGAATCCAAAGGCTCTCCATCTTTTAAATAAGATAAAATATCTTTTTTGGTCACCCTTCCGCCTCTTCCAGTACCATTTATTAATTCTAAGTCACTTAATGGTAGGCCACTTTCTGCAGCAATCTTCATAACAACAGGAGTATAAAATATTTTTTTTCTATCCGCTTTATCTTGCGTGCTTTTCTCTTCTTTTATGGGAATAGATTTGGGGATTGAAGGTTCAATAGTTTCAGCGATAATGCCTTCTTTAATATTATTAGAAACAATACTCTCTTCAGCAGTATCAGAATTAGTATCAATTCTAGCAATCACCTCTCCTACCTCTTTAATATCATTAGGCTCTGCCAATATTTCCAAAATAATTCCAGCAGCAGATGAAGGAATTTCTGAATCAACTTTATCGGTGCCTATTTCTAACAAAATTTCATCTAGCTGAATAACATCACCTACTTTTTTCCTCCATTCAAGAATTGTACCTTCATTGATAGATTCGCCCATTTTAGGCATAATTACATCAACAATCATCTAATACTCCAAAATTTCTTCTATTACATCTGCAATCTCCTGTGATTGCGGAAGTACTTTTTCTTCTAATATCCAATTAAATGGTACAGGAGAATCCTTTGCTGCTACCCTACGAACTGGGGCATCTAATAATTGAAAATATTTATCAACAATCAAGGCTGATATTTCTGCACCGGGACCATTGGTCATATTATCCTCGTGAACAACTAATACCTTGCTTGTTTTCTTAACTGATGATTCAATAATATTCATATCTATTGGATTTAGTGTACGCAAATCAATTATCTCTACAATATTATTGGGAAGATTCAATAACTGAGTAGCCTCCACGGTTTTTTGTACCATTGCCCCCCAAGTGATAATTGTCAATTCATCACCGTTGGTTACATATTTTCCCTTCCCAAACGGAAGAATATAATCACTATCTGGTTCCTCTGTAGCTGCATACCCTTGCCTATAAAGGCCTTTGTGTTCCATAAAGAGAACCGGGTCGTTCATTCTGCAAGCCATTTTTAATAATCCTTTGGCATCTGAAGCGCAAGATGGATAAGCTATGTAAATCCCAGGCAAATGCATAAAGTAGCCATCAATTGATTGACTATGACATAATGCACCATGAATGTAACCTCCAACAGGTACTCTTATTATCATAGGGCAAGTCCAGGTATTATTTGAACGATATCTCATGGTTGCAACTTCATTCCTTATTTGCATCATAGCTGTCCATATATAATCTCCAAACTGAATTTCCACTACAGGCTTCCAACCGGCAACAGACATACCAACAGCAGTACCAATAATTGATGATTCAGCCAATGGAGAATTAAATACTCTTTTAACGCCAAATTTTTCAGAAAGTCCTTTTGTTGCTGTAAAAACACCTCCCTTTGGATCAGCTATATCTTGTCCATAAATAATCATTTTATCATTTAATTCCATCTCTTCATGCAGCGCATGATTAATAGCGTCAACTATCACTATTTTTTCAGAAATTGGATTTGGATAAGATTCTTCAAGAAATTCGGTACTACTATAAATATGATCTAGAGCAGTATTTGCACTAGGATATTCTTGACTTTCAGCCCATTCCGCATCTGAATCAACCTGTTTATTAACTTTAATTCTTATTTTTTCAAATTCATCAGAATTTATGAAATTTTCATTAATGCATTTTGTTTCTAAAATAGATAGTGGGTCCTTTTTAATGTCTTCAGCAAGTGCGGTCTTCTTTCTATATTTTCTCTGATCATCTGAACTTGAATGAGGTAATAAACGTACAACTCGAGAGACTATAACAGAAGGACCCTTACCTCTTCTTGCTCTCTGAACTGCTTCTTGGAATGCTAAGTATGTCTCAAAAAAATCAACACCATTTACATCATATCTTGAGAGGTTAACATAGCCTGAAGTCATATTATAGATTGAGCTTGCTGTCTGCTCTGATCTATGGGTAGATATTGCGTACTCATTGTCTTGAATATGAAAAATAACAGGTGCTTTAGCATTACTCGCCCAGTTCAATGCCTCGTGAAAATCTCCTTGGCTAGTCGTACCTTCTCCAGCAGATACATATACAATATTTTTTGTCTTTTCCATTTTGCAAATCATTCCACAGCCAACAGCTTGTAAAAACTGCGTCCCAGTTGGGCTTGATTGACTAACGATTCTTAACTTCTGATGTCCATAATGTTGAGGCATTTGCCTTCCTCCTGAATTAGGATCATCAGCCTTTGCTAAAAAGGATAACAATTGTTCACGAGCAGTCATGCCTAGTCCAATACAGTATGCTCCGTCTCTGTAATAAGGAAATGACCAATCTTGGCCAGGCTTCATCACCTCTGAAGCCGCTAATTGAGCAGCTTCATGACCAGATGCACCAATATGAAAAAAACTTTTGCCTTGTTTTAGCAAAATAAGCATCTTGTCATCTAATTTCCTAGATAGAGACATTTTCTCATAAATGTCTGTGATTTGTTTTTTTGTAAACCCTTTTAATCTTGCCATTTCAAATTACTTTTGATGAATATTTGGTTAAACTTATCAATAACCAGTGATTTTACCTTTTCCATTTTTTGAGTTCCTTTCAATACTTTTTCCATTGAAGTGACCCCACGATCAAAAATACCACAAGGAATAATTCCATCATAAAAAGATAAATCTGTATTTACATTTAATGAAAAACCATGCATTGTTACCCATCTACTCATTCTAACTCCCTGCGCAGCTATTTTTTCATCACCAACCCAAACCCCTGTTAGACCTTCAACTCTTCTTGCAATAATCTTAAACTCATTAAGGACATCAATCGTTAATTGCTCCAAAACACGCATGTACCAACTAACACTTTTTTTATAATTCGAAAGATTTAATATAGGATAGCCAACCAGTTGACCAGGTCCATGAAAAGTAATATCACCCCCTCGCTCTATATTAAAAACATCAATTGATTTGTCTCTGCTTTGTAATAAATGATTAGGGTTTGCATTTTTTCCTAGCGTATATACAGGATTATGTTCAACTAAAATTAGCACATCACCTACATCACCATTTATTCTTTGCAATTGCATTTTTTTTTGAAGAATCCATACTTCTTCATATGATTTTCGACCAAGGTCTAATATTTGGAGTTCAATCTGTTTTGATTGAGTCATTATCATTGATGTATAGAATGTCCTTGGGCATCCATTGCCGCTTCCATAATTGCTTCAGAAAGAGTTGGATGAGCGTGAACTGTCATGGAGAGATCATCCCAAGTAGCTTCTAGAGCTTTTGCAATACCAAGTTCGGCAATCATTTCCGTGGCTTCTGAGCCAACAATATGTGCACCCAATAGCTCACCATATTTTTTATCAAATATTAATTTTACAAACCCCGTAGTACTTCCAACAGCCATTGCCTTCCCACTAGCTTGAAAAGAAAATTTACCAATTTTTATATTAAAACCGGCACTGATTGCTTCTTCTTCAGTCATTCCTAATGACCCGACCTGAGGCTGACAATAAGTACAACCTGGAATATTTGCGTAATCTATTGGGGCTACATTAATACCCGCAGAATGCTCGGCAGCTACATGCCCTTCAGCAGATGCGACATGTGCAAGCCAAGGCGGACCGCATACATCCCCAATGGCATATATATTTTCTATGTTTGTTCTATTAAAATTATCTACCTTAATTGCACCGGTTTCAATCTCTATCCCCAAATCCCTTAATCCTAGATTATCAATATTCCCAGTTACTCCAACTGCCAATAAGACTTTTTCCGCTTTAATGATTTTTTCTATCTCTTCGCTTTCTAAAAATACCTTAGCACTTTGTTTCATGGATTGAATTTTCGAAACCCTCACCCCTTTGGATATTTTCATCCCAGATTTTTTAAAATTTTTCTCAACTTCCTCTGATACATCTTGATCTTCATTTGGTAAGATGCGATCCATCATTTCAACTATATGCACCTTTGTTCCAAATTCACTAAAATAGTAAGCAAATTCAACGCCTATGGCCCCAGATCCGATAATAATCAAATCTTTCGGAGGAGTTGTAAGCAACATTGCATCCTTTGAACTGATAACGTTTTTACTATCAAAATCCAGACCCGGAAATGTTTTAGGCCTTGCACCAGTAGCAATGATGATTTTCTCTGCTTCTACAATGTAAGCTTTATCGTCATTCTTCACTTCAATACTATTTTTTGATTTCAGGCGACCAGTGCCACTGAAATGCTCTATATTGTTCTTTTTCATGAGAAACTCAATGCCTTTGCTGAGGCGTTGAGAAATGTCACGGCTACGTTTTACATTTTTCTTAAAATCAACGGAAATATTTTGTACTTTGATTCCATAATCTTCAGAGTGCTTGATTAGACTATAAACCTCTGCATTTTTGATAAGTGCTTTCGTAGGTATGCATCCCCAGTTCAAACACACACCGCCTAGCTTTTCTTTTTCAATGATACAAACTTTTTGACCTAATTGTGCCCCTCGGATTGCTGCAACATATCCTCCTGGGCCTCCTCCTAAAACTGCAAGGTCAAACCGAGACATCAGTCAGTTCTTCTATTAATTATTGATAAAAACTCCGATCGGGTTTCTGCTGAGCTCCTAAATTTTCCATGCATTGCACTTGTAGAAGTAAAACTATTTTGTTTTTGTACTCCACGCATTTGCATACACATATGCTGCCCCTCCATAACAACAGCCACACCTTTAGGTTCAAGTGCGCTATTTACGGCATCTGCTATTTGGCTTGTTAAACGCTCTTGTACCTGAAGTCTCCTTGAAAACATATCTATAATTCTCGGTATCTTAGATAGTCCTATTACCCTACCATTAGGTATGTATCCAACATGCGCCTTACCGAAAAAGGGTATTAAATGGTGCTCACACAAAGAGAAAAATTCAATGTCCCTAACGATAACCATATCCTTTGCATCTTCTTTGAAAATTGCCTGATTGATGATATCCTTTAATCTTTGGTTATAGCCTAGAGAAAAGAATTCCCATGCTTTTGCTACCCTTTTAGGAGTTTTCAATAAACCTTCTCTTTCAGGATTCTCACCAAGTTCTTTCAGAAGTTGTTTTGTAAGAATTTCAATTTTATTTTCAATCATTTCATTCCTCAATCTTTGCGATATCAATTTTTCCTTTCAGTAAATGTATAATTCCATAAATAATTGGTGTATCGATAAAAGCCATTAACATTTTGAAAAGCCAACCGTCAACAATTGCTGAAAATATCTGGTCAGATTCCCATACGCCAACAAAAAGTATACAAATAACCAAGGTCGTATCAACTAATTGAGATGCAACGGTAGAACCATTATTTCTGAGCCATAAATGCTTACCATTTGTTAATTTTTTCCAAAAGTGAAATATTTTAACATCTATGAATTGAGCAAACAGATAAGCAACCATTGAAGCTGCTATTATTCTCCATGCATTTTGGAATACCATGTTGTAGATATCATCTCCTACAATTGAACTTGGGATAGCATTAAATTGTCCTCCTAACCACAGAAATAAAAGAACAAACATCGATGCTATAAAACCAGAAAAAACAACGAGGTTTGCTTTCCTTTGTCCATACAATTCAGAAATTAAATCAGTAACTAAAAATGTCAACGGGTAAGGAAGAATTCCAGCTGAGACAATAAAAACCTTGAACCCAAGATCAACGGTTACAAATTTATTAGCTATGAGATTACATGTAACCAAAGATGCAATAAAAATTCCTGCAAGAATGATGTAGAACTTATCTTTAAACTTCATGAGTGGTCTGGTCCGTAATAATCAGTGTGTATTGTAAAGGTTTCAACAAGCCTTATCCTATGAAGTTTCGCTTCTTTAAAATCTTTTACAATTTGATTCCAAATCCAGACTACAAGCTCTTCAGACGAAGGTTGTTTACTATTAAACCATTCAATATCTTTTTCAATCTGAGAGTGGTCTAATACATTAACAACATTTGATTTTACAACTTTGTTTAGGATTTGAAGATCTACCAACCACCCAGTATCAGGGTTTACAGGTCCAGTAACAGAAACCTCAAGTATATAATTGTGTCCATGGTTATTGAAATCTTTACCAAAAATTTCTAGATTTTTTTCATCGCTCCAGGAATCATTTCCATATTTATGAGATGCACAAAAGTGATATTTTTTTGTTAAAATAACTTAATTTTTTTTTTATTAATAGTGAGTTAGCCATTGCTATTTAATTAATTTTAAAACTCTCACCAAAATATGCATTTTTAGCATTAATATCTTTGACCAAGTTGGATGGAGTATTTAGAGCTACAATTTTTCCATTACTTAAAATCATAGCAACATCA
>Ga0208277_1000751_pt1 | contig 19044 bp, 14 predicted proteins | sample ETNtaG_5_FD_185782 | JGI IMG/M metagenome (GOLD analysis project Ga0208277, IMG submission 185782) | Marine microbial and viral communities from oxygen minimum zone, Eastern Pacific Ocean - ETNP201406SV205 (SPAdes) (version 2) | ecosystem: Environmental > Aquatic > Marine > Oceanic ...
CCAACCGGTATACCACGGCCAAAGTCTCTAACAGACAATACGCCGTTTGGTTTGATTGCAACTTCAATCTTGTTATTATATCCAGCAAGATGTTCGTCCACAGAATTATCCACGACTTCCCAAATACAGTGATGTAAGGCAGAACCGTCGTGGGGATCCCCGATATACATTCCCGGGCGTTTTCTAACGGCCTCAAGGCCTTCTAATACTTGTATGCTTGATGCACTATAATCGTCACTCATTGTTGAATCACCTCATGGTAAAGAATTGAATAAATTCATTTCGTGTTTTGTAGGGTTATATTTTTCGCTTTTTTTGCCCGAAAATGAGCCGCTGTCCAACGAATACTACTTGTCCCCTCCCCTACCAATTGGAATCGGAGAAGGGGGTACTTTAAGGTACTGCAATTGGAGTGTTTTTAGTGCAGATTATTAGACAAAAATAACCACCTCAGTATGACGAAATTGGGATTTTTGGAAAGAATTTCTAGCCGTGAGCATTAATAACGACTCCTAATTGGCCAAGTCATGGCTGAACCGAAAGTATGTGTGTCGCTTGAAGCAATCTCTGTTGAAGAGATGATTGATGAAGCAACAAGAGCAAATATAGCAGGTGCAGATTATGTCGAGGTTAGGTTTGACAAATTATATCTAAATAAACCAGAACCAATAATTTCCGTTAATGACGACGGTGAAGAAATATCAAAGATACCACCTATCGAAGAATGGGGTGTCAAAGATTTCTCAGAAATTGATATCGATGCTTCTATTTCGAAACTAAAGGATGGCATCCCTGTCCCTGTAGTATTCACAGTAAGATCTGTCCGTGAAGGTGGTTTCTTCGCTGGAAATGAGCCTGAAAGACTGGAAATTTTAGAAAAAGCAATCGACTCAGAAGTAACATTTGTCGACATAGAATTGTCGATTGACGCCAAAGACAGGAATAAACTAATGAAGTCTGCTGAGAAATCAAATTCAAAGGTAATTGCCTCGATACACGAAACAAAAGCAACACCTAATGCTGAAGAAATTGTAAATTTGATAAAAGACAACAAGGATAACGGAGATATTGTGAAATTCTGCTCCATTGTAAGCAACCATAGAGATGCATTACAAATCCTTGAAGCTGCAAGTTCGCTAGTTGGAGAGGAGTCAAATCACTGCTTAATGGGACTAGGAAATGGTGGCGATTGGGTTCGCCTCCACGCACCAGTACTTGATCAAGAAATTGTTTATGCTACAATGAAGAATAGTTTCAGACTCTCTGACAAGGGACTGATAAATGTCAGAGACCTTAGAGATGCATGGGCTCTTATGGAATACTGATTAAGTTTCTTTATTGGATTCTATACTAGGATAAGATTTCTGTTCTGCCGGTCGCTCATCACCCGTTATAGGTGGCAATTCTGCTGGCCGCTCCAAAGAAGGAACTAGGCCACTATTTGGCATATTTTCCGCTTGCTCTAGGCCTGATTTCATATATCTTGCATTCAAGATGAATGGAAATATTGCAACGCCAATCATCATTAATAAAAAGGCCAATGCGACAGTATAGTTTGGCAGAATAAATGATCGCTCAGTTGTGATGATAGTAACGTCTGCAGCAGTTACAACCCCTGGTGCTGGAGAATCACTGTCATGATTATTATCCCAAGTATCTATTACGATGTAGAAATTTTGCCACTGCTCGGAGCCAAATAGTGGAGTGTAGGACTCTGGTCCATCTAGATTTAGTGCGAAATTAATTTCATCAACCGATTCATATTGGTGTGCATCTCGGTAAGTTCTCCAGCCGGTGAAATCCATACTCCTCCATTCTGGAGAAACTTCACTTAATGATTCAGCTATATCCCAATAAAAACTATTTTCGGAATGATAAGAATAATACAACTCAGTATAACGATCATATTCTGATGTAGTCATCAAATAAACATCAGCTGAATAGTCATCTTCTGTTTCATTTAGAGATTGTAAAGAGATACAGATGGTAGTGCGGTGCTGCGCAGATAAATTAACTCTCAAGGCACCTATGCTGTCATTGCCTACCAACATAGTAGCATGATGATTCGAAGTAAGTGGTTCTAGTTGAGAACCTCCATCCCAGTTTCGATACATCCACTCTTCTTCAGGATTCAGTTCAGTAGGCTCCCTTGCTTCAGATGGAAATTGTTGTGATTCATGATCTCTACCCTTTTTACCATCATCATCATAATCTCCAAACCCCCAATACATGTCATAATAATTATAATGCGGCACCAAGGCAGATCTTCCAACAGTTTGATTCCACAACACTGGCTCTATATCTCCATTACAAGCGTCAGCAGCGGATGCATTACCTACTAGAGAATAATTAGGGGAACCTGTAGCAAACATAGGCATCATGAAAACTAGTATCATGAAGATTACTACTTTCTTACTCATACACTACCACCAATTCTGCCACTACTAACCAGTTCTATATTGTAACTATCAAATTCTTCTTCTTAATGGCCTTACGTAACCGCTATCTTCACTTCTACGCTCTTCTTTTGATAATATCCCTGGGGCCGGCGGAGGAGTATGTTGGTCCATCCCAAGCAAGCCACCTTGAATTTCAACATGCTCAACATCGGTGTATGTTTCCGCAGCTTGTTTAGCCTCATCTTCTAAGTCTGATGATTCCCTCAATACTAGCCAGCCTAAAATCAAGGCAACGGCGATTAATGCAATGTAGGTCGCAAGGTCAGAGCCTGCATCCTTAACCCATGAAGTCCAATCTTCTAGTTCAAAGTCTGATAATGATGGCTCAGGATCTGGTTTAGGTGAAACTTGCAAAGTTTCTTCCATAGAAGTACATACCCCCAAACTGTCACACGCTTCAACAATGATAGTGTAACTGCCTGATTCATTCCACAAACCTTCAATTCGATAATTAACTGCATTCGGTTTAGGAATTATATAGTCATCTTCCAATATTCCATTTTTGTTTGAATCTTTGTATATATCAATATCCCACCTTACTACAAGATCGGGATTTAGCGATTCGTCACGGTCGAATAATGACCCATCCTCGATGTTCAAATCACGATATAATAGAATATTGTTAGCGACCTCAAAATCAGTAATATTTGCGCTTATGTAGGCTTTTTCCTCAATAATTATATCATCTGGGATTTCAATCTTTTTAATTTCCGGAGGTTCATCTACAACAATAGTAAAGATTTGCTTACTTACATCCCCAGTCCCATATGAATCCCTAACAGTTAGTGTCACAGTGTAGGTCCCCGGTGTGTCATAATAATGCCATGGTGAAGCTTGTTTTGATAGAGGTGTTGCATCGCCAAAATCCCATGTATATTCCACAATTCCATTCCATTGATCATTATTTTCATCGTTTACAGGAGAGTATTTGCCCTCATACCTCCTATCACCATCTCTTGTACCCTCCGAGTCAAAATATAGCATCAAATTAGGGGCAGTGTAGGTATTTTCTGCTTCGTCGAAGGTATGAGTCCAAGAATCTGGCAAGAAACCTTCTGGACGCGGGGTGTTTTTGTCCATTTGTTGTCCATCGACCCATCCATCCAATATCTGAACGGAAATAATTGGTAGTGGGTTTTGAACCCTAACAATAATTTTCTTAATTGTGCTATCTGCACCGTTTTCATCTGTTACAAATAGTGAGACTTCATGAATGCCGGGTTCGATGAAAGTGTGTGTAGTAATGGCATTTTCACTGAATTCATCATTACCAAAGGACCAGTTATAAATTAGTCCAGCAGAATCGCCCGTAGTTGAGTCTATATCATAAGAAGAGATTCCATCAAATGTATATGGAACATCAACAAAACCATCCTCTGCTCTAAAGTCAATAGCCGAAGTTTCGCCGTTCTCTGTAATCCTCACAATGAAGTCTGCCACAGGAATTTGATTTAACACATTGACAAATAATTGTGTAGTAGATTGGCTACCATCATCATCGGTAACTGTCAGTGTTACGGTTTTTATTCCAGGAGAATCCCAAGATGGATTAGGATAAGCATCACTTGAAGTGGTCTGTAAAAAGTCATCTCCTTGATCGGTAATTCCACCATTTAGGTTAACACCTTCTGGAAATATCCAGTCATAAGAAACAATTGTTCCATCGTCATCAGCAAATACATCTGGCATTGTGACTGAAGTATATGTATAAGTGGTCAAATTATCTGAAAAGATTTGATATGGAACTCTATTATTGACAAATACCGTGATCGAAACAGTACCAGTATTGAACCCATCAAATACCGACAGCGTCAAATTGTACTCTTCCACTTCTTTATCGATAGCATCCCATTTATGCTGGACTAGATATTTTCCTGTATCAGAATCTAATGTTCCGTCACCCCACTCCCATTCGAAATCTAAATTATTCAAAGGAACATTATCTACAGTCCGGGAAGCAGAAAATTGAATTGTTTGCTCTGTCAAGATACTAATATTGTCTGTAATGACAACGTTATTTACTGTAATTACTGGAATTGGCACTGAATCATCTGTAACATTTATTTGAACAACATCAGTTTCAGACCAGGTATTCCCTTGATCCATTATTCTCAAAGTAGCGTTATACAATCCGGCATTTTGATAAGAACGTGTTGGAGATTTCAAATTAGAAGTGACTGAATCACCAAAGTCCCATGCGTAAGCAACCGGTTGGTCTAGGTATGGCAATGTATTGTTGTCTAGAGACAAGCCCCAAGCATCAAATCCGTCACCGACAAATTGAATGTTTTCCCATGTTTGAGACATATTAGTAGAAACTGATGCATTTGAAGTGGGGCGCATATTCGATAAAGTCCAAGCTTGGGTTGAAACACTGTCTACAAGAGTACCAATCATATCGTACATGTCAAACTTGACCGTGTACTGGTCATCATTTGGCGCAGTAAACCAAATGTTGCTGTTTGAGTTAACACCACCTCCGGCTGAAATTCTAGAAGTCTTCTCATCAACTGTGTTACCACTAGAATCTAATATGCTGATATCAACATCTAAATCTTCGAAAAAGGCATTAGAGAATACATCAAAGTTTACTTGAACTGTGTCATCATTACTATCGCCATCTCTATCAGATAAAGCGGAGTTATTGATAGTTAAACTGGCAGGAGCCGTTATTCTTGCAGCTTCGACATCAACCGTCCCTTGAGGATAGGATGAGCCACAAGAAGTGTAATCGCAATCTGCTACCGTGCTTGCATACCAAGTTATTGCCCAAACTTCATCTGTTAAATTACCAAAACCCGGGACAAGGGCAGTAGCAACATTATTTTGGAAAGTTAAGTCTGTCACTGAAAGTAGACCATCAACCATTGATTTACTAACAATAACACCGTCAAATTGACTTACATCTGCAGTCAACCTAATTGTCAAAGGTGCAGGAGATGATGAACCAGGAGTGAATTTAAATCCTCTAAGACCCCATCCTTCGACACTATTACCAGTTGATGACCAGGGGGTGCTCCAATCACTATTGACCTCAGTTGGCTGGGCACGACAGAAAGAATTCGAACTACAAACTGGAGTTAAGTCTAGATTCGAAAACCCATAAATTCCTTGTTCAGAATCCAAAAATGCGGCAACTGAGAAATTTGCAAAAATCTCTCCCATAGTCCGGCCAATAGCGCCAGAGGGGCCTGAAGGAGGCGATAATGCAAGATTTTGGACACTTACACCACCCGTAGCGGAGTCTTGTACCAATTGTCTTACTGCTGGACCGCCACCTAAATGATCAGCCAAATACATTGTAAAAATAAATCCTGCACCATAGTCTGCAAATCTTTGATTCCACCACCTTATCGACAATTCAGGAGATTCTGTCCATTGATTTAGATGACTAACCAGTGTTGAATCAGGGCCAAAGCAGAGATATATAGCTACATCTGCATTACCTTCATCAATCCATAAATTTTCATAAGGATCTTGGGCATTATGCAGTAAATGCTGCAATTCGTGAGCAATTATTGATTTGCCCCAATTAAGAGTAATATCGGCAAAGTCTACGAAAACAGACTCCCTTACGCTAGCAAATGATGGAGCAAAATAACCACCAGTATTGAATGCCCCATCAATATCGTATACCACGATTTGAACTTGACAATTGTTATCTATATCTGGAGCAGCCAACCCACGGCCGTCACCGTAATCTTTCCCGTAGTAAGTAGTCATTGTTGGATAAATTGTCGAATCCCAAGACGATGCTAGATTGTTTAATACGGTTGATGATAGCGTCCTACCTGTTTGAACAATAAAAGCCACTGTATTGGTAGTCTTTGCGACGTATGCATCAATAGAACCACCTGAAATTGGGACTGTAAGAGTGTCTCCAGTCAGGTGGGGTGTACAGACCCTCCCACTTGCTCTGCCTTGAGTTACTGGCTCGTATTTCATATCATCAACTCCAGGCCTTCCAGAGTCAATCCATGCCTGTTTCATGAAACCATATGCTGATACGACCGCAGTGTTTTCTTCAATTAACAAATATTCTCGACCGTCGGCAGGATCAAAATTAGCTAAATCGCCGATTATTATTCCTTGTGCATCATACTCATCACCTTGGCTGTCTACCTGTTCATCAGCCGATGCCGATGACAAAACTGGAGTCAAAAAAGAAATTACCATCAGGCCAATTAAAAACAGTGATTTTGTAGAGCGTTTTTCCGACATGAGAGGGACCCAACTAAATGCAACCTTGCATTCAAATTAAGCAGTGAAAAAGAACTATTTAAGTGTCCGTCTGTTAGGAGTCAGTAATGCTCATTGTCAAACCGCATGACAATAACCTAAAACTTAGAGTTATATCGAGCGTATTTATTGTTTCTATTTTGATGCTGTCAACCACTATTTCATCAAATAACTCTCAACAGATATATCAAGGAAGTGACCCCTGTGATTCAATTTCTGAATTACAGTTTAATGCTACAAAAGCTAATGATTCGGTCTCTTGGCAAACTAGTCTAGGATATCGTTTACCAGGGTCTGATGCATCGGCAGAACTGCGCCAATCTGTCACGGAAAATCTCACACAGTGGTCCTTTACTGAATCCTCTCACCAAAGAGCTAACTTCACGCTAACAAACCTAGTTGGAAGTTATAGTCCTGAAAACACATCGGGACAAAATGTAGTATTTGTAGCTCATTATGACAGTAGATACATAGCAGATAGAGATGCTAATGAATCGAAAAGAAACCAACCTATTTTGGGCGCAAATGATGGAGCTAGTGGTGTTGCTGTACTTATCGAACTTGGAAGAATAATACCATCATTACAGATTAATCACGATGTAACTCTATTCTTTACTGATGCCGAGGACCAAGGACAGCCCTTCATGGCAAATACTTGGTCTTACGGAGCAGATGCTTGGGTTAGTAATTTGACCAATGATTACAAAGAAAATATCTCTGCATATATCGTAATAGACATGATAGGAGATATTTACCTTGACTTCACAAGGGTAACTAGCACCTCAGATAGGCTTTGGGAAACAATAACACCAATAGCAGCCGCACTTGGTATGATTGATGGTGAATTAGACTGTAATGGCAACAATGGTTTGAGCATCTACAATCCAGACCCAAATGATGAGAGAGGTGTGATAGATGATCATGTTGCCGCCCACAATGCTGGAATTCCCGCAATTAATCTAATTGACATAAATTATGGTGAAAATGCATCTTCTTTTGGTGGACATTGGCATACACAAAATGATACTGCAGACAAAGTAAGTTCTCAGTCACTTAATTACATCGGTTCTATTTTAGAAATAGGTTTGAGGACTTCTGCTTGGACTTTAGTCGATCATATTAATGAAGAAGACTTCAATAATACCGGAAACGACAACTCAGAAAGCAATAAATCAGCAATTACCGATGATATTGAAAAAAGTAATCTGATTGGATATCTAGCAATCATTATAGTTTCATCCATCCTATTAGTGATATTAGTTGCAGATATTTCAGTCAAGAGGTAACATTAAGCGCGGACAAACAGGGGAAGAGGTATTATCCGCGCACTATATCGTATCTACATGGAGGGGCTGTAATGACTGAGAAAAGTTTTGAGCAGCGCAGGGCTGAACTTAGGAAACGTGTTCAATCACAAATTGATTCCCCAGATGAACCAATACATTATTCTGAATTAAGTGAAAATGAGGAAAATATTCAACGGGAAATTGTTGTAAAACCGATGATTGATTTAGACTATGATGAGCGAACTAAACTACGCATGATTGCAGCCATTGCAATACTAGTAGGCAGTATTTTAGGCATAATTAGTGGTGGAATCTTACTTCAAGGCAATCCAGATGATTTGCTAAATTCTTCGTTATTTAATGAGGCAGAAACAGTGGATTTGACCGGTCAAGTTCTAACCGATGATGGCGTTGTAATAAATAACGCAAGTATAGAATTGTACGAAGATAATTCAAATTCAGTAATTCAAACAGTCCTTACCAATGAGAACGGATACTTCCAATTGGATAATGTCAAACCTGAAACGATGACAATAAGAATCGTAAAAGACGGCTATAGCAGCCTTGAGCGTACATTTATTGCTGAAGACGGATTAATGAGTCCGTTTACCATGAAAACTGGCGATTCATCAACTATAATCCAAGAAGACTTCGTAGGTAGTGAAGGGGGATGGTCTCTTGAAGCAGCTGTTGCATTGTCAACATTTCTTGGAGTGATGACCATTATCACTGGATTTGTTGGTATACAAGCATCAGTAGAAACTAGAAGAGCGAGTAGATACAGAAGGACACAATACCTTGCTGGAATTAGTTTATTTAGTCGTGGGCTTATTTGGATTGGCCCCATTTTGATTCTGGCTGGTATGGCGTTAAATTCGTTAGTAAAAGATCAGTATGAAGATTATTTAGAGGAGTGAACATGTACCTCATTTCAGTCGAAGGAGGAGATGGTTCTGGCAAAGGAGAGGCTGCTAGAATAATTGGTGAAATTTTGAATGATTTCCCGTTTCCAAAAATCCATTCGACACACGAACCTAGGCGGCATAGTGAATTAGGTAAATTAGCCCTGGAATCAGTAATGAAAGGTGATAAGACGCCATTACAAGAAGCAGGTTTATTCGCAGCAGACCGCTTAGACCATTCTCATACTATCATCAAACCTTTGCTTGAGAAAGGGCAGATAGTGGTATCTGACCGAAATATACATTCATCAATGATTTACCAAGGCATAGTCGGCGAACTAGGAATTGATGATGTTGTTAAAATGAACGCTGCAGCAATGATACCTGATTTAGTGATTTGGATTGATTGCGACCCTGTAAAAGCAATGAAAAGGATTCGCTCTGGAACATTGAGAATGACCAGTAATAAGCAAGAATATTTTGAAACTACTGAAATTCAAAAGCAAATACGCAAGGGTTTTAGAGATTTATTATCTGGTAAGATTAAGGTACCTGAACCATTTGATAAATGCCAAGTTGTCGGGCCTATTTTGAATGAATCTGGACTAGATGAATTAAAGAAAAAACTAAGTGATACTCTTAGAACTTTCTTCAACAAAAAACCATCCCCATTAAATGTAGATAGCGACAAAGTAGATAGATACTTACTTTCCAAAATGGTTGGCAATCTAGAAACTCAAACAAGACTTCCGGGTGCACCTAAAAATATGACTGCTATACATGAGGGTTGGTTGGCAAATACCTCCCCTGCAAAATGGATGAAATTTGCCGAAGATAATTGGCCACAAAAATCTGCTAAGGAATTTGATGTCCCAATTAATCCTTTTTCATTATCTTCATGGTCCATTCTTGGTTCGCTATCACTTATTGGTGGTTCAACTGAAGTACCGAAATTGCATAAACTTCTTGGCCCTCATAGAATGATAACTAGGAGACATACACAACGTTTAGTCAAATGGTTGGAAGAGGAAAAGTGGATCAATAAACAGTTCAATCACATACCATTCTCTGAGGCGAAAGTCTTCAAACTTAGGGAAGAGCGTCTAGGTTTTGGTAGACTTGCTTTAGCAATGTGGCCGCTAAGAACGTCAATATCATCATGGCGTAGAGCAAATCCAAATAGTGAATGGGAAATATGTCTAGAAGAAATTGTTCAAAAAAATCCAGCAAAATTACCGGCTTATCAACTAAAAAAATGCATCAAAGATGTCACTGAGAGATTACTAATACTTACTAGCGGACATCGTGAATGCCCTGTACCTAGTAGCATAGAAGAACTAATTGTTTGGTGGAAAACGCTTCCGCCTTAATTCACTCTTCTTCGACAAGCTGAAACTTCATCCCACCTGGCAAAGTAACTTGTGATGCTGATTTGAAATATTTGGATTTAGCAGAATAGGTCGCGCTAATCAAAACCCCCAAACCAACACCAAAGCCAATTCCAGTAAGTGGGCGAGTAAAGTTATTTGATTCATAAGAAGTTAGTAATTGTGTAAAACCATCAATTATCAGTGGTAAACAAAGTGCAATTCCACATAATAGCCATACTAAGGTTCTGCGATTATTTAGATAGGTGTCAAGTAACCATCTATCTGGCAGCAAAGAAAGACAAGTGTCTTTTACAGTCCAACGATTATATCCCTTTCTTGAAAACCAAAAACCTCCAACAGCAAGGCCGAAAAAGATACCCACGTCTCTAGTGCAAACTGGCATTTGATTATCATTTATTTTCCAAGAACGCTCATACTTTTGATGACAGTTGAGGTCTCCAAAACCATAAATCAACGCTGAGTATGGGTCTAATTCAGTCCATGCAAAGTCATCTTCCAGATTATTATTCCCTGAAGACCACATCCCGTCACTGGTTGCATAATCAAAGGCATTTGCTCTCGCTTCCAAAGGAGGAACTTCTCCAGTACCTACTACCATTGGTGCAATAAAAAAAGAAATGAAAAAGAAACCTGAAACATAAAAAACCCAACTCCCAACTTTCCTCTCTCGGTCACGAGAGGCTAATCCATTCTTGTTCACATACACGCTAACAAGAAACGACTTATAATGAATTCATGTCAAAGTATTCTTCTACAATCCGGCTTTGGCCATAGCATGGCAGATGAAGTTGGGGAGCCGGTTGGACTCACCATGGGATTTCAAGCCGGGGGCTTAATTGGCCTTTACCTCGGTTTTTCTCTCGCAACTATATCTGTGCTTACCGACGCTGAAAATGTACAAAGAACAATTTCTTTAATGTGTATTCCGCCATTTTTATTTTCGCTCCTGCTTGGACCATTTCTATCTAAAAGAAGAAGGCCGGTGATATTAACCAAAGAGCCGCTTATTGAAGCGAGAGAAAAATTGTCGAAGTATAATGAAGGACAAGGAAAATGGCGCACTCTAAGCCACATCTCAAGTGATGGAATGAATCTAAGAATCGATATGCACAATCTTACCAATATCGAGGGCGTAGTTGATACGGCACTAGATATTGCAGAAACAACTACGGTAAAATTTATTGTTGGCAGAGGAAATCACAAGAGTTCTTCACCAGAATTGAGAAATCGTGTTCTAAAAAGGGTCGAAGACAAAGTAGGAGTATTACGAAGATCTCGTAAAGCAAAATCTATAGAAGTCAACCCTATAGCCTCACATGAGTATAATGCTTACCAAAATAAATTAAATAGAATACTGTTGATATTACTACCAATTGTTTCCTTTTTCGCTTGGCTAGAGATGAGAAACTGAGTAAACTAAGTTCAATAGATATTATTTATCCTTTATAATTAGTTTAGTCATGCGCGAGGTTACCCTGTTTTGGAAAAGAACACGCCTTGCCAACCTAGACATAGGAGGTATTGTCGACATATTTACCCAACTAGAGTTTATATCATATGTCAAAAGAGTACCAAAAGATATCAGAATTATTTTGAAGGCAAATTTTTGCGAAGGCCGTTCACCTCAAGACATAGAAGACCTTCATTTCTTGGAATTACTAGAGGTAATTCTTGAGCCAAAAGACAACTCTGATAGCTACATAATATTGGTTAAATTAAACCACTCTGTATCTAATTTGAATGCTAGAACTAATGGGACAAGTGCAGTACCGGGTTGTAGATTAGATGGTGAAGGATTAACTTACATAATTCAAGGACCGCCGCTGAAACTACGTTTGGTTTCTACGCTGGCGAGGTTAATCTCTCAGCCGGATCGAATTAGTGCTAGAAGTTTAGATTTCAATTCAACTTTAGACCGCTCTGTGCTTAATACAAAACAGTTAAAATTGGCAAAATTTGCTTATGACAGAGGGTATTTTGATACCCCCAAACGGACAAGGATTTCTGATTTAGCAATTGAGATAGGTTTGGCTAGAGCAACAATTTCAGAACACCTAGCTAGAATTGAATCAATCTTGATGGATGATATGTTCTCATCTTTTGATGAACTATATACAGACCCAAAAGTTGTCAAAAATCTTATCGAAACCGTAGTCCTGGAATCAGAAACTGAAGAACTTGATATTACTGATAACATGATTCATATCCTAAATAATATCAAAAAATCAATCAAAACTCAATTGAGTAATTTAAGTGAGGATTTGTATGAAGGAATTACCGGTGAGGAAATGATTGAATTGGCTGTCAAAGAACACCAAGAAAATATTAGTTATATCGATGATGTAATCGAGGAAAAACTCAAGTCATCCTCAAAATAATGGGACTATTTACAAGATACGAGGTTATACCAGTTGCATGACCCGGACAGCCGACTTGCTTCGACGACTGTCCAAAGAGGGCATAGAGGTCCCAAAACATATCAGAATAGCAATGCTAAAAGTCGACCTCGAAGATTTTACTGATTATGACGTCTCACCATTTTATGCCGATAGACCTGTCCCCTACATAGAATCGAATTCTGGCAATATCAAAACAATCTCTGCGCCACATATGATTATCAGTCTACTGCATCATATGGAATTGAATCAGGACCAAGAAGTGATAGTAATTGGATGTAAAGGCGGCTATTTAGCGGCATTAATAGCAACTATTGTTGGTGAAAAGGGCCGAGTAAATGTATTGGATCCATCTTCAGAAGTAGTAAATTATACCAAAGAAAGATTATCACATTGGCCAACTGTTGAGATTAGGAGAATCGAAGATTTATCTGTTGCACCGGTCGAATTTCCAGGAGAATTTAACCGAGTAATTATGACTGGGCAAATTGATGTTATCCCAGAGTGGGTCAAGTCACGAATCTCAGATGGCGGTTTTATTGTCGCACCATTGGGAGATTTAGATTCGCAAAAACTGATGAAGATAGAGTATCAAGACCAACACGAGCTTGAAACTGATCTAGGCAATGTATGTTTTGGCCCAATAGATGTAGATTCTCAAATAGACACCCACTTACATCCCAAAGAATTAGCAGACTTGATTGAATTATCAATTGAAACCTGTGAAGAGCTTGAGATAATTGACTTTGATGAAATGCAAAGTCTACAAGATTTGGTTGCTAAATTAAACAATTTACCTGACGAAACCCCCCCAATTGGCGAAGGAGGAATACCAATTTCACAGCACCCAATGGTCAAATTATTATGGCACTATTCCCCATCTTTCCTAAGGCTATGGCCGATAATTCAAGTTATGTTACACCCAATGATTGCTAACTTTGAGTACAATAATATGGAAGGTCATGATGAAGACCAAGATATCGACTGGTGATTAGATTGGCCGGTCGCTCTGCAATGGCATTACAACATCTCAAAAGTCGAGATGACCGAAAGAAGCGACGTGCTGTAAGAGAATTGTTTGAAATCGACAATGAAGGAAATTTGGAATCTTTTATTCCATTGTTGAATGATAAAGATAATTGGTACCAAACCAAGGCAATAGATGCTTTCAAAACTTGGGCTAAACGAAGGGATATATCCACACTAGAGGTATTAATTAATCATAAAAAAATAGCATATAACCGTGTTGCTGCAAATATGCTATTATCATTCAAGCCGGAAAACTCTAAACTTGCCAAGATATTATTTGAGAAAGACGACTTGTTATGTAAAATAAAATCTTGTGAATATATCTTAAAATGTGAGAACCAAAATGAATTTTTTACTCTTGTCAAAAATCATGAGTCCCCAAAAATAAGAGTCATAGCACTAAATAGCAAATATGCTGATTCAAAAATAGTTGAAAGCATGCTTGAAGATGAATCTAACAATGTAGTCCAATCGGCATTGAAAAAATTGCGAGATGGCAATATTAAATTATCATCAAAATCAATAAAATCAATGCTCGAAAATGGCGTAGATCCTAAATTGATCATCCCGCATGCACTTTCTAGTGACGAAAATATTGTCACAAATCTAGTTAAATCCCTTGATTCTAATGGAAAAAAGGACTTTGTAAAGTATCTAAGAAAAAGATTTACTGAAGTTGAAGATGATATAATTCAAATTCTGATTAATAAAAATGAATATGAGATTATTGGGCGATGGTTACAAGGTAAACGAGGTGAAAAAGTCGACTCGCTTAGATGGAAAATTATTGCCTGCGATGAAGTAAATGAAATCGAAAGATGTCGATTAATTGAACGTCTGTTCTCTAGAGCAGATGAGCCAGAGATTATTGAACAAGCGGAAAAAATTGCTAACAATTCTACCAGCGAATTGATTAGAATTACAGCGCAGAACCTTTCAACCGCCGGCTCTTAGCAGGAAATATGACTGACAGCTCAGGTCTAACCTTCCGACTGGATGCGACGAAAGGTGAAACACGATTTCTAAATGTACAAATAGAGATTGAACCACCTTTTACTAAGAGTAAACTAGAGCTGAAATTTCCCCGATGGGTGCCTGGTTCTTACTTTATCAGAGAACCAATGCAATATCTAACCGACATAAACTGCATACAAGGTGAAACAAATTTGAAATTTATCAGAAAGGATGTTGATGCAGTTTCAATAAAACATGTAAACAACAAACAGAATATCATAGTAAATTACAAAATCCTAGGAATTGAATTATCGGTAAGGTCGACACATATCGATGATAGCCACCTGCACATGATGCCCCCATTTACCTTCTTACTACCAACATCGGGAATTGATGATGCAAGAATGAATTTATCACACAATATCTCATTACATGCACCGAGTGGATGGACCCCTGCAACTCAATTAACGGCAATAAGTAGTAAAGAAAATTGCCTTAGTATCAACTCTATCAAAGGCGACACCTATAATTTACAAGCAGCAAATCGGGACGAATTATTAGATGGTATTATCGAAATAAATGCAAGAGATAATATTTCATTCTCAGTAGATGGTCGAACTCACATCTTGAAATTATGGGATAGCGGAGGATACCAACCCGATGAAGAAATGGTCACCAAGTTTGTTGATGATATGATTAAAGTTGTCAAAGAATACCATGCTCTATTTGAAAAACCTGATTGGGGTGATTATGTAGTAATATTGCAATTGACAGAATCTTCTAGAGGTGGCTTAGAACATCTCAACTCACAAACTTCAATGCTACCGAGAAATTGTTTAATATTAGGCCATGAAGATGAATACAGGGACTTAATTAGCCTATTTAGCCATGAATACTTACATCAATGGAACGTTAAGAGACTAAGACCTAAGAATTTTGTAGACTATGATTTACAACAAGAAGTTCACACTACCTTATTATGGTGGTTTGAAGGATGTACTTCTTGGCTTGGAGACATGTTATGCGTAAGATCTGGAGCATGGTCAGAAGAGGATTGGAGAAAAGATATGGAGAGAAAACTTGGGCGTCACACAGTAAGAAACGGTATGGCTCATGAATCTCTTGCAGAATCCAGTCACGATGCTTGGATACACCTCTATAGAAGCCACAGCTTCTCTAGGGAAATACAAATCTCATACTACCTAGAGGGAGAATTAGCAATATTCTGTATTGATGCGGAGTTAAGAAAGCGATCAAAAGGCAAATACGGAATTTGCGATTTAATGGTAAGACTATGTGAAAAATATGCCATCGGCTATCCAAATGTTGAAAGAATAGGCATTGATTATCAAGATATTCGTAAAGAATTAGTTTCTATGGAAGGTGGCAGAAACCTAGGTGTGCAATTAGATAAACTGATATTTGATAAACAGGTCCCAGATTTAGCACATGCATTTGCTTTCTATGGACTGGAATTGTCTTCAAAAAAATCAAAAGATGACAAGTTGTCATCTGCTTGGCTAGGATTAAATCTATCAGTTAAAAATAATCGAATAATCGTAACTTCGCACCAAAATGAGTCCCCATTGAGAAATCTAATCATGCCTGGTGATGAACTGATTTCTATCAACAAAATTAGACTGAAAAACATAAAATCAATGAAGAGTATATTATCAAATTTAGACCCTGAACATGTAGAGTTGTGTTATACTCATGAAGGGATTGTAAAAACCGATATAATCAGCCTAAGAGTTGAACCTGATCTGAAAAGTAAGGTTTCTGGAAAAGGCAATAAAAAATGGCGAGATTACATATCTTCAAGAATCTAGGTTAATTCTTCCAAAGTAACCAAAATTGGTGGAAGGTCATATATTATCACATGCTTAGTAGTTTTTGGAGGAAATAGTTCATTACCCAAACACATCTCTATGACATCTGCTTTGTTGAGTGAGTCTATATTAGCATTCGGCCATAATTCTAAGCTAATTAATTCTGAATTAAGATAATCAAGGCAAATTGCTGGTATTAATTTCAATCCAAGTTCTTTTGCGACCGATAATCGGTGATGTCCATCAAGTAATGCACCAGTATGAGTATCTACCAATATTGGTTTGGTAAATCCTCCCCATCTATTTGTCATGTCGAGAAGTTTATCTCTAGGTTTAATCTTAATTTCTTCATGTGGTTTAAGCCACTCTACAGGTACCAACTGTACGTCCTCTTCAGTCCACATAGAACTGGGATGAGTATTTCAAGGATAATACTTTGGCAGGAACCAAAGGGAATGGAGATTGGTTTGCAAAATTATGAGTTCGGCAAAGAATCTGATTTAGAGGGCATGCCATTAACTGACAGTATTAGTGAATTTATTGATCAACTACCACATGAATTAACCTCTGTTCTCAATAAAATTTCTTTGGCTAATGGCGGAGTCTGGTTAGTGGGCGGTGCTGTTAGAGACGCTGCATTGGGAATATATCCAAATGATATCGACATTGCAACTGACCTTGAACCTGCTAGATTGCTAACTATTTTTCCTAACGCAATAGAGACGGGCATTGCATTTGGAACAATAACAATCAGATCAGGAGAATATCATTTTCAAACTACAACATTAAGATCTGAAGAAAATTACTTAGATAATAGAAGGCCAAATTCAGTTAATTGGGAAACCTCTTTGAAAAGTGACTTAGAAAGGCGTGACTTTACCATCAACGCAATGGCAATTGATGTGGCAAGGCGAATTCTCTACGACCCACACAAAGGCTTGACTGATTTAAATAACAAAATTATTAGATGTGTTGGAATTCCGATGCAAAGGATTTCAGAAGATGCATTAAGAATGCTCAGAGCATACCGATTTTTAGGCCATCGAGGAAATAGAGTATGGCAACTAGAGGGTCAGCTTAAAATTGCAATAAAGAATAACTCTTTCTTGATGAAAGATTTAGCTAGAGAGAGGATATGGCAGGAACTCAAAAAAATACTAAATTCAAATGTGGCGTGTGAAATAATTGAACAAATGCTTGAAAATGACATCCTTGAGCAGGTTTTTGATTGTCAAATTGATAATAAGTCAGATCTAAAAAATGCTCTTAATGATAGTAAGCTGCTAGATTACATATCGCTTCTTATTGTAATTCTTAATAGCAGGCCAAATAAAGAAATTATCCAAATATGTCAATCATTAAAATTGCCAAATAAAGATCTAAAGATAATTAGAAAAATGTTAGATTACCAAGGCAGATTACCAAGTATAGAAAAGCCTGAATTAAGATTATTCAGACACCTATTATCTGAACGTTGCGAGCAACAATTGCAATATGAATTAATTATTAGGAAAAATTTGTTGACAACTGCCGATGGAATAGATTATTTGCAGGTTATTACCATTATTGATGAAATTCAAAAATTGAAACCATTGAAAAAATCTCATCAAATAATTGACGGACACTGGTTAATGGCTGCGACAAATTTGCCTAAAGGTGCACGTTTAGGTCGTTTAAAGGAGTGGTTGTATCGATTACAAATTGAACATGACTTATCAACAATACACGAGGTTAGTGAATTACTTTGTAAGATTCAATGGCTGGATGAAGATTTCCATTTATGGCCAAAATTGTCACTCATATGAAGGCACCAAATTGAATAAGATGAATTCGCACGGGATATCATGTTCAGTGGAAGAATCTCAGAAATGGTTGCTAAGCAAATTGAAAATAAAATTGCGGAAAGAGGTGATTTAACTTCACTAAGTGATTCTGAATTATCACAATTAGCAATTGAATTTGTAGGTGATGCACCACCGTCGCATGTTCCAAGAGAAACCGTAATTCAAATTCTATCACAGCAACCTGAAATCACAGCCTGGCGCTCTCAAGTGGCTGATAAAGCAAAAAAGGCGGCACAAGAAAAAGTGTCGCAAATGGTTGCTAATGTAGACCCTAAAATGGCTGAAATGATTAAACAGCAATTTGGCCAATGGTTACAAAACTCTGGGCTGTCAACTGCAGAAATAACCTCGAAAATTGACACCAATAGTGACGGGATGCTGAGCCGCAATGAATTAAATAATTTCATCGAGAATTTATCTGGGAGCCAACCACCAGATTGGGTATCTGATACTGTTATATCGATATTAGATTCAGATGGTAATGGAGTTATTGAAGTCGCGGAGTTATGGGCTTATTTGGAATCTATCGGCTTTGATACACCTGTCATAGTGGACCCTATTATCGAGGAAGAAGAAATTAAAGAATCAATAGATGAAGAAGAGTTTGAAGAAATGCTCGATGAGATTGAAGTTGCACCAATTGAGGCAACGGATGAGATTATTTTACAAGAAAGTGATGATCTAAATGAAGTTACGCCTGAACAACCAGAAATTG
>Ga0208277_1000752_pt1 | contig 19025 bp, 12 predicted proteins | sample ETNtaG_5_FD_185782 | JGI IMG/M metagenome (GOLD analysis project Ga0208277, IMG submission 185782) | Marine microbial and viral communities from oxygen minimum zone, Eastern Pacific Ocean - ETNP201406SV205 (SPAdes) (version 2) | ecosystem: Environmental > Aquatic > Marine > Oceanic ...
AAAAGTCCCCCCCCACCCCCGGGTCCCCGGGCCCGCGCGCGCGCGTCGGCCCCGGATCCCCGGCAGAGGTCGACGGGTGAATGATGAATGATTCGACGGCGAGGGCGATCGCGCGCGCGCGATGCGCGACGGTGATGCGCGATGGTCCACGCGTGAGGACGAGGATGACGACGACGCGACGCGCGAGGACGACGGCGAGGTACGCGCGAGGAGGACGCGAGAGGGAGACGACGCGAAGCGCGCGCGACGCGACGCGAGAGGGGGTGCGGCGGCCAAAGTTCGGGGTTTCGCGCGATGGGTGACGCGCGCGCGCGAGGAGGGTGGTGTGGACGCGCGATGCGAGAGATTGGGGATGGGTGGTGGAGGAGAGATGCGTTCGTTCCGTTCCGTTCCGTTCGTTCGTCGCGATCGGGGCGCGGTGTGCGCTCGTGGAGACGGAGGTGGACGCGCGCGGCGGGGAGAGAGAGAGAGAGACTGACCCGAAGACGACGGATGTCTGTTTTTCGCGACGCGTGCAGAGCGAAAGCGGTGTCGATGCCGAAAGGTGTGGATGTGAGCGCGACGGGGGCGAGTCTGAAGGATTGGACGCCGTCGTCGTGGCGCCAGAGGAAGGCGTTGCAGCAGCCGATGTACGAGGACGAGGTGGAGCTGGCGGAGGCGCTGGCGACGATCCAAAACCGGCCTCCGTTGGTTTTCGCGGGGGAATCGAGAGATTTGCAAGAAAAGCTCGCGAATGCGGCTGCCGGTAATGCGTTCGTGTTGTTCGGTGGTGATTGCGCGGAGAGCTTCAAGGAGTTCAAGGCGGATAACGTGCGGGACACGTATCGCGTCTTGTTGCAAATGTCCGTCGTGTTGATGTACGGCTCGGGCGTGCCCGTGGTGAAGCTCGGTCGCATGGCCGGTCAATTCGCCAAGCCGCGCTCCGAAGATTTCGAAACGATCGACGGCGTGTCTTTGCCATCGTACCGGGGCGATAACATCAACAGCTGTGAGTTCACGCCGGAGGCTCGACGACCGGATCCGGAGAGACTCATCAAAGGCTACGATCAGTCGTGCGCGACGCTCAACCTGTTGCGCGCTTTCAGCAACGGTGGTTACGCCGCCATGACGCGCGTGAGCGATTGGAACTTGGATTTCATGACCAACACGTCCGAAGGTCACCAATACGAAGACCTCGCGCAGCGCGTCGACGCCGCCATCGACTTTATGGCGGCGTGCGGCATCGACGAACACCACCCGACGATGCAAGAGACGTCCTTTTACACGGCGCACGAAGCCCTTCACTTGGGCTACGAAGAGGCGCTCACGAGACAAGATTCCACGACCGATGATTATTACGGGTGCTCCGCGCATTTCTTGTGGTGCGGTGAGCGCACGCGCCAACCGGAAGGTGCGCACATGGAGTACTTCCGCGGCATCTCCAACCCGATCGGAATCAAGATCTCCGACAAGAGCGACGGCGAAGGTGTCGTCAGCCTCGTCAAGACGCTGAACCCGGACAATATTCCGGGTCGCATCACCCTCGTCTCGCGCATGGGCGCGGCCAAGTTGCGTGAGCACCTTCCGCGTCTCATCTCCGCCATCGAAGACGCCGGGTTGAACGTCTTGTGGGTCACGGATCCGATGCACGGAAACACCGTCAAGACGGACAACGGCTACAAGACGCGTCCGTTCGAGGCCGTGCGAGACGAGATCATGGCATTCTTCGAGGTGCATGAGAAGATGGGCACGCACCCGGGTGGGGTTCACTTAGAAATGACCGGTCAGAACGTGACCGAGTGCACGGGTGGGTACATGGACGTCTCCGTTGAAGATTTGGAGAAGCGTTACCTCACGCACTGTGATCCGCGTCTCAACGCGAGTCAAGCCATCGAGCTCGCCTTCTTGATGGCTAACGAGTTGAATGACATGCGTCGCCGTCGCGCGAACGGTACCACGCCGCGTTAAAGCCGATGCTTTCGCGTCGCGCAACCGCGCATCCGGATCGCGCGAACACACCCGCCATTCGCGCGCGCGCCATTCGCGCGCGCGCGAAGCTTCTAGCTCAACGATATTCTTGCCCGCGTATACGCGCGTCTCCGCGTGAATGCACGCGCGACGGTGCGCCCGTATGTAACTCAGACATTAGATACATGCATCCACGCGCGTTCCGGTGCTCGTCTCGTCTCGCGCGCGCGGCGCGAGTCGTCGGCGTCGACGCCGAGAATATTCTACACCACCCGCGCGCGTCAGTCTCTCGCGCGTTGACCGAACCCCGAGCGCTCGATCGCGCGCACGCGCCGCGCGCGCGATGAACTCGACGCGCGCGTTCATATCCAGGGTTTCGGTGCGTCTTTCGCGCGCGCGTGCGCGCGAGCGCGCTCGAAAGAGTCGCGCGGGGTGGTTGGGCGATGATGCTCGACGACCCAAAGGTCACGCGCGGGCATCGGCGCGACGAGGGGGATGACGCGCGTGTGGACGCCGCGATGCGATGAGGAACGCGTTTGACTGACGACCGGCGTGCGTTCGCGAAAATAGGCGGCCAAGGGTGGTGCGCGGACGCAAGATGCGTCGACGCGCGCAAGGCTGGCGAGATGGGCGCCGAACGTCGCGCGTTCGGTGTCGACGAGCGATCACAGTTCGAGGCGGAACGACGTCGAGAGAGTCGATGGCGTCGATGAAACGAACGCGATGTTTCAGATGGGGGTATCACAGACGCGTTTGGGCGAGTTGCGAAACCGAGCGGTGGAGGCGATGAGATTCGCGCCGAGTTGGTTGAAGCAGATCCAGATGCCGACGGGAACGTCCGCGGGGAGCGTACTTCCGGTGGTGGGGAGTTTCGAAGACCTGTATAAAATAGCGCAAATCGCGTCGTTGCACAGCGAGACGACGGACCAGATCGAGGCGTTTTTCATGGGCAGAGAAGAGGTGAAAGTGTTGGAGTTGAGCTCGTGCGAGCAGCGCGCCATCGTCACGACGAATCACAAGAATAAATCGCACACAATCTCTCTGCGCGGGACGAAGAACATGAAAAACGTGGCACAAAACTTGCAGCTAGGAACGCGACCAACGGGACGCGCGGAAGATTTGGAAGTGCCGATGCACACAGGGTATCGGAGAATCGCTCAACGCTGTTTCGAGGCGTTTGAACCTCTCATCCAGGAAGGGTATGAGATTCAATTCACAGGGCATTCGTTGGGTGGCGCCGTCGCCGTGGCGCTCGCTTTGCTGTATCACAAGAAAGGAGCCAAGGTCAAGCGAGTCGTCACTTTTGGTGCACCAAAGCTGGGGCCGAAGGAGACTGCTGAGGCCAGCGAAGAGCTCGATATTTTGCGCGTCGTGCAAAAGGATGACATCATCCCGTTGCTCCCGATGTCTCGTCCGTTCGTCAGGCGTCCGTACTGCCACCTCGGGGAAGGGATCCTACTCGATAACGATAATCCCGGTGTCTTTGCCGATTTACCTCGCGAATGGGGGGCGGCCGGAATACTCTGGCGACAGAAGATGACGATAGAGAGCGTCATGGGCATCGCCGGCATAACGTCCGCGTCCGAAACCAGTGCGAAAACGCCATCTTCAAACCGTCTTCAGGGCGCGGCAAAACGTGCTCGAACGTCCGTCATGGCCGTGTTTAGCATGCCGACGAACGAGTCCGAACTCGAGGCCGAATTAGAAGAGTTGATCGCGGCGAATTCCGAATCGAGCGTTTCGTTCGCTTCGATTCAAGAGGAATTCAATGCCAGCTCAGCCATTTCTTCGAGCACATCGTTCGACGAAAATGACGAAAGCACCACCATGCGCGTAGGACCGACGATTTTCGAGCGACTCTGGGCGTTGCGCCAGTACTCGAGAGAGGAACAAATTCGGCGACTCGATTCGCACCGCATGTATCGCTATCTCGAGATGATTCAGCACACCATCGATGCTCGACCTTCCCGCGTGCCGCTGGCCGAGATCTACGAGCCGTCGGGGGAGAAGCAAAAAATTGCGGCGCCGATTCCACAACTGTCAAACAAAATTCTTGCAATTCGCACTCGATGAGAGCGTGTACATACTAGTCTTAGAGGAGCGTGTACGACTATAATTCAAATAACAAGCGCGAGCTCCAATACATCACTTGGTCTCCACCTCACTCTGCGCGTTTCTCAGATCCTCTTCCATCAACACCGCCTTCTCTTGACAGAACTCACACTTGATTTCAATCTTGCCGTCTTCGGCGATGATTCGGTCCACCTCCGCCTTGCCGAGCGAAGCGACGGCGCGCAACATGCGTTCTCTGAGTTCTACCGGATCGCACGGACCGTACTCCGGTGTGATGCGAGTCACGAGCTCCTTCTTCTCCTCGAGTTCACCGAGCACGCGTTGGGCAATTTCCTGCGCGCTCAAGCCGTCTTGCACGAGGTCCGTGCTCGAAGGCAAAGATGCAATGGTTTTTTCCAACGCGGAGATGGTTTCATCGCTCGCAAAGGGCAAAATTTGCACCATGAACCCGCCCGCAGCGATCACCTCACACTCCCTATCGATGCTCACGCCGACCGCGATCGCGCTTCCCACCTGTTCGCTCTCCAATAAATACTTGGCCACGTCCTCGGCGATTTCTCCCGACGCGAGCTCCACCGTCCCCGTGAACGGCGTCTTCATCGACGGATGCGCTCGACTCACCGTCAGCACCCCGCTCCCGACCGCACCACCGACGTTCAATTTCCCATCCTTTCTCAACGGCGGATCCGCGTTCGGATTACTTACCAATCCCTTGACGCGTCCGTCGTGCGTGCTCGTCGCGATGATTTGCCCCAGCGGCCCGTCACCCTTAAACGTCAATTGCGTCGTCTCATCCTCCCCCTTGAACGTCCCCAGCAAGAGCGAGCACATCAGCGACCGACCGAGCGCCGCCGTCGCCGTCGGCGCCGTGCGGTGTCGAGTCGCGGCGTCTCGAACGAGCGACGTCCCGACGACGGCGACGACCGCCACCTCTTGATTCGAGCTCATGGCGCGGTACACCTCGTCCGCCGCGCTCGCGCTCGCGCGGACGACCACGGCGCGCGCGCGCGGACGCGAATCACGCGCGGGTGTCTTCGAGGCGCATCGTCGCGCGAGGACGCGCGCGAGGGTGACTCTCGTCGCCATGATTCGTCCGTGCGCGAGAGGCGGCGAGTGACGTCGCGCGCGGTCAGTTCGCCGCGCGTCGTCGGTGCGATCGACGAGGCGTCGCGACCGCGTCCGCGCGCGACGATGACGACGCCGTTACTGTTCGAGGCCCCCGCGAGCGCGCCGGACGCTGGATTTTGGGCGGCGCTCGCGCGTGTGAAATTGAACGATGACAAACTGTCGCAGAACGCGATGGAGACGACGGCGAGAATCTCCACCGCGATGCGCGCGGGAACGTCGCGCGCGGTGTCTCTGGACGCGTTCACGTTCGACGACGTCGACGAGGAGACGCGCGCGAGCGCGAGCGCGGCGCGGGAGTGGGTGACGAGAGGACGCGTGCGATGTTTGAACACGCGCGAGGCGATGACGACGTTCGATCGAGACGCGATGACGCGAGAGATGGGAGCGAGTCTCCTCGAAGACATCGTCTCGGGAGCCGCCGAACGGGAGCCGGAGCGGTTGCGGACGTTCGGGGCGATCGCGTATGCGTGCTTGAAGAGTTGGTCGTTTACGTATTGGTTTTGTTTTCCGGCGGCGACGAGCGAGACGTTCAAGGTCGAGTCTTCTCCGGTGGTGGTGATGTCGAACGACGATGCGAACGATGCGGCGGTGGCGGAGACGTGCGAGCGATGGATCGCGAACGGCGGCGCGTGCGCGTGGTTGGTGAGCGAAGACGGGCGAGAGGCGCGCGCGTTGACCGAATACGTCGCCGGGACGCGCGTGGGCGAAAAAATGCGTCTGGCGTTTGCGGATTCGTGCTGCGCTGCGACGCATCCGGGATGGGCCTTGCGTAATTTAGCGGTGTTGGCGTCTCTGCGATGGAACGCGCGCGAGTTGGACGTTGTGTGCGTGCGATCGAGGAAAGGACGCGTCGCCGCAGAGGCGTGCGTCAAGTTTACGATGTCGATTCCAGAGTTTGATGCGGAAAAGATGAAAGTCGTCGGATGGGAGCGCAACGCGCGCGGGAAGACCGGACCGCGGAAGGTCGATCTCGGCGTGAGCATGGATCCTACGCAGCTCGCGACGCAGGCCGTGGATTTGAATTTGAAGCTCATGCGTTGGCGCCTTTTGCCCGAATTGAACCAAGAAAAGCTCGCGGCGACAAAGTGTCTCCTCATCGGGGCCGGGACGTTGGGATGCGCGGTGGCGCGCACCATCATGGGATGGGGCATCAAACACATCACGTTCGTGGACTCGGGACGGGTGTCGTACTCGAACCCCGTTCGACAGTCTCTGTTTGAATTCAAAGACTGTTTCGAAGGCGGAGCGCATAAAGCCGAGGCGGCGGCGAAGAAGCTCGTCGACATTTTCCCGGGCGTGACGTCTAAAGGGGTGATGATGAGCATCCCGATGCCCGGTCACAGCGTCGGTGAAGAATCGAAATCGTCCGTGTTCAGAGACATCGATGATTTGGAGGCGCTCATCGACGAGCACGACGTCGTGTACGTGTTGACGGATACTCGCGAATCGCGTTGGTTGCCGACTGTGATTTGTGCGGACAAAAACAAGGTTTGTATCAACGCTGCGCTCGGTTTCAACACGTACGTCGTCATGCGTCACGGGTGCGGCGTGGATGCGGCGTCGGATTCGAGACTCGGGTGCTACTTTTGCAACGACGTCATGGCGCCGGCGAATAGCACGCGAGACCGCACGCTGGATCAGCAGTGCACGGTGACTCGTCCAGGACTCGCCCCGATCGCGAGCGCGCTCGCTGCCGAACTCATGGTCGCCTTGCTTCACTCGAACGACGGACACGCGACGGCCCCGCCCGATCGCGACGGCGACTCGAACGCGCCTGAGTCGGAACCGTCTCCGCTCGGCGTCGTTCCTCATCAAATACGAGGCTCAGTCGCGGGATTCACGCAAACGTTATTCGACGCCCCGTCTTTCCCACGGTGTACCGCGTGTTCGGAGAAGATCGTCAAAATGTACCGCGACGATCGCGACGCGTTTCTCTCTCGCGTCTTCGACGATCCGAAAACGTTGGAGGACGCCACCGGTCTCACCGAACTCCTCGGCGCCGTCGACGCCGACGACGCCGAATGGCTGGACGACGGCGATTCCGAGGGCGATGACTTTTAGCTCGCATCGTATTTCTGTCGCATTCGAAATCACATTCTGTTGTACACCAACGCGACGTCGCCCGCGCGTTCGCGTCGACCCGCGAGGGGAACAAAAAAATGCACGCGAATCGACACTTTTACGCGCGCGAAGACGCGCGCGACCGAACGCTCGCGAAGACGCGCGACGAGACGACGGATCGTTCCGTGAAAGACGCGCGCTGTTCCCTCGAACGCGCGATGACGGGACGGGACGAGTCCCGCGCGCGCACGCCGACGAGGGAGACGCCGCGCGATGGGAAATCGAACGAGCGACGCGCGCTGACGACGACGCTCGTGCGCGACGGAAGCGCGCGCTCGCCGAGCGCGGAGAAAACGTTGATGATGACGCCGAAACGCGCGATAACGCCGCCCGCGACGCCGCTCTCGACGCACGTTACGACCTTGGTGAAGGAGGCGGTGACGGCGCTCAAGACTGGTCGCGCGAGAATAGACGAATTGGTGAGGAGTCATCGAGGCAGAGGGTTAGTCTTCAACGACGCACCGGAGAGCCCGGTGGGGGTGAGGTCCAGAGCGGAGCGAGCGTCGCCGTCGGTGAGCGCGACGACGGCGTCTTTAGAAGACAGAGAGGCGGCGCGCGAGGCGACGGACGCGTTGCTTCGCTCGGCGAAAAAATCAACGACTCCCACCAAGGCGCTCTGTTCGCCGAGGCGGTCGCCGCGACCGGCGAAGGAACTCCGCGTGCGCGCGGGTGAAGATTTGACGGTGCTCGCGGATTCCGCCGCGACGGCGAGCGCGTTGCGCGTAGACGCGCAAGACGACGAAGTCACCTCTCAGATATCCTTGCCGAGCGGTTTCGACCCGAGCGAGTTCATCGATGCCGAGCCGGAGAAAGAGGCATCGAAGACGGCGGAGTGTAAAGTGCCGAACGCGGCCGCCGTGGATGCGTTCGCTCGAATGATGGCGAAGGTCATCACAGACACGCGAGAGGAGTTGCGCGCCGCGACGAAGGAGGAGGCACCAGTTGCGGAGCCGTCGTCGGCCGAGAAACCCGATAATAACGCTGTCACCACGACGCCGCGTAGACGCTCTCGTCGTAAATCGAGTGCGCACGTCAATCCCGTTGACGACGCCCCGGCGACGCCGTCGAGACGCCCCGGTCGATCGAAGGAGCCCGCGACGCCCACTCGAAGGTCTCGCCGGTTGGCGTCGAAGGCAAGAAAGTGAGAAACGTCGGATGACGCGTCGAGACAGCTTGTAAATAAGTGTGTACTGTACGTATTAATATCTAAGCGCCGAACTGCGCGTCGAGCAGCTCGTCCTCGCTCACCGTTTGAATGACGACGCCATCGGACTCCGGCTTGGCGCAGCAGAGCAACGTGTATCCCGCCTCCGCCACGTCTTCGCTCACCATGGACCCAGACTGATCGATCTCACCCGTGACAACCTTCGCCGGGCACATCATGCACACGCCCATCTTGCAATCGTATCGAAGATCGATGCCGGCGTCGAGCGCGACGTCCAAGATGTTGTCCCCGTCCGCCACCTCGACGGTGTACGTCTCACCCTCGTGACGAATCTCCACGGCGACGGCGTCGACGCGCACGACGCCGCCTCTCGCGCGGCGCGCGGAGGCCTTGGACGATCTCGTCGTCAACGCAGCCTTGGAGGCAGTGAACGCGCTCGCGCGCGCGGCGAGCGTGAAGCTCATGAATGGTGGTTTTTTGTGGATAGAGTTGTCGACGTGGTCGACGCGCCGAGCGTGTCTGCGGAAGCGCGCGTGCGTGTGCGCTCGCGGAGTGCGTGCGCTCGACGTGTGCGAGGTGCCGTTCGTGAACGGGCGGTCGTGCGCGGGTGCGTGCGAGTTGTGCCGACCGGCTCGGTGCGTCCCTCAACCAAAAGGGCTCACCGCTCGAGGGCGCCGAAGCGCTTGACGAATACTGAACATGTGTTTGCGCACGATACTCTACAATCAATCTACTGCCCGTACGAACTGTGCGGATTATCTAAATACGCCTGCTCCTCGGGCGTGTTCTCTCGACCGAGAACTTTGTTTCGGTACGGGTATCGCCCGAAGCGCTTGACGGTGCAATAGTGCTTCACCGCGAAATCCGCGTGCGACTCATCCTCGACATCGATCGCGTCGATGTCGATCCCTCTGTGCGTGAGCAATCGCACGTGATCATCGATGTCTTCCGAGTGCATGAGCGGCATCTCGAGGAACATCCTCTCGAGCGGATGTGCCGACGCGAAGAAGGCGCCGTCGGACAAAGCTGCTCGAGCGAGCTTCACCGCGACGGCGTCGTTGGAAAACGCGCGCGCGGATTTCCTGTGAATGACGCGCGTGAATTGATCAAGCGTGATGATATCCGCGACTAGATCCTCGACATTTGACGTTCGCGTCGTCCCAGCGAGCGTGTCGTCGTCGAGAGCGCTGTAATGTGCTTCGGTCGCTCGAAGATGGGCACCGAACGTTTGGAAGATTCGCGCGTCGTCGTCGGGCTTGGACCCGAACCAGAGAGCGAGTTGGGTCTTGTTCGGTCTCTCGATCGTGGCGAGCTCGTGTCGGGCGTATCCAAACCAAAACCTGGTCACGGTGGACGCCGGGAGCCGCGTCATGGCGAGGCGCGTACTGCGGTTGAAGCGCGTAAGAATACAAATGTGCGTGCTACTACTATACTTCGTTCTCTCAGTGCTCTAAGAAGCCGTGTTCGCTCGTGTGTCGGCCGGAGGATCCGCCGCGCGGGTTCTTCGTGCGCTTGGCGAGCGAGCGGATGCTCTCAACGAGCGTCGTCTCGATGGTCATGCTGTACCGAATGCTCTCGATGTGGGGCCAAGACGATTGTTCGCCTCGGGATATGTATCGCTGCATGTCCAGCTCGGTCGGATTGCTCAGAATTCTCGAGTAATCGGCCCACTTGAGGTTGGGTAAGATTGTGATGTGACCTCTGAAGTCTTGCATCAAAACTCCCTGAAGCGTTCTGACGAAGCGAATGTCGAGTAAATCCACCTCGAGAAGTTTTTGAATGGAGTACTTGATGTTCAACAGCAAAAAGTTAGCGACACGCAGTAGCTTTTGCACAGCATTGCGTCGCTGATAACTTCGAGCCGTTTTTTGTCGACGACCGTGCGATTCCTCGGCGAGATGTAGCACGAAGTTCAAGTGCGGATTCACTTGAGAGACAATGAAATGATTGCAATTGAACAGCTCCGTCAAACGCGCGGACGGAATATCCTGCGTGATCGTGCCGTCGTAGCTCTTCACATCCGGTGGGTGGAACGGGACCAAGTTACCGTGTTTGTCTTTCGCCAATATTTCGACGGGCCGCATCAGACCGGGGAGCGCGCACGAAGCGCACACGGCGGTCCGTATGAGCACGTTGGGAGAAGTCAAGTGATTGAGCACGTATCCAGTTTGTGAACCGATGGACACTTGAATCGACACGGCGCGACCGGATTTCGCAAACCCCTCCTCGAACGTCGTGTCGCCGAAATACGCCTTCGTCGTCTTAGAAAACCCTTCAGAGTCCATGAGAACGCCGTGTTTCAAGAAGTGTAAAACCATTTTAAAAGTTTTCGGAAACCATCGACGGTCGTATCGCGTGGACACATCAGGTCGAATACTCTCTAAGATTTCGTCTGGAGCGTGGCAGCTCAGAAAGGCCGCCACGATCGATCCGCCACTCGTACCGGAGATGACCTGCGGACACAAGCCTTCTCTCAAGAGCGTCAGGAGCACGCCGAAATGATACATGGCCAACGCACCCCCGCCCGATAAGCACAGAGCGGTGCGGCCCAAGGAACGATACGACTCTTTCAACACTTTCAACATGTCCGTGGCCCGTTCATCATCGGGAGTGTTCGCGATGTGTTTGATGGCTGCGATGATTTCGTTGTTGAACTCTTGCACCAGATTCTTTGTACCCACTCGAGCGAACCGCAAATGTAGCAAACGATCGATGCCGGCAAAGTTTCTGTGCAACACCGTTCGCAGACATAATCCGAGCGATGTGAGATCATCGCGCTCTCGAGCCGACTTCATCGTGTTCAAATACACCTTCACAAGCTCCATGTCGTACACGTCGCTCTTTTCATCCGTCTTCCAAAGCGAACCTCCCTCACCGACATCCGCAGGAAACGAATCCAACATATTCGCAACCGAGCACCAATCTTCATACGTCTTCACACGCTCGAGTTTTGCTAGTTTCTCTTGCCTGTGTTCGCTGTAATGCGCGTTCGCCCTACCTCTGTGATCGACTCCGCCCGCGCTCTCGCGAAGCACGACGCGAGCCCTGTGAAACCATGACGGTAGCACGTATTTATTCAACACGATCGCCAAATGCACCAACCCAAGCAACAACGCATTCACGCTCAGCAACGCAATCTCGGCGAACATCAAAATCATCGCCAACCCGTGCGCCGCGGCGTTTGGAAAAATCGGAGGCGCCATGGCCAACGCCAGCGCAAAGAATATCGCGTACATCACTCGCACCCCGATCGCCTTGGCGATCCCTATCCACACGTGCGCAAATACAAATAGCATCATAACGTAAAAACACACCGCGAATGCGAGGAAGAATAACATCTTGACGATGATTTTCTTGTTCTCCTCGATCCAACCGGCGCCAGCCAACTCGCCGAACGTTTGCGCGGCGTCGTTAAAGGCGTCCGAAAACGACCCAAACCTCTCGCGCCAGTCCCGACCGTGTCTCGTGGCCGTGTTTAACGCCGTCGCGTACATCGAGTGTCCCTTGGACGCCGCGGCATCGCCGCGCGCCGTCGAACCGCTCTTCCCATTTCCATTCAACAATTCACCATCGTCCGGCGCCTCCTCGAACGACGCCACCGCGGACGTGCTCACCGACGCGCCTCGCGCGAACGTCGGCGAACGTGCGTGGTCGTCCTCCGACGATCGTCCGCGCGCCATCGATCGCGTGCGGCGTCTCGAAGACGCCTCGCTCGGCGCGCGACCGACTGACGTCAAACCAAATCGCCTCACACAACGCCTCGGCGGTCTCTCGCGAGCAATGGCGATGACGACGGCGACGATGACGACGACGATGACGACGCGCGCGATGTCCGCGTCTCGATCGACGCGCGCGAGCGCGCGTCGCGGCGTGCGAGCGGTTCGCACGAATGGATCGCCCATCCTTCCCACCAAGACGAATCGAGGCGATACCGCTCGCGTCAACTCCATCTTCGGCGTCGGCGCGCCCGAGGCCATGGTGGTGGGCGTCGTCGCGCTCCTCGTCTTCGGACCGTCGGGACTGGCGGACATCGCGAAGCAACTCGGGGCGACGATTCGCGAGTTCCAACCGACGATCAAGGAGTTGCAGGACGTCTCCAAAGAGTTCCAAGACACGCTGCGCGATGAGATCGAGAAGCCCTTGGAGGAAGCGACGGCGCCGTCGAAGCGTCAGGCGCCGGTCGGCGAGCCAGTGGCGAAGAAGACGAACGAGAACGTCAAGTTTGACCTGACGGCGGTGTCGGGCGAGGCGAGCGGGGACGCGGACACGGACACGGTGACGGATGAGATGAAGGCGGCGTCCGCCGCCGCCGCGTGGGGTGCCGCGGACGCCGCGGCCACTGATGCGATGGACGTGGCGGACGTGGCGGACGCCGCGGCGGACATGGCGGACATCGACGTCGGCGCCGACGATATGGACGCCGGGGGCGCGCACATGTAAACGCCGGCGAGCGCGACGACGAACGCGACCGTGACGGTGGTCACCGTCTCACGCGCGCGTCGATCGTATTGTCACTCCAAGCACCCTTCGCGCGCTTAATATGTAATTGAAACGCCGCGCGAGCACCCGAGTCCGACCCGCGCCTCAGAATTCGCCTCAGAATTCGCCTCTCGCGTAATCATGGAGGCCCAATTCTCACCGATACATCCGTCGCGCCTGACGCTCGAGGCGACGCCGAGCGGAAACGGAGGCGAACGCGCGAACGCGCGCAAGCTGAGCTTCGACGAATACGACACGGGGAGCGTCGTGTCGTTGGAAAACGGCGAAGAATCCGATCTGGATGTCGATGAATTCGCGGCACGACAGGAGGACACCGATGGACTATCCGCCACGGAGAGCGACGTGTCCGTCGAGACAATCTCGGCCATCGAGCGCGAAAACGCGTTGTTCGACGTCGTGGTGAAGATGCGTCGCTCGCTCGGGAACGGGAAGCACAGGCGGCGATTTACTAAACATAGAAACTGTTTCACGGGGAGACAGGCGGTTCAGTGGTTGGTGGCGTCGGGAATCGTGCGAACGAGCGAGGCGGCGGTGCGATTGGGCAACGAGCTGATGCACGCAAAGTTGATCGTTGGCGTGACCAAGGGAGCGAGGGATAAGTTTGAGAAGCGATCGCATCTGTACGCGTATCACCTGGGCGTCGGGCCCGGGATATCGGCAGCCAAGTACTACGTGTCGACGGAGATGCTCGCCATGGAATCTCGCATGAAGACGGTACAGACGGTCGTGAATAGACACACGGCGGCGGTCGAGGCGCTGTCGAGCGAGCACGCGGCGGCGATGGAGCGCGTTGAACAGGCGGTGGCGACCATAAAGCTCGAACTGAGCGTTCTGCGCGCGAGCGTGGTGGCACTCGTTGTGTACATCGTGTTACCATTTTTTAAAACGGACGCCATGGCGCTCGCATCATTCTTTGGTTTGAAGGTTCAGCTCGAGTCGATTCTCGTGATGGTATCGCTGTGCGCCGCCGCAGCAGTCGTTGGTTCCAGTATTTTAGGTGTCTTCTACACGGGCGTTTTGACGCGGCAACAAGTGTACGAGAACACAACGACGCGGGATTTCCGACGCGTGGACATGGGCGCCGCGTCTGATGACGAACATATACAACCACTTCGATCCTTGAAGCAACAAGAGTCGAGCGTCATAGAACGCCAGCCTTCCTTCCTGGTGGCGTCAGCCAGTATGCTTCAGCGGACAGCGTCGCGTTTGATGGGTCCGCACACGCAGCCGATGCGACCAGAAGATAGAGCAGGACCTCCGCCGAGCATCCCACCGGAGGATTGGGTCGATAAGCCGTGTGCGCTCCGCTTCGTCCCGAGCGATGCGCAAGTCATCCGACAAGAAGGTCAGCTCCCGGATTCCATGGTCAGAGCTCAGATACCTTTCGAAATAGATTCAGAGATTTTCAAGGGACGAATGGTCGTGTACGTTCGAGGTTTGACGAACACGCCATCGGACATATTTGCAGGTAAAGCGCGGACGATCCAACTCGCTATTCAAGGCAAATTCAAGCGCGAGATTCCCATGGATGACTGCGTCATTGGTCAGTGCCTGTCTCGCCCACTGCAGAATTTACCATCGAGATGGTTGCTCGCGCTCTGTGCGCGCGTCGTGCAAGGATTCGGAGAAAAGTGGGGCATCGAGCTATCGATGCCTACGGCTGAACGTCCGTTCATGCTCGCTCCGATAGCCCTCGCGGCGCAGGCTATGAGCTGCGAATACGAAGGCGACGTGCAGGATATCGAGGGCTCCATCATAGAGAACGTCGACGCCATGTCTGATGTGTTCCCAGCGGGCGTGACGGCATCCAAGCGTCAGAAAATCCTCAAGGGTATACTTCGAAAGAGCAGAAAAGGTCTGGCTAAAATGCCGGTTTTCGACACCGAACGGGTGTGGACCTTTGGTTTCTGGCAGTCGCAGATCAACTTCATGACGTACAGAATCGATCTCGGCATCGGTATCTTCAACTTAATCAGAATCATGGACGGTCAACCGTTATGCTTCTGCTCTTCGACGCGCGCCGGTCATATCCTGTTTAGAATGGAAGTTTGGCACCGGGAACTCATGAAGGGCGCGGAAGCCGCGTACGAGCGGGAGAGCAAAAAGAATCGCCCGCGTCGTAGCTCGATCGAATTTCGTTCGCCTCTCAGAAAAGATTAGATTAATCTTGTGAAGTTTCCATTTTCTTCACCGTCCTATCGATGCGAGCTGGTCTCAAAGTGAGTTCGTCTGTTGTTACATTGTTCGCGGGAACTGAAAATTCGCCAGGTGGCGCGTTTGATGTGACTAGAAGAGTTCGTTCTCGCCTCAGTCGCGATCGCACGATTACCGGCACTTTTTGCCACACAGGGTGAAAATAAGCGTCAACAAAAGCGCAAGCAACACGATTCCCACCAAAGCCTTCATCTTCATGTTCTCGCACCACAACTTTCGTCTAAGCTGTCTTCCGGTTTTGTGAAAGTTGTCCGCTTGAAATCGCAACGCGTCGCTCTTATCGACCAGAATTTCAATCTTCTCCCCCCTATCGAGCACCTTCTCGATGTTATCCATCATTATCTCCTTCACCTGGCTCACTTGTTGCTGCACTTGGCTCACCTTACTGACCGAATCCGGGTTCGCCGAACAAAACTCGAGGTGTTCCTTGAGTCTCGGCGCGAAGGACTTATTCAAAGAGTGCGCGATCGCGTCCTGCGCCTCGGAAGCGTGATCTCTCGCGAATTCGCCCTTTATCCTGTCGAGACACGCGAACGGCACGTGTCGCCCGACTTCACTATCCGCCACGACCAGGTACGTGAATCCGTTTTCGACGACGTAGTTAAACGTGTGTCCGTCCGCCGTGTACGTGAACCTCGTGTTGTCATCCGAGAGTTTCTCGAGCGCCTGCGTCATCGAAGCGACGCGTCCTCGGTCAGTCATCATCGTCGTCGTCGTCGTCGCGCGAACGCACTCGCGCGCGCTCGTCGTCATCACCCCTAGGATCGCGCGTCTCCATCCTCACGCGCGCGCGCGAACGCCCGAATCTCGACGACCCGACCGCGGGCACGCTTGGACCCCCTCGCGCGCTCTCGCGCGTTTCCCATCGCGCGCGACGCGCGCGCGGACCCACCTGCGTGGCGATCGTGCTAAAGTTTCCACTGTAATTCGTGTACTCGGCGAGCACGGTCGTGCGTCGCGCGACGAACGCGTAGATGAGCGGCATCGTTCTCGCGAGGGATCTCTCGCGAGGCGAGGTGTGCGGAGTCGGGGCGACGCGCGCGTTACAAAAATGTCACTCTGTCGAGAGCGTCGAGCGAGGTGCGAGACGAAAGAGGGGCGGGGCGAACGACATGTCGCGCGTCGTCTCATCGCGGACCGCGCTTGTCTTGAACCGCACGCCAGTACAGGTCGGCGTACGCCTCGGCGGGCTCGTACCAGCTCCAGTCGCACTTCATCGCGCGCTCGGGAAGTCGGAGCTTCTTCCACCGATCGGCGTCGTAGTAGGCGTCAAGGGCTCGGTCGAGGGCGTAGTCCATGTCGGAATTTTCGGTGCCGTCGAAGACGAACCCGTTGGGGGAGAAACCGGCGGCGGCGCAGCGAGCGGAGTCGTTGTCGACGTCGAAGACGGTGTCGCGTAAACCACCCGTGCGGCGAACGACGGGAACGGCGCCGTATCGCATGGCGATCATCTGCGTCAAACCGCACGGTTCGAAGATGGACGGGACGAGAAGGAAATCGCACCCGGCGTAGATGAGATGCGAGAGGGGTTCGTCGTACCTGAACATGAAACCGCTTCGACCCGGGTACTGGCGCTTCATCTCATCGGCGAGCGTATTAAACTCGTGTTGGTGCGCGGGGTCCGGCGCGCTTCCGAGGAGCACGAAACTCGCGCCTCGCTCCAACGCGCGGTGACAGGCGTGCTTCATGAGATGAATGCCTTTTTGCGCCGTCAGGCGGGACACCACGCCGACGATCGGCGCGCCGTCCGGGTGCTGTAAACCGAGTCGATCGCACAACTCCTTCGCCGCCAATCGCTTGCCCTCAAGGACGTCGGCCGCGGCGTAGTTGGCGGGTAAGAATTGATCGGCGCTCGGGTTCCAAATTTCCGTGTCGATGCCGTTTCTGATACCAACGAACGTCTCTCGAGAGGGCTCCACGGCGTGATGAGAGCGCACCTCATCGGCGTACGTCGGACTGACTGTTGTCGCGATGTCGCACGATTCCATCCCACGTCTGATCAAGTCCGCTCCAAATTGCAAGTTGTGCACCGTGAGGGCGGTCGCACTGTCTGGATATCCGCCCCACGTCGCCGGGGCAGTTTGCCAGTCGTGCGCGTGAATGACGTCGACCTTTTTATCGATGGATCGCATCCACGATAAAGCGGCGTACGTGAAAAAACCAAATCTAACATGGTCGTCGTGGCGTCCGTAAATGCACCCGACGTCAAAGAAACCGTTTCTCGGGCGCAAGAGAACCACGGACACGTCCTCGACCCACCCTCTGAATGCGTCAACCTCAACGTTGTCGTGCATGAAGACGCCGATGTGGTGATATCCGTCCACGGCGTCAAATGATATGCAGTCGTAATGCGGAACGATAACCTCAACGTCGTGGCCGTCTTCTTGCGTTGCTCGCGCGAGCGCAGTGACGACATCACCCATTCCTCCAACCTTTGCTACTGGGGCCAACTCCACCGCGATGTGCACGACGTTAAGCTTCGGTTCTATACCCGTGCCACCAGCGACGGGAACGTGGTAGTCGATTCCGTTGTTTGAGTCGAACACTGTGGCCGACGACGAAATATCATCGTTCGCGAATCTGAAATCGAGGACGTGTGCGTTAGACGGCACGTTCACGGTCACTTGTAGCGTCTCAGGACTCGCGTCAGAACACTGCATGAGAGTCGGTCCGAATGAGTTCGGATGGCTGCCCCGGTTCCACGAGCCACTGCAGTACACCTTCGTCGAGTCGGCAAACGGACTACCCTCGAGTCGATAATAGACGGTGACTTCTCCTCCAGCGCGCGGTTGAAACGGCTCAGTGTGCACGCGCTTGAGCGCAGCAACCTTTGCGTATTTCACCATCATGGAGTGTTTCTTTCGTAAATGATTCTCCGCGCGAGAAGCGGCTCTGTCGGCGGATTTGTCGATGGATTTGCGCTTGGCTGCTATCTCCATCTTCAAGCGGTCGGCGATTTTTTGATCGCGCGTTCGAACTTCAGACTCGACTAAGCAGTGATAATCAAGATTGTTATTGTTATCATAGAATCCCTCGGCATCACTGAACACAAAATCGATGGCACTCGCGTCATCGTGAACTTTGAAATCACACACCCACCAGTCGCCGCCATCGCGTACGCGATGGTCCACATCGCGCTCCTTTGCGTCGTGCGCGAGCGGAGTCATGCCAATCTTTTTCGGAACACCCAAAGCCCATTTGTCGAATCCATAGTGGAAAAACACTTGACCATCTCGCGACATGCGATCTGTCGTCGCACGGTTATAGATTACGCGACTGTTCGATGCGGATCGAACGTCGCCAATGAAATAGTACACACCATCAATTGATTTCTTCGCATCAGCGGGTCCTTCGCTCGCCTTCGCTGACTCTTGTTTGTCTACTTCGTACGTGATTTGAGCCTCAAGCGCCGCAATTAGCCGATCGCGAACTTTACTTCGGACGTTCTCTACATATTGAGAAGTCTTCACCAGCTCGGGCTGTGCAGCCGTGTCCGAGGTTGACACGGGTGTTGAATCCACGCTCTTGGATCCCCTTTCCGTCGCCTTGGATGCCACTCGTAGTGCGGAATCGCGTTCAGCAGTGAGATCTTCAATTTGACGTTCGTATTGTTCGATGGTCTCAGCAGAAGAATCTGTCAATTCGCGTAATACCTCCAACTCTTCCTTCTGAGCCGCTACCAATTGCTCAAACAATTCAACGTCCCCGTCCGCTTCACCAACGTTAGGTTGACTTATAGTCATCAAATCCAATTCCGCTTGCAAACGTTGTGCTTCAGCGGTAGCCTGCTGCGCTTGCTGAGACAAGTCTTCGCACAACATGGCGAACTTCTCTTCGATCGTGTCTTTAGCCGCGATCTCAGCCTCGAGTTTTTCCT
>Ga0208277_1000753_pt1 | contig 19019 bp, 17 predicted proteins | sample ETNtaG_5_FD_185782 | JGI IMG/M metagenome (GOLD analysis project Ga0208277, IMG submission 185782) | Marine microbial and viral communities from oxygen minimum zone, Eastern Pacific Ocean - ETNP201406SV205 (SPAdes) (version 2) | ecosystem: Environmental > Aquatic > Marine > Oceanic ...
TGAAGAAACAGCATCTGAAGAAGAACCATCTGTTGAAGATGAACCATCTAAAGAAGAACCATCTGTTGAAGAAACAGCATCTGAAGAAGAACCATCTGCTGAAGAAATAGAAGCAGATAAATAATTTAAAAAAAAGAAATTCAAATATGGCCAAACGTAGAATTTTTCAAATAGCTAAAGAATTAAATATATCACATACAGAAATCTTATCATTTTTAGATGGTAAAGGTATAAAAGTTGCTAGCCATATGGCTCCAATTGATGAAGACGTATATAAGATTGTTTTATCAGAATTTCATAAAGATAAGGAATCTGTTGAGAGATATCGTAAGGAGCAAGTTAGACGTGAAATACATGATACCCGCATCCTTGAACAACAAAAAGCCAATAAAAAACTGAATCTCCTGTCTCTTGAAAAACAAAGAGAATTAGAAGAAAAAGAAAAGAAAAAAGAGATAGAAAATATTAAGGAGAAAGAAGATAAGGAAAAAAGAGAGGCTTTTGAAAAAGAACAGTTAGAAAATCAAAAAAATAAAGAAAATGAGTTAGTAGCCAAAGATCAAAAAACTAAATTTAGTGATCAAAAAAAGGAGGAAGCTCAAAAGAAAAAAGAATTTAAGACTACCAAAAAAACTTTTAGAAAAGTAGAGCTATCTGATATTGAATCTCAAGTAGGAAAAGGCACTACGAATAAACCTAAAGCAAAGCCGCTAGATTCTAAAAAATTAAAATCTACTACGGCTACTGTAAAAAAGATTAAAGCAACGCTTGAAACAAAATCTAAAAAGAAAGTTTATAAAAAAGATAAAAATATTGAAAACGATGAGCTTCAAGAAGGAGAATTGAAACCTGTAAGTATTGCAGAATTTTCAAATATTGATGAATTATCAAAGATATTTGAAGTTCCATCAAATACTATTATTCAAAAATGTATGGGTTTAGGTGTTCTCGCAACAATTAACCAAAGATTAGATTGGGATATAATTGAGCTTCTTGCGGAAGAATTTGGATATGATGCAAAACAGTTAGAAGATATTGGTGAAGAGTTATTTGATTTTGAAGATTCAGATGAAGATAAGAAAAATGCAATTGATCGCCCTCCAGTCATTACGGTAATGGGTCATGTTGATCACGGAAAAACATCTTTGCTGGATCATATTCGTGAAAGTAATGTAGTAGCTGGTGAGTCTGGTGGAATAACCCAGCATATTGGAGCATATCAAGTTGCTCTAAAGGATGGTAATATGGTTACATTCCTCGATACACCTGGTCATGAAGCTTTTACAGCAATGAGGGCTAGAGGTGCTAAAGTAACAGATATGGTAGTATTAGTCGTTGCTGCTAATGATGGAGTTATGCCTCAAACGAAAGAAGCTATAGATCATGCCAAAGCAGCTAACGTCCCACTTGTAATTGCAATAAATAAAATCGATCTACCAGATATAGATCTTGAAAGAATTAAGCGAGAATTATCAGAAAACAATGTTCTAGTTGAAGACTGGGGAGGAAAAATTCAAGCTATACCGATATCTGCTAAAACGGGTGAAGGTATAGAGGATTTGCTGTCATCTATGATTATTGAATGTGAACTGTTGGAGTTAAAGGCGAATAAAGAAACCTTAGCAAGAGGTACAGTGGTAGATTCAAAACTTGATAAAGGCCACGGCCCTATAGCTACAGTTCTTATACAAAAAGGGACTCTAAGCGTTGGAGACCCATTTATCTGTAATAATATAGCTGGTAAAGTTCGTGCTATGATGAATGAAAGAGGACAGAGAATAAAAACCGCAACACCTTCTACACCAGTTCAAATATTAGGCTTCGATCAAGTTCCTCAATCTGCTGATATTTTTGCTGTTGTAGAGAATGAAAGAGAAATTAAGCGAATTGTTTCAGACAGACAGAGATTGAAAAGAGAAATAGATTTAAAGAAAATTACAGCACAATCTCTTGATGCAATGTCTGCATTAATCAAGGAGGGTGCAATAAAAAATCTACCGATCATTGTTAAAGGTGACGTAGACGGCTCTATTGAAGCATTGTCGGAGCAATTAAGCAAGATATCTAATGATGAGGTAGGGGTGCAAATTATTCATAAATCCGTGGGAACAATATCAGAATCAGATGTGCTATTAGCAGCTGCATCCAAGGCTGTAATTATAGGTTTTCAAGTACAAGCGTCTGCAAATGCAAAACTGCAAGCCCAACAAGAAGGGGTGGATATCAGAACATATAGCGTTATATATCAAGCCGTAGAAGAGGTAACACTAGCCCTAGAAGGACTTCTAGAGCCAGAAAAAGTAGAAGAGGTTTTAGGTAAGGCATTTGTTCAGGAAGTATTTAAAATACCTAAAATTGGGTTTATTGCTGGATCTAAAGTCACTGAAGGCCTTATTAAGCGAAATGCTAGAGCAAGAGTTATTCGCGAAGAAGAAGAAATTAGCGAAGGCGAAATTGTCTCCTTAAAGCATATTAAAGATGATGCTAAAGAAATGAAAGAAGGCTATGAATGCGGTATAGGTATAGATAATTTTTCAAAATTTAAAGAAGGCGATATTGTTGTCTGCTATGAAATTAAATCTATTAAGAGAACCTTGGAACTAAATTGAAGTCAGAACGACCCTTTGAAAGAACGGATCGGGTCGCAAATGAAATCCATCAAATCATAGGCCAGATACAAAACCAATATATAGACTTATCAGATTTAGGATTCATTACCTTTTCTAAAGTAATTATTTCTCCAGATTTGAAACACGCTAAAATATTTTTTGGCGTTATGAATAATAAAAAAAGTGTAGAAAATATTACATTGGAATTAAATAAGAAGTCGAAGGCATTTAGAAGGTATCTTGGTCAAGAGTTAACTATTAAATTCACACCATCATTAAAATTTTTTTATGACGATTCAATATCGCATGTAAAAAGAATTGATGAATTATTTAGCCAACTTAAAAAAAATAACAAAAATTGATATATAATATATATAAGCCTATTGGCTGGACTAGTTTTGATATTGTAAAAAAAATTCGCTCAATAACTAAAGAAAAGAAAGTTGGACATGGAGGAACGCTTGACCCTTTTGCGGAAGGCGTGTTAGTTGTTGCTACCGGCAAAGAAACCAAGATGCTCTCAAAAGTCTCTGATGAACAAAAATCCTACCAAGCGATTATTCAACTTGGAGCCGAAACTGATACATTAGATAATGAAGGAAAAATAACAAATTGTGCTTCAGTTCCAGAATTCACAAAAGAAGATATTATTAATATTTTAAAAAAATTTTTAGGGAAATACTCTCATAAGCCACCTATGTATTCTGCAAAAAAAATTAATGGAATTCCATTATATAAATTAGCTAGGAAAAATATAAAAGTTGAGAGAGATGAAATAAATAGTATTATTTATGATATATCATTAAATGATTATTCTCATGATTTAGTCAATTTTTCAGTTACATGTTCAAAGGGAACTTATGTTCGCGTATTAGGTAGTGATATTGCAAAAAAATTGAAAACCGTAGGTCACCTTATTAAGCTTGTTAGGACAAGCGTTGGGTCGCATGAAGTTTCAAATTCCACTAGTATTGAAAATTTTGAAAAAAGATGGATGTATTTAGAAAAATAAAATCAATGCCATATTACCAAAATTCAATTGTTACGATTGGAACTTTTGATGGATGCCATAGAGGTCATCAAGATATAATTAAAAAAGTTATTTATAATGCACAATTGAATAAAAGTAAATCAATATTGATAACATTTGATCCACACCCGAGACATATATTGCAATCTGGTAATAAAATTCCAATGTTAATGCATATTGACAGAAAGTTAGATTTTCTTAAATCATTTAATTTAGATGCTGTACTTGTTATTCCATTTGATAAGAGTTTTTCAGAAGTTTCTGCTTATGATTTTTTAAATAATGTTATCTTAGATCATTTAGGTGCTTCAAAAATAATTGTAGGGCATGATCACCATTTTGGATATAACCGTGAAGGATCTCCGCAATTTTTAAAAAAGCTAGCAATGGAAAATGATTATCAAATTGAAATTGTTGAACCAATTAAAGATCGTGATATGATTATTTCTAGTACTCATATAAGAGAATCTATTCAGAATGGGTTTGTAAGGCGAGCTTCATTTGAACTTGGATGGGTCTTTGGTTTTGAGGCAAAAGTTGTTGCTGGATCTGGAAGAGGTAAAGGCCTAGGATTTCCAACTGCAAATTTCTTACCAATAGAAAAAAATCAATTAATTCCAGCAAATGGCGTATATTTTATTCGCGGAAGGATTAATAGTATTAATCTATATGGTATGTGTAATTTAGGAACTAGACCAACCTTCGATGAGATTGATTTCGTTATGGAGGTGCACTTTTTTAAAGGCAAGGTCAATGACATATATGGTAAGACAATTACCGTAGAGTTTTTAGAGAGGGTTAGAGATGAAAAAAAGTTTTCAAACCCTAAAGAATTAATTAAACAATTAGAAAAAGATAAAGAAATCTGTATGAGATTGATACAGAAATATAATTAGGAGAAATAATGTCAATTACAACAAAACAAACACAAGACATTGTAAAAAAATTCGGTAAAGATGAAAAAGATACCGGATCATCAGAGGTGCAGATCGCCCTTCTGACAGAAAGAATACGATTGCTCACTGAGCACGCTAAAAAAAATAAGAAAGACAACCATTCAAAAAGAGGTTTAGTCATGCTTGTTTCACAGCGAAAAAAATTGTTAAAATATCTTAGACGCATTAATCCAGAGTCCTATTTAAATGTGACTCAAGAATTATCTATACGTCGTAATTAAACACTCAAGAAGGTTATAAATGAAAAAAGTAGAAATGAAGCTCAATGGGAGTACGCTCTCAATTGAGACAGGACATGTTGCAAGACAATCAGCTGGTTCTGTAATAGTAACACATGGTGAAACATCTGTGTTGGTAGCTGTAAATGCTGCAAAAGAAATGCGTGAAGATATTGATTTCTTTCCATTACAAGTAGAATATAGAGAGCGTCATTATGCAGGTGGAAAAATACCTGGTGGTTTTTTTAAACGAGAGGCAAGACCCTCAGAAAACGAAATATTAACAAGCAGATTAACGGATAGACCTATTAGGCCATTATTCCCAAAATCTTTTAAATATGAGACACAAGTAATCATCACAGCTATGTCAAGTGATGGTGAAAATATGGCAGATGTATTAGCTGGTGTTGGAGCTTCAGCTGCTCTAACTATTTCAGATATCCCATTTAATGGTCCAATAGCCACTGTTAGAGTAGGCAGAGTTGAAGGTGATTTTGTAGCAAATCCAACTCGACAACAAATGGAAGATTCAGATATGGAAATTATTGTTTCAGGAAATGACAAAACAATAGTTATGGTTGAAGGAGAAGCAGAGTTGATATCTGAAAAAGAGTTTATTGATGCTATGAAGTTTGCTCATAAACCAATTAAAGAGTTAATCGAACTCCAAAATGAGCTTGCAAGTCAATTAGAAATTAACAAGAGACCAATTCCTGAAGATAATGAAAATTCAGATCTTAAAAATAAAGTGTTAGATCTTGTTTCAAATAAAGTTGATAGCGCTATTAAGGTAGCTGATAAATCTGAAAGGGAGGTAGCTATTTCAGATTTACATAAAGAAGCTAAAGAAGCATTTGATGAAAGCCACCCTGATTCTGAAAAAGAAATAAAAGGGTATATAGATGATAAGCTCAAGTCTGCTTTTCGTGAACAGATACTAACAGATAAAGTTAGATCTGATGGAAGATCCACAACGGATATTAGACCTATATCTATAGATACGGGTGTATTTGCCAGAACTCATGGTTCGGCTCTATTTACACGCGGTGAAACTCAAGCTATAGTCGTATTGACTATGGGTACCCCTAGGGATGAGCAAATTATAGATAGCATGGATGATGATTATAAGAAGAAATTTATGCTTCATTATAATTTTCCACCTTATTGTGTTGGTGAAGTAGGTCGAATTGGTTTTACCAGTAGAAGAGAAGTGGGTCATGGAAATTTAGCAGAACGGGCAATCAAGCAAATATTGCCAGAATATGAAGATTTTCCATATACAATTAGAATTGTATCAGAAATTACTGAATCAAACGGCTCATCTTCAATGGCGTCTGTTTGTGGGGGCTCATTGGCTTTGATGAATGCTGGCGCTCCATCTAAAGGACATGTAGCTGGAATAGCTATGGGTTTGATTAAAGATGGTGATCGCTATGCTGTTTTAAGTGACATCTTAGGCGCTGAAGACCACTTGGGAGATATGGACTTTAAGGTTGCAGGTACTAAAGATGGAATCTCAGCTATACAGCTAGATTTAAAAATTGATGGTATTTCTTTTGAATTAATGGAAGAAGCGCTTGAGCAGGCTCGAGAAGGAAGAAATCATATTCTTGACATAATGTATGAAGCTGTTCCTGAGCCTATGGAAATGTCAGCATATTCACCAAAAATACTATCACTTCAAATTGCTCAAGAGAAAATTGGTGGTTTAATTGGTCCTGGTGGTAAAACTATCAAAAAAATAATTGCAGATACTGAGTGTGATGTAAATGTAGATGATGATGGAATTGTTACCGTTGCTAGTCTTGATCTTAAGCGCTGTGAAGAAGCTTTAGAGATTATAAAAGGGATTACCCTTGAACCTGAAGCTGGGATGGAGTTTGATGGAACCATAACGAGATTAATGACGTTTGGAGCATTTGTTGAATTTGCACCTGGTCGAGAAGGATTAATCCATATATCAGAACTTGAATGGAATAGGGTTGATAAAGTTGAAGATGTAGTTAAGACAGGTGACAAAGTTCGTGTAAAACTTATCAAGGTTGACGATCAAGGAAGATTAGATTTTAGTAGAAAAGCATTACTTGAAAAGCCAGAAGGATATGTTGAGCGACCTCCACGTGATAGAAACAGCGGTCGCAACAATAAAGGTAATCGTGGCAGAGGTAAGCCTTTCAAAAGACGTTAATTTTTAAACGATGACATATAAAATACCAGCTACATCTCGAGCATCTACCATAGAATATGCGATTAGAGATGTAGTTGTTCCTGCCGCAAAACTTGAAGCACAAGGCATTGATATAATTAAATTAAATATCGGTGATCCTTTAGCTTATCCGGGCTTACCTACACCGAATCATATGATAGAGGCTTATAAAAAAGCGTTGGTAGATCAAAAAAACGGCTATTCACCAGCATATGGTATTTACTCGCTTAGAGAAGCTATTGCAATTGATGAAAGAAATAAGATAAATGGAGCTTGGGACTGTGACCCTGAAGATGTTTATATATGTCATGGTGTAACAGAAGCATTACAAATACTTTTTGCAGCATTTTTAAATAATAACGATGAGGTGCTAGCACCTGGACCACATTATCCTCCTTATATGGCATATCCTCAGTTATTTGGTGGTAAAACAGTTGAATATAGACTTGACCCTGATAATGCATGGTCGATTGATTTTGAGGACCTAAAATCAAAAATGAATGATAGGGTTAAGCTTTTAGTTTTAATTAACCCAAATAATCCAACTGGTAATGTGATAAAAGAAAATGAATTGGATAAAATAATAGATCTTGTATCAAAATGGAAAAATTGTACAATAATTTCAGATGAAATTTACGATAGATTGAATTTTAACAATGATCATATTAGCACTGCATCTAGATCTAAAAACGTTCCAGTCATAACTCTAAATGGTGTTTCAAAAGTTTATTATGCTCCTGGATGGAGAATTGGCTATATGGCCCTTCATGACCCATCTAATAACCTATCAACAATTAAAGATGCTCTTGAAAGATTGCTAAGGTCTCGTTTATGCGCTTCAACACCTGCTCAATATGGATATATTGCTGGTCTTCAAGGTGAAAATGCATGGATGGATAACTATCTGTCAATGATTAAAAAACATAATGATGTATGTATAAATAAGATTAATAATATAAACGGCTTATCTGTTCAAGAGCCCAAAGGCGCTTTTTATATGTTTGTTCGAATAACGCATGAATATTGGAAAAATAATGACAAAGATTTTGTTTTAAGTCTTCTTAACAAAAAACATGTTTTAACTGTTCATGGGTCTGGTTTTTCTAAGCAATACGGTAAGGGTCATTTTCGGCTAGTTTTTCTTCCGTCTAAAGATATACTTCATGACGCTTTAGATAGAATTGATGATTTTTTACAGCAACCAATCTCCTAATAATTATTACTAAAATATTTGATATTAGAATATTTGTTGATTAATATAAAGTATTAGTTTAATTCAAAATATTATGAACAGTAATTCTAGATCTATTAAAAAATTATATTATTCCATTGGCGAGGTAAGTAAAATAACCGATCTTAAACAATACGTGCTTAGATATTGGGAAACAGAATTCAAACAACTTAATCCCAATAAAAATAAAGCTGGAAACCGTACTTATCGCCAAAAAGATATTGATACTATACTTGAAATAAAGAATTTATTATATAAAGAAAAGTTCACAATAGAAGGTGCACGTAAAATGCTTGTTCAGCCTTCAAAAAATACCAAAGTAATAGTTGAAGCTGAAAAAAAAGCTATTACTACTGGTGTAGATAAAAAAACATTAGAAAAAATAAGAAATGAGCTTAAAACTATACTTGATGAATTGCAAAATTAAATTTTCGGAGCGTGGCGCAGCCCGGTAGCGCACGTGCATGGGGTGCACGGGGTCGCAGGTTCAAATCCTGTCGCTCCGACTGTTTTTAAAAATAACTATGAAATGCTTAACTTGCGCTCACAAATGGAAAAGGAATAAAATCTCTGAATACATTTCTTTTCTATCTTCCTGTCCCAAATGCGGAAGCAGGCTACTGTTAAGAAATGACGCAATATCATCTCTATTTAAAATAATTTTTAATATTTCCAATAAAAAGTAATTAAGGTGATTTCAATGTCTGATAAAAAAGAATTCAATAAAATATATGAAAAAAAAATCTCTAAGTTGCAGAGACAATTAGTTTCTATGCAAGAATGGGTAATTCAAGAAGGTAAGAAGATTGTAATCATATTTGAAGGTAGAGATGCAGCAGGTAAGGGTGGAACGATAAAAAGACTTACTGAAAATCTTAACCCGCGTCACTGCAGAGTAGTAGCGCTATCTGCTCCAACAGAAAAAGAGAAAACTCAATGGTACTTTCAGCGCTATGTAGCCCATCTACCATCTGCCGGTGAAATTGTGATTTTAGATAGAAGTTGGTATAATCGCTCAGGTGTAGAAAAAGTTATGGGTTTTTGCACTGATAAGGAATATATAAACTTCCTCCAAACATGCCCCGAATTTGAGCGTATGCTAATTAGCTCTGGAATTCAATTAATAAAATATTGGTTTTCAGTAAGCGCAGAAGAACAAATAAAACGTTTTCAAGGAAGAATAGATGATCCAACTAAAGGCTGGAAACTAAGCCCAATGGACCTAGAGTCTGTCAATAGATGGAATGATTATTCTGAAGCTAAAGACAATATGCTCGAACATACAGACACAGAAACATCGCCTTGGTATCTTGTTGAATCTGATAATAAAAAGAAGGCAAGAATAAATTGCATCAGTCACTTATTGAGCTTGATTAATTATTCTGAAGTAGACCATGAGGAAATAAGTCTTCCTGATAGAGCAGTTACAGATAAAGTTGAAAGACCAGATAAGTCCAACTTTAATTATGTTCCAGAAATTTTATAGGTAATGAATTTTTTCAAAACTTTATTTAATAAAATTAAATCAATTATTCATCAAAATAATACTAATTCCAAACTTGATCCCAAAGTCGCCAGAGAAATGGCAAAAAAAATATCTGAAGATGCTAAATCGCATAGAATAGCACGTGAAGTTTAAAGTATTATTATTTTTTTCAATGCTTTTCATATCCTGCTCTACTAATATGGGTACGCTTTCTATAGCAAGCACAGAATATGTTGACCTTAAAGCTGAATATATAAATATTGGCATAGTTAAAGGAAGCCATCAAATACCATGGATTTTGGTTTATCCATTAGGAAATTATATAAATATTAATAAAGCCATAGAAAAAACCTTGATTGAGCACAATATTAATTACTTGACTGACTTAAGAATTGACCAGCGCTTTTTTCATTTTTACCTGTTTGGAAACACGACAATCACTGTAAAAGGTATTGGATGGAAAAAGATAGAATCAAAATATGATCCACTTACTGGTAAGCGAATCAATTAATTGCTATTTTGATTTGGCAAGTTAAGAATATCTAGTAATTCAACTTGAAATATTAGTGTAGCGCCTGGACCTCCTGGACCATCATTTTGACCGTATGCTAGATGCCCTGGAATAAAAAACTGATAAGTAGAACCCACTGTCATCAATTGCAACCCTTGTGACCATCCTGGAATAACCCTATTAACTGGAAAAGAAGCAGGCTCACCTCTATCGTAGGAACTATCAAATTTTCTTCCATCGACTAATTTTCCAGTATAATGAACCTTGACTATATCATCAGCCTCAGGTCTTTTACCGCTAGAATTTTTGATAATCTTGTATTGTATTCCGCTCTTGTGTTCAATTACTCCAGGTTTTTCTTTATTTTCTTTTAAAAATGATACGCCTTCAGTTGTATTCTTTTTTTCAAGATCCATTCTAAATCTAGGGGCTATGAGCTTATTGTATAGCTTGATAACAGATACTCGCTCTTTATCTGATAAATATAGCTTTGATCCAGTGTAGTAGTCATCAATGGCTTGATTTATTTTTTTATGATTAAATTTATCAAATTGTTGTTCAAGTCTCATTGCAACATCAAGACCTATGGCGTAACTAACAGAATCTATTCTATTGTCCCAACGTCTTTGCACCCTTTCTTCTTTTGTAAGAGTTATTTTATTATCAATAGCGTTCTCTGGAGGTTTATCGCAGGATGTGAATATTGAGAGCGCAGAATATGTTATTAAAAATAAATATCTATTCATCTAGAAACCTTTATATTGTATAAAAATAATGCTATATAATTGCTTATATAAGTTAATATTCATGTATTGCTTTAAGTTAAAACAATTTTAAATTAAAGTATATGTTTAGACCGGTAATTATAGATCCTGTTCTCTTTCAAGTAACTCTTGTTGTGATTGGCTTGCTTGCTATATCAATATGGCAAAAACTAAAAACCACCTCTGGAATAGTGATTGCTGTTTATGCAATTTATATGATTTCATTTGTTTCTGCAAATACCAAACTTAAAACTAGTCAACCTATTCGACTTGCTACCCATAAATATAACAATAGTAACCAATCATTTAAACTGGATACTTCACAGCCATTAAAAGCTGTCGATATAAATAAAATTGTTAAAACCGATATGGTTAAAGATGAAAAAATTGATAATGATATTTCAAAAGTCAAAACTAACGAAATCAGCAAAAAAATCAATATAAGTCAACCAGCAACTAAATATACAACCACATCCTCAAGCGACATACCTTTTAAAGTCTTGAAGATGAAAACAGGTACAAGCGTTATAAATAGGTCAATAGTGGATGAAAATAGTACCTTTACAACTGATATTGATCGTGTTTACTTTTTATCAGGCGTACAAAATAAAAATGAATCAAAAATTTTATTCCACAAATGGTATCATAAAGGCAGACTGAAATCAAAAATTAAAATGGAATCTAAAAAATCATATAATTGGAGATCCTGGAGTTATATTACTGTAAATTCTAAAAAAGCAGGTGACTGGCAAGTGGTTATTGAGGATCAAAATGGAATGCGTTATGATTCACTGTCCTTTGTTATAAATGACTATAATATCTAGTTATTAGATGAATTGGCTTAAGAGCCTGTATGATTGGGTTTTAGACTGGTCAAATTCAAAATGGGGCGCTTATGCCTTATTCTTTCTCGCTTTTATTGAAGCATCGTTTTTCCCGATACCGCCAGATGTTCTTCTGATTGCCCTTTGCTTAGGGTTAAGATCTAAATCATTTTATTTTGTTTTCATATGTGCTTTAGGATCAACTTTGGGAGCTATATTTGGATATAGTATTGGATATTTTCTTTGGTGGAATAGTTCACAAGAATTCTCTCAATTTGCAAAGTTCTTTTTTAATATAATTCCCGGTTTTTCTACAGAAATTTTCTATGAAATTAAACAAAAATATGAAGAATGGAATTTTTGGGTAATATTTGTTTCTGGTTTTACCCCAATACCTTTTAAAGTTTTTACTATTTCAGCAGGAGCATTCAATATAAACTTTAACCTATTTCTTCTTGCCTCTTTAATTGCTAGAACGACTAGATTTATAATTATTGGAGCCCTTATATGGAGGTTTGGTGAACCTATACGATCATTTATTGATAAGTATTTTAATATATTAGCATTTCTATTCTCGTTCTTACTTATTGGTAGTTTTTTTATAATTAAATATTTATTATAGTAGATTCTCAATTTGTATTAGCAAATTCCTTTCTATAAATTCTTTATAGAATATCTTTGTATGTCATACAATCACAAAATAATAGAGAAAAAATGGCAAAAGCATTGGGATGAAAACCAAGTTTTTAAAACCGACGATCTATATGATAAGCCAAAATATTATATACTTGATATGTTTCCTTATCCTTCAGGATCCGGTTTGCATGTTGGTCATCCATTAGGATATATAGCAACAGATATAATAGCTCGATACAAAAGACATAATGGCTACAATGTTCTTCATCCTATGGGTTGGGATGCTTTTGGTTTACCAGCTGAACAGTATGCTATAAAGACTGGTACGCACCCTTCTATTACCACTCGAGAAAATATTTCAAATTTCAAACGCCAAATTAAGATGCTTGGTTTTTCCTACGATTGGTCTAGAGAGATAAATACAACAGATAGTGAATACGTGAAATGGACCCAGTGGATATTTATCCAGCTTTATAAAAAAGGCTTGGCCTATGAAGCAGAAGTACCAGTTAACTGGTGTCCAAAGTTAAAAGCTGTACTGGCTAATGAAGAAGTAGTAGATGGAAAATCAGATATTGGGGGACATCCAGTTTTGAGGGTGCCTATGAGGCAATGGATGTTAAAAATAACTAAATATGCAGAATCTCTGCTGCAAGGACTAGATAACCTAGATTGGCCCCATAGTATAAAAGAGCTTCAAAGAAATTGGATAGGTAGATCCGAGGGGGCAAAAATCTTTTTTGAATTGCCATCTATTAATTCGAATCTTGAAGTTTTTACTACACGTCATGATACGTTGTTTGGTGCTACTTATATAGTTTTAGCTCCAGAGCATCCATTTGTTAATGAATTGACGATTGAAAGTCGGAAAGATTTAGTTAATAACTATATTGTTGAGTCCTCAAAAAAATCAGATCTTGATAGGACCGAACTTAGTAAAGAAAAAACAGGTGTCTCATTGGGTGCTTTTGCTATTAACCCTGCAAATAATGAAAGAATACCAATTTGGATATCTGATTATGTTATAATGGGCTATGGTACTGGTGCAATTATGGCAGTACCAGGACAAGATGAAAGGGACTGGGATTTTGCTAGAAAATTTGATCTTCCTATAATTAGAACAGTAGAACCAAAAAAAGAATTTAATGGAGGAGCGTACACTGGAAACGGGCCAGCTATTAATAGTTCTTTTTTAAATGGATTATATATTGATGATGCCAAAGATAAAATGGCACAATGGCTAGAGGAGAATAAAAAAGGGGAGAAGACTATTCAGTATAAACTAAGAGATTGGCTTTTTTCTAGACAAAGATATTGGGGTGAGCCTATACCAATATACCATAAGGACGGTGAAACTATTATCTTGGATGAGAAAGATCTCCCTTTAGAGTTGCCAGATATTGAAAAGTATGAGCCCAGCGGAAGTGGTGAATCTCCATTAGCAAATATTAAAAGTTGGGTTGAAGTTAAAGATGAAAATAATGATATAATTGGACTTAGAGAAACCAATACCATGCCTCAGTGGGCCGGATCATGTTGGTATTATTTAAGATATATAGATCCACTAAATTCAGTAAAAGCCTGGGACAAAGAAAAGGAAAAATATTGGATGCCTGTAGATCTGTATATAGGTGGCGCTGAACATGCTGTTTTACATTTATTATATTCTAGATTTTGGCACCATGTTTTATTTGACCTTGAATTAGTTTCTACAAAAGAGCCATTCAAAAAATTATTCAATCAAGGAATGATACTTGGCCAAGACGGCTCTAAAATGAGTAAATCTAAAGGAAATGTTGTAAACCCCGATAAGACTGTAGAGGAATATGGTACAGATTCTATGAGAATCTATGAGATGTTTATGGGTCCTCTAGACAAAGCAAAACCATGGAGCACCACCGGTCTTCAAGGCTGTTTACGTTTTATTAAAAAATTATGGTCAATTTTAGTTGATGATGAGGGAGTGTTATCACAAAAGGTTTCAGATATAAATGATCACAAAGATACTCTTCAAGCGCTTCATATGATGATTAAGAAAGTTTCAAACAACTTAGATCAGCTTCAATTCAATACATGTGTTTCTGAGTTCATGATATTTACCAATCACATACAAAAACTTGAAACGATAAATAAAAATACAGTTAAATCGTTTATTATTTTAATGAATCCTTTTATGCCTCACCTTGCTCAGGAGCTATGGGAATTAATAGGAGAGAGCGCGGAACTTACTTTTGAAGAATGGCCAACATATGATAACGAACTTATCGTATCAGAAGATATTGTTATCCCTATACAAATCAATGGAAAAAGACGTTCAGAGATCACTATCTCTCTAGATGAATCTGAAGCTAAAGTTGTTGAAAAAGCTAAATCTGATGATAAAATAATTTCTTACTTAAAAAATACAACCATCATTAAAGAAATATATATAAAAGGGAAAATACTGAATATTGTAATAAAGCAATAACCTTAGGATCTAATATGGCGCGAAATAAAGCAAAATTAACCAGACGTTCATTTCTTAAAAAAAGTAGCGCTACTGCCTCATTATTTACTGTTTTTCCCTATTCTACGCTAACAAGCTCATTAAATATATCAGACGATAAAAGAATACTGATTATTGGTGCTGGCCTCGCTGGACTATCTTGTGCATATGAATTAGATCGCGCGGGCTATAATGTGATGATTTTAGAAGCAAAATCGCATCCCGGTGGTCGAGTGAGAACTTATAGAGACCCATTTGCTGACAATCTTTATGCTGAAATGGGCGCTGAGTATGTTGATAGTTCAGATGAGCATGTTCAAAAATACTGTAAAAAATTCAACTTAACTATCTTACCAGCTAAACAATATGATGGTATTTATGTAAGAAATAAGCATATATATATGAACGACATTAGGTCTGGAATGACAAGCCTTCCTTTTGACGGCACCATAAAAGGGAAATTATTTGGTCAAGAGGTTAAATATATTCAAGAATGGATTGATTTTGCTAAAAAGGAGGGTGTAAACAGTAAAAAGATTCAGGCTTTAGATAAGGTTTCAGTTGAGCAATTATTAAAGCAGGAAGGTGCACCAAAAGATATCATTCAGCTTTATACCTATTTGAATGCAACAGAATCAACTACAACACCATCTAAAATGTCGGCACTATCAATGGTTCTATCCCATGTAAAAACGTCAGGATTTAGTGAAAATACTGTTGAGGGAAGAATTTTAGGAGGCAACGATCAGCTTCCAAAAGCTTTTGCTAAGAAATTGGGATCAAAAATAAAATATAATCACGCAGTAAAAAGCGTAATTACTAGCTCTGATGGAGTTGAAGTGCATTTGTCAGAACAAAGAGATAATCGAACTATCAAAGGGGCGAAGATTGTTTTTGCCATTCCAACATCAATATTAAAAAACATCAAAGTTGATCCAGGATTTTCTAAAGAAAAATCACACAGCATTCAAAATCAATCCTATGGCCATGTTATGAAGATTGCTATGCAATTTAAACAGCGTTTTTGGGATAGCAATAATTCAGTAGGGCAGAGAGTTTTTACTGATACTCCGCTACGAAGAGTGTATCATTTTTCTATTGATCAACCCGGCCCAAGAGGAATACTGCTCTCTTTTACATCAGGTAGTGACGCACGAAAGCTTGGTGGTCTATCTGAAAAAAACCGCATTAAAATATCTAAAGAATCATGTAAAAATATATGGAATAATTCTAATGATTTTTGGGAATATGGAATTTCTAAATACTGGAATGAAGATAAATGGATCAAAGCTAGCTATTCACTAAAGGGGGTAGGGCAAAAAGGGTATAGGGATATTTTAGCAAAGGCCGAGAAACCTTTTTATTTTGCCGGTGAGCATACTGCAATCAATTATGCGTCTATGAATGGTGCGATAGAGTCAGGAATTAGAGCTAGTAATGAAATTAAAATGACATAATTATGAAAAAAGTTTTTATCATTTTTCTTTTTATTTCTTATTCAGTGTGCCAGGAACCCGCGCCCATTAAATCAGGTATAGCTCCACATAAGAATGAATATTCTGAGGAATTCGATGTGATAAACTATGATTTAGAGATTGGATTAAGTGAGAAGTCTGAGCAAATCGCTGGAATTGCAAATATTACCATAATCTTAAATAAAAATATTAAACAAATACCGTTAGATTTTACAGGTCTTAACATTCAAAGCGTTTTAATAAATAATTCTAGCACGAATTACAATTATAAAAAAGGAAAGATCTTTATAGACGCGAAAAGGTTTAAAGCAAATCAAACGCTTACCGTTAGGATTGAATATAATGGAAAACCAGATGATGGGTTAATTATAGGAAAAAATGTACATGGAAACCGTTCTGTCTTTGCAGATAATTGGCCAAATAGAGCACGATTTTGGTTTCCCTCAAAAGATCACCCTAGCGATAAGGCTACAGTTAGCTTTACTATTCATGCACCATCTAAATGGAAAGTTATAGCAAATGGTGCTTTAATAGAAAAACCTAAGGCTTCAGCTGAAAATGCAATTGGCCTAAAAGAATCCAGGCGTACCTGGAAATGGAAATCTAGTGTTCCAATTCCAACCTACAATATGGTAATTGGTGCAGCAGAAATGAATATAACTACTTTGGGTGTTGCTAACTTTGCCTATTCACCTTCTTCGTTAAGAAGTGATGGAAGTATTGAGGTTTCTAATTGGACTTTTCCTGAAGACACAGAAAAATCACAGCCTTCTTTTGTACGTTCGATTGAAATGGTAAATTTCTTTGCTACAAAAATTGGACCATATCCTTATGAGAAATTAGCCAATGTACAATCTTCAACGCGCTTTGGTGGGATGGAAAATGCATCGGCCATATTTTATTCTCAAGAAGCAATTGCAAAGGGAAGAAATATAGAGAGCACGGTTTCTCATGAGATTGCGCATCAATGGTTTGGAGATTCAGTCACGGAAAAAGAGTGGTATCATTTATGGTTATCTGAAGGTTTCGCAACTTATTTTGGAGCCCTTTTTTTTGAACAGAGTGATGGTAGAGATAATTTTATTGAAAGAATGGAAAAAAGCAAAAATAGAATTTTTCAATCAAAAGTTACCGATAGACCTATTGTTGATTATGAAGTTAGAGATTTATTTAAGCTATTGAATTCAAACAATTACCCAAAGGGTGCATGGGTATTGCATATGTTGCGGGGATTATTGGGAGACGAAATATTCTTTAGGGGAATTACTAAATATTATAATCGATATAATAATATGACTGCATTGACTAAAGACTTTATGAACACCATGGAAGAAGTTTCAGGAAAAAATCTACAATATTTTTTTGATCAATGGATTTTTAGTCCTGGTTATCCAATTATAGAATTTGAACAAAACTGGATTCCCAAAAATAATGGAATAGGTAAAATGATAATTACTATTAATCAAACTCAGAAGAATAAGTGGCCGATATTTATTTTTGAAAGCGAATTATGCTGGGATGATAATAAATGCATACCAGTTAAGGTAGATCAGAAAACCCAATCCTTCGAAATAACTTCTCACATTAAACCAGATTCAATTTATATGGATCCAGAAAATTGGATTTTAATGGACGTTCAAAATTAAAAAATCAAAAAATAAGATAGATAATTGAAAAACTCACAATTCCAACACTTATGGCAGCTATAAAGCCTAAATAAAATGGCTTTAATCCTAAATTTTTGAACTTATCTATCTTTGTGTTATATCCAATAGCAGACATTGCAATAATGAGTAGTAACTCTGCTAAAAATTTTATATTGTGAACAAAATTATTCCATAACTCACTCCCAATTTGATATTCAAATTGATCACCAATAGTCCTAATCACTCCAAAAGCTAGAAATCCAATAATAAAATATGGAAAAATAGAGATAATATTTATTTTATTTTCACGGCTTGAGTCTTTTTTAGCTTGGTATGCTAAAAATGGTATTACAATGACCATCATTGTATTTCTAACCAATTTTATCACTGTGGCGATATCTAACACAGAGGGATTTTCATATTGCTCTGCATATATCATTCCTGAACCTGCAACTTGAGCAGTTTCATGGATTGATGTTCCTAAAAATAGACCTACAGCTAACGAATCATTATTGAATAATGTAAATGCCAATAATGGGTATAAAAACATAGCTATAAGGCCAAATATTGTGATATTTGCTATAGCATAAGATATTTCTTCTTTTTTCGCATTAATTGCTGGTGCAAGAGCAACTATAGCAGTTGCTCCACAAATACTAGTTCCAACTGCAATTAACAGTGAAAGATTATCAGAAACTTGAAAATAATTGCGAAGATTAGTAACTATAAATATTGAAATTACTATACATGGAATTATAACAAACAATCCTTGTGATCCATATATTAAAATATCTGATATGCTTAACCTTATACCTAATAGAATTATTCCTAGCTTTAGAAGATATTTTATTGAAAATGTAAATCCATCTGCATAGTAGTTAATGTTTTTTAACGAATTACTAATTAATGAACCCAAGATAATAGCAATAATGATTGGCGATA
>Ga0208277_1000754_pt1 | contig 18993 bp, 17 predicted proteins | sample ETNtaG_5_FD_185782 | JGI IMG/M metagenome (GOLD analysis project Ga0208277, IMG submission 185782) | Marine microbial and viral communities from oxygen minimum zone, Eastern Pacific Ocean - ETNP201406SV205 (SPAdes) (version 2) | ecosystem: Environmental > Aquatic > Marine > Oceanic ...
TACTTTAATCGAATAATTGAAACTTCTGGGGGGCCATTTTTTTATGGAAGCGAGCCTTTTTATTGTGATTTTGGAATCTACCATCAATTTTCTCTATTAAGACTTCTAGATGAGCAATTATTTAAAGATACTCCCTTGATCTCTAGTTTTATGGGGAAAATCGAAAATCTTTCAGGTGTAAAGGAATATCTTGATAAAAGGCCTGAATTAATAGGAGTTTCATCATGCCCTCAGCTTGTAATTGACGGGAAAGCTGTTGCTACGGGTGCATCTCCAGATTAGTGTTTAAATATCTTTGAGCGCTCAGATAGGTATTTTTGGGTTTATTTTTAATTTAGTTTAATATTAAACTATAGTGTTTTTTTAAGAGCCTGAATGGGTAGGAAAAGAGTTTTATTGGATAATTCATCTTTAATATAAAGAATGCATAATTCTGAACCACTTCGTTAAATGTCCGTTTCAAAGTAGTTGCTGGCCGAAATAAGCAAGATTAGGTGTAAATTGTATTTTAATTTGTCCTAAGAAGGGGTGATATATGCGGTACTCAGCATTTTCCATTTTTAAAGAGGCTATCAGTGGCCATAAGGGCTGGAAACCTGCTTGGAGGCGTGCAGAACCAAGACCAAAATACGATGTAGTTATTATTGGGGGAGGTGGTCACGGTTTAGCGACGGCGCATTATATTTCTAAGGTTTATGGAATAACTAACGTTGCAGTGCTTGAGAAAGGTTGGGCAGGAGGTGGTAATGTTGGCCGAAATACAACCATAATTCGTTCTAATTACTTACTTGATGGAAATGAACCCTTCTATGAATTTTCCCTCAAACTATGGGAAAACCTGGAACAAGATTTGAATTATAACGCAATGGTAAGTCAAAGAGGTATCTTGAACCTGATCCATTCGGATCCCCAGAGGGATGCTTTCGTTCGTAGGGGGAATGCAATGCGCCTCAATGGGGCGGATTCTGAACTTCTAAATAAAAAACAGGTCCAAGAAATGTACCCTTTTTTAAATTTTGAAAACAGTCGCTTTCCTATCCAGGGAGGCTTAATGCAACGTCGAGGTGGAACTGTGCGTCATGATGCGGTTGCTTGGGGTTATGCGAGAGCAGCAGACTCTAGGGGTGTGGATATAATTGAGAATTGCGAGGTTACTGGTTTTATAATTAAGAATAAAAAGGTTGTGGGTTTAGAAACTACTAGAGGGAAGATATCTACAAACAAAGTTGGGTGTGCAGTGGCAGGATCTTCCGGTCGAGTAATGGCAAAAGCGGGTATGCGCCTTCCTATAGAAAGTCATGTGCTACAAGCATTTGTAACTGAAGGGCTTAAACCTGTGCTCTCTGGCGTTATAACATTTGGAGCAGGCCACTTTTATGTAAGTCAATCAGATAAGGGTGGACTTGTTTTCGGAGGAGATATTGATGGGTATAATAGCTACGCGCAGAGGGGAAATTTAGCCACTGTTGAGGATGTTTGTGAAGGAGGGATGGCTTTAATGCCTATGATTGGGCGTGCCAAATTGTTAAGGATGTGGGGAGGCATAATGGATATGAGTATGGATGGCTCTCCAATTATTGATAAGACCGATATTGAGGGCCTCTATTTTAATGGTGGTTGGTGTTATGGTGGATTTAAAGCCACACCTGCGTCAGGATATTGCTTTGCGCACTTGCTTGCAACGGGATCACCACATGATACTGCAACTGAATTCAGGTTTGATCGCTTTAATAGGGGATTAATGATTGATGAAAAAGGTGTCGGTGCCCAACCGAACCTTCATTAAGGAGTTTTTAAATTGATCATTCCTCATCCATTGTTAGGACCAAGAGATTCTCAAGAGTTTGTTTATTTAGGCGACGCCACTCTTATGGATAGGCCAGATCCTGAAAAACCGAATGCTCAGAAAAAATTCTACGAGTACATGTATTTACGAGATAATCCGGATGGTATTCATAAAGAGCTTTGGTTCCATGAGCAAGGGGATCGCTCTTGGTTAATTGTAACAAGAAACACTGTTACACATGAAATTATCGACGCTGTTTTGGCTAATGATATGGGTTTCCAAAAAGGTACCAAGCCATGAGTAGAAACCGTCTCCAAAGTGGTCTAATTGATAAAACAAAGGAAATACATTTTTCTTTTAATGGAAGAAATCTTACAGGATTTAAAGGTGATACTCTTGCCTCAGCGTTATTCGCAAACGGAATATTCTTAGTTGGTAGAAGCTTCAAATACCATCGGCCGCGTGGAATTATTTCTGCTGGTTCTGAGGAGCCAAATGGGTTGGTAACAATTAAAAGAAGTGGTAGTACTGTTCCAAACGTACAAGCTACTACAATTGAATTATATCAAGGTTTGGAGGCATTTAGTCAAAATTGTTGGCCTTCTGTTGAAAATGATTTTTTGGCAGTAAATGATTTGATTGCACCTTTCTTAACAGCTGGGTTTTATTATAAAACTTTTATGTGGCCTAAAAGTTTTTGGGAAGCTGTTTACGAGCCAATTATTAGAAGGGCTGCAGGACTTGGGGCTTTAAGTACCCAGTCTGACCCTGATGAATATGATAAAGGCTTTTTACATTGTGATTTACTCGTTGTTGGAGCTGGAGTGGCGGGCTTATGGACAGCGTGGCTTGCGGCTAAAGCTGGGGTTAATGTATTGTTAGTAGATGAAGATTTTTTGCCAGGAGGAAGAGCTCTATCTGAGACAGAAATAATTGATGGAATGGAAGGATCTGAGTGGGCAGCGTCAATTCTTGATAAACTTAATGGTTTGAACAATTTCAGATATCTTTCCAGGACTACTGTTTATGGCACTTTTGATCACGGTATTTTTGGTGCCCTGGAAAGGGTTACGGATCATTTACTTACTTCACCTGAAGGAAAGCCTAGGCAAACGCTTTGGAGAATTTATTCAAAAGCATCTTTAATCTGTTCGGGGGCTACTGAGAGACTAATTGCTTTTGCAAATAATGATCGCCCTGGGATAATCCAGGCAGGAGCCTTAAGATCCTACGTTAACCGCTGGTCTGTTAAAGCAAAAGGATCAGTTGTTGTTTTTTCAAGTACAGATGATGGAGAAAGAACTGTTAAAGATTTATTAGAGAAGGGTATTTCAGTTCGTGCATTAATAGATCCGAGGACAGATCAGCAGTCAGATAATCTAGAAGATAGTGATGTTGAGGTATTTCAAGGTGCAAAAGTAGTTGATACATTTGGACGGCGAGGCATAACCCAAGTTAAATTAGAAACTTCGACCGGAGAGTACAAGACGTTAGATTGTAGTTTTCTAGCGGTATCAGGGGGATGGAATCCTAATATTCATCTAACTAGCCATCATCGGGAAAGACCAGTCTGGAGTGAAAGAATTCATTCTTTTTTGGCTGCCGATAGTTTACCTAACAACATGACAGTTGCTGGTGCGGCATCAGGCGATTTTTTAACTTCAGAAATTTTTAAGAATTCGGCTAAAAAAGTAGAAAAGATTATTAAATCTCTTGGTTTCTCAAAAATAAAATATAACCTTCCTACAGTTGAGAATTCAATCTCTGCAAAGCTGGACGATGATCCTCTTTGGTATGTTCCTTATGGAAATAAGAGGGCATGGGTTGATTTTCAGAACGATGTTACCGTGAAAGATATTAAGCTCTCCCATCAAGAAGGTTTTATTTCTGTAGAGCATTTAAAAAGATATACCACTCTGGGAATGGCAACTGATCAAGGTAAGAACTCTAATGTAATTGGGTTGGCTATTATGGCTGAAGCAACTGGTAGATCAATAGAGGAAACAGGTACAACGATTTTTAGACCTCCGTATAACCCAGTTCCAATTGGAGCCTTTGCTGGAAGATCAAGAGATAAAGATTTTCGACCAGTTAGGTTAACGCCATCGCATAAATGGGCAGAGGAAAATGGGGCAGTATTTATTGAAACTGGTCAGTGGCTAAGGGCTCAATATTTTCCACGTAATGGCGAAAGTCATTGGCGCCAATCCGTTGATCGTGAAGTATTGCAGACTAGGTCTTCTGTTGGAATTTGTGATGTATCTACTTTGGGAAAAATCGACATTCAAGGAAAAGATTCTGTTGAATTTATTAACCGAGTTTATTCAAATGGGTTCGCAAAACTGCCTGTTGGCAAAACGCGGTATGGTCTCATGTTGCGTGAAGATGGTATGGTAATGGACGATGGGACAACGGCTCGGCTGGGAGAAAATCATTTCGTGATGACTACGACCACTGCAAATGCAGTTGGGGTTTTTAGGCATTTGGAGTTTTGCAGGCAATGTTTGTGGCCTCATTTAGATGTTCACTTAATTTCAACGACGGAGTCGTGGGCTCAATTTGCTATTGCTGGACCAAATTCACGAAAACTTCTCAGTAAGGTCGTTGATAAGGAATTTGATATTTCTAATGATTCTTTTCCTTTTATGGCTTGTAGAGAATTGACCGTATTCTCAGGGTGTAGAGCTAGGCTATTCAGAATTTCTTTCTCTGGAGAGTTGGCGTATGAGGTGGCTGTGCCCTCCAGATTTGGTTATTCGATGATGTCAAACCTTCTTGCTGTCGGTAAGGAGTTTGATGCGGTGCCATATGGCACTGAAGCACTTGGGGTTATGAGAATAGAAAAAGGGCATGCCGCCGGTAATGAATTAAATGGTCAGACGACAGCTAGAGATTTAGGAATGGGTGCTTTAGTATCGACAAAAAAGGACAGTATTGGGGCAGTGCTTTCAAGGCGCGAAGGTTTAAATTTGGATGGTGGCTATTCTCTTGTTGGCTTTAAGCCAGTCAATAGGGAAGATACTCTCGCAGCAGGATCTCATATTTTTTCGGAAGGTGCTAAGGTTAATGCTAAGTTTGATCAAGGATACCTTACTTCCGCTGCTTATTCTCCCATTCTTGAGAGCTCAATAGCGATAGGATTTCTGAAAAGGGGGAATGAGAGAAAGGGTGAGCAGGTTAGAATTATTAATTTGCTAGCTAATTCTAATATAAAAGCAGAAGTGGTGAGTGCTCACTTTGTGGATCCAGAAGGGGAGAAATTACGTGGCTAGATTGGCTTTGAAACCGTTAAATGCCCTTGGGGGGAAGGATTTAGAAAGAAGTTCTTTTAATGGTATTGAAATCACAGAAAAACATCTGAATTCTTTAGCTTCCATAGGTTGCTCGGGTCCTTTGCTAAAGAATTTTTCAAAGAAATTAAAATCTATATTTGATATAGAGGTTCCTGGTCCAGGAAAATCAATAACTTCACAGAAAGTTAGGGTAAGTTGGACTGCTCAAGGGCAGTGGTTTATTGAGAGTGATGAAGTTTTCTCCCAAGGTTTTGATATTTATCTATTAGAAAAATTAGGTAAAGAGTTTGCGGTTACAGATCAAAGTGATGGGTGGGTGAAGTTTTCTTTATCTGGAGATAATATATTAAAAGCTTTGGAAAAATGCATCATGCTTGATCTTTATAAGATGCCTGGAGGTAGCTTTAGCAGGTGTTCATTAGAGCATATAGGGGTCTATCTCCTATGCGAAAAAGCCAAAAGAGATTTTCTAATTTATGGTCCTAGATCCTCTGCAAATTCATTGCATCACGCTTTAATTCAGGCTTCGATTTCCGCTTAAATATTATATGGCAGATGGGACTGCTAAATTTTGAGTAACCCGAAACTCATTTTGCCTTTGTCTATCTTTAGTAGGTGCTGAGCCATATTTTCTTTTATAGTGAAGATGAAGTGCGCTCGATGAGGAAAAGCCAGTATCCATGGCAATGGAAATAAGAGAATTATTAGTATTTAGAACAAGGTGCCGTGCGTGGTTTAAGCGTACATTCCTATAATACTGTAACGGGCTTTGGCTTGTGTATTGCTGAAATAATCTTTCCAGATGCCTTGGAGATATTCCTATATTCTTCGCAACATCTGATACTTGAAGCGTAATCTCAATATTTTCAGAAAAAACTTTAATTGCATTTTGTACCTGCTTAGGCAAACTATGAGTCGTTTCATCTGTGTGTTGTAGTGGTTTACGTTGGGTTATCTCAGATGTTCTAATATATGGGTGTTGAAACCAGCAAGCTACTTCTGTCATTAATACAGACCCTAATTCTTTTTCAATTATAGTAAGCATTAGGTCAAAAACTGCTCCAGCGCCAGAAGCAGTGTATCTGTTTTTGTCTACCGCAATTACCGAATTACTGTGTCTTACATTGAGAAATTGTGATCGAAAAACATGTTCATAACACCAATGCACAGAGCATTGAATGCCTTCCATTATGCCAGATTTTGCTAAAGGAAAAATGCCACCACTGAATGCTCCAATAGCTATACCAGACTTAAATAATCTCCTTATTGTTGCATTTGCCCTACCCGGGTTTTTGAATTTCGAAGTAGGTGCACTTAAGATAAAAAGAAAATCTCCATCAGAAATTTTTTCTAAGTCCAAGTCATTATCAAAACTAACTTTAGCACTAGATTTTGTGGGCACCTGATTTTCCGAAACCAAACTCCATTCGAAAAGTTCATAGCCTATTATTTCATTGGCAACTCGTAATGGCTCAATAGCTGACGACAAACATCCCATCGGGAATCCATCCATAGTAAGAAAAAACATTTTTATTTTTGGTCTGCTGTTTTTTAGCATTTTATTCCTAAAGTGAATGAATGATTATTTTGAGGTTAAGATTCTCAGAAAAATTTAATTAAGTAAATGTTTTTGTGGTCCTTCGACTGCAATGTCAAATCTAGTGGGTAATTTTTTTTAAATCTTTTTAATTTTTGTAAGCTATTATCAAAAATGATAATGTTATATTATTTGTATTTGGAGAAACTTGATGAGAATTTTAATTTTGCAACATGCAAAAGTGGAACATCCTGGATATTTTAGAGAACTGCTTGACGAAGATGGGCACCAATGCACCACTATTCATCTTAATGAAGGTCAAGATTTGCCACCCATAGATAACTTTGAAGCTCTTTGGGTCTTGGGAGGGCCCATGGATGTTTGGGAGGAATCGAAGTATCCTTGGCTTGTAGGCGAGAAAAATTTTATCAAAGAGGCTGTTGTAAATAAGGGTGTGCCTTATTTGGGGCTTTGCCTTGGACATCAGTTGCTAGCGGAAGCTCTGGGGGGAGAGGTTGGGTTGTCAGAGCATCCTGAAATTGGTGTAATGGAAGTTCAGCTTACTGAATTTGGAGCTTCAGGTGTCTTTTTTGATGGGCTTGATGAAAGATTTAAATGTTTGCAATGGCACAGTGCAGAAGTGACTAAATTGCCAAATGATGTGCAAATTTTAGCAACTTCGGAGAAATGCTCTGTACAGGCAATGCGTTGGGGCACACGCGCTCATTCGGTACAGTTTCATTTCGAAGTAGAAGATGAAACGGTCGAGAATTGGGCTAGCATACAAGAATATAAGAAAGCATTGGAAGTAGCTATGGGTCCAATGGGTGTTGAAACTCTTCAGAAAGCATGCCAAGAAAATATGGTTAATTTTAAATCCAATGCAGAAAGAGTTTATTTAAATTGGATGCAGACATCTGCAAGAACTTAGGTGCCCGATGCTCTTGTTAATGATAATCTAGCGGTTTCTAAATGATTTTTCATTAAGCTAGCAGCTGTTTCAGGTTCCCTAGATTTAATTGCATCTATTATTTCTCTATGCTGGTTATTATAGGTTTTTATGGTTTCTTTATTTAGTGTTAAATTTCTAGCTTTTGTCCATTCTGCTTGCCCTCTTACAGCAGTAATTTGACTAATGATCCATATCAAGAGTTTGTTCCCTGTGCTTTCAGTTAAGGTCGTATGAAAAGTTGTATCAGCTGATGCAAACTCTACTGGGTCGTCCTCACTTTTTTCCATTTCGTAGGCGAGTTTGTCTAATGAATCAAAATTTTGCTTTGTGCCATATAAAGTTATTAGTCGGCATACATGGGGTTCCAGTGCAAATCGGGCGTCGATTAGCTCGAGAGGATTTGCATTTTCGATAGGTGAGATAATATTATTTGAGCGATCATATGAAACAAAAGCACCGCTTCCTGAGCGAATTTCAATTAATTTTTCAGCTTCAAGCAGTCTTAAGGCTGCTCTAACAGTTCCTCTGGAAACTGAGTAAATTTCAGTAAAAACTCGTTCGGACGGCAACCTGTCCTTAAATGAAATCTTACCGCTTAAAATTTCTTCACGAATTCGTGAAGCTATCCCATTGGATCCAATTTTGCCTTCTAGAACGAAATTCAGCATGAAAAGTTAATCCTTTTAGTTCAAATTATCTACTAATTATTAATAATCCTGATTAATTTAATCAGCAATTAAATTATGATAATTTCCAATAATTGATATTATATTGTACCAATTTTATACCAAAGTAAATAAAAAAGACTATTTTTGGTATATTTTTTGTTTGTAAACGGCATTGATCTGGCTTAGCTTTTTTTTCTGTAAGTTTTAGATATCGAATGATTCGTTAAAATAATTTTATTCTGGGGGTAAAAATGGCGATTCCGGCTCATTCTAAATATGTGATCATAGGCGCAGGTATACACGGACTGTCAACCGCTTGGAGGTTGGCAGAAAGGTTAAAGGAATCTGGTGAAACTATAGAAGGAAACATAACTGTTCTTGAGAAATCTGGTATAGCAGCTGGAGCCTCGGGTGTAGCTTGTGGAGTTGTCAGAAACAACTACTACCAGCCTGCAATGCGAAAACTAATGGCGCATTCAGTCGATGTGTGGGAATCTGATCCTTCAGGGCTCCACTATCATCCTGTTGGCTATATGCAGATATCAAGTGAATCGATGAGAAATGATGTCTCTCAGATTTTTGAGGAACAGCAATCTATAGGTTATGAGAGTGAATTTATTGAAGGAGCTAATGCGTCTACAAAATATATGCGTGGTTTTTTTGATGACTGGCAAGCACAGGGAATTACTTCAGTATTACATGAAAAAAAGGGCGGTTATTCGAACCAAACAAAAACAATGTATTCTCTGGCTGAAAAAGTTGAGTCTTTAGGCGTAAGAATAATTTCGGGGATAACCGTTAAGGAATTCATTTATGATAATTCCTCAAAGGCTGTGTCTAGTATCGATACTGATAAGGGAAAAATATCCTGTGATCAAATTGTGGTGGCAGCTGGCCCTTGGGTTAGGGATTTTTGGGATATGTTAGGTCTTCCTAAAAAAATAACGGTAAAAGATTTAAAAGGTAGCGTTCACGAAAATGTTGATATGTGGAGATACTGGCAGCTTGAGGAAGGTGTATTGCAGGTTAAACCGGAAATTTTATTAACCAACGATGGCACTATGCCGCCTGTTCTACATGTTGATACGGATGCACCTTTAATTTCGGATGTGGATGGTTCTGTAATCACTGAAGAAATGTGGGGAATTTATTATAAGCCTGATTGGCATTTTAATGGAATTCAAGGAGGGGCGTCGCCTTATAAAGTAGAAACGCCTGTAGACGAAGTTGCTGTGGATCCTTATGGGCCATCAAGTCCTGAGTTTGTTTCTAGTCATGAGTTTGCACATATGTGGGTCTCAGCACTTGCACATTGTCATAAGCGTTTTGAAGGCATGATGCCTAAATATCATAAAGAACCTTCCGGTGGAATTGGCTGTTTTACACCGGACAGTTTTCCAGTTTTTGACCATTTTAGTGAAAATGTTGCCGTGATTGCCGATTCAAACCATGGTTGGAAAATGATCGGTGTTGGACATTTGATCGCTGATGAAATTCTGGGTGAAAAACAAGATTTACTCGAGCCATTTAGATTTAAAAGATATGAAACCGGTGAATTGCACCCAGTTTCTAACAGTCCTTATCCGTGGAGTTAAACGGATGAATTTCAATGAAACAATTTAAGGAGATTAAACGTGTCAAAGATGGATATTGAAAGTTTTGTGGAAGCCCCGGGTCGGGCAGAGAAGGTAAAGGAAGTCAGAAAAAAAATTGACGAATTAGGCATCACTTATTTGTATCTACAATTTGTTTCAGTTACTGGCAAAATAATGGGAAAAGGAATTCCGGCTGACCACTGGGAAAGTATATCCCAAAAAGGCTTTCAGCTGGTTTATGGCGCGACTGTAAATTTATTCACAGATAGAGGAGGGGATTATCTCGGTTATGGTCCTGAAGCAGCAGAATTAGTTGGAATTCCAGAGCCAGAAACTTTTATGCAGTTACCTTGGGATAAACGAGTTGCCCGTTTTTATTGTACTCTTTTTAGAAACCGTGAAGAGAAAAACGAGGCGGGAGCATTTTTGACTGCAGATTGTAGAGGCAACTTAAGAAGGCTTCATGATGAATTTTCAAAAAAACATAATGGTTTGAGACTAAGAGTGGGTACAGAACCAGAAATGATGTGGTTAAAATTTGACGAAAATGGCAAACCAAAAGATGGATATTCTAAGCCATATTGCTATCATATTGATCAGTTTGAAAGTCTTAGGCCTGTATATATGAAGGTGATAGAGTACTGCAGGGCTATGGGTCTCGATATGATCCAAGGAGATCATGAAGATGCTCCAGGTCAGCTAGAATTAAATTTTTCTTTTGATGATGTTTTGAGAAATGCTGATCGTCTTACCACATATCGACAAATTTGTGCGCAAGTAGCTAGGGAGTTTGGAATCTTTGCTTGTTTTATGAGCAAACCTTTTATGGGCGTTTCAGCTTCAGGGTGCCATCACAATATGTCGCTATGGAGAGGTGGCAAAGATGAGTTTGTTAAAATGGGTAATGATCCAAAAGCTCTTCCTGGCATGAAAGAAAACTATATGCACGTTAAAGGCGGTGAAAATACCTTTATGCCTGATGGTGATGATGTGCAAATGCCTCAAAAGGCAGGTTTGGAAGCAATTGGAGGTATTGTCCATCACCTTCGTGCATTGACAGCGATAGGCTGTTCTACTGTGAATTCTTATAGACGTTTGTGGGATACTGGCTTCTGGGCACCGGTTTTTGCAGACTGGGGTTTCCAAAATAGAACCACAGGGCTTCGTGTCTCGGCACCTGGCCGTTTTGAATATCGTTCAGTGGATTCAATGGTTAATCCATATTTGATGGGTTCTTGTATTCTTGCGGCTGCTGATGATGGCATTCAAAATAAATTGGATCCTGGTGAGCCAGAAGAGCGAAATATTTATCAGGCAATGGAAGAAGGTAAGCAGGTCAAAAAGTTACCAATGTCTTTGGGAGAAGCACTTGATGCATTGGCTGCGGATGAAGTTATTCAGCGGGGAATGCCAGGGGAAATGTATGGATTATTCCATGAGTATAAAAGCGATGAATGGGCGAGATTTATGTCTACTGTCACCGATTGGGATAACGACACATACATGGAGTGTCTACCATAAGAAAATTGAAAAAAGTAAGAAATTTAACTTATAAGGAGCAAATTTAAATGTGCGGAATAGCGGGTTTAATACATAAAGGCAAGAAATCAGACGTTGGTTCTCAGATGACTTCTATGCTTCAAGCTTTGAAGCATAGGGGGCCTGACTCTACCGGATATGCTGTTTACGGAGATGGAAACGGTGGTGATTTGGTTATGAGAATTAAAGTAGCAGAAGCGGAGGATATGGGTCGCGGAAGTGGTATTTATGATGAGTTAGAGAGAAGAATAGCTTCCGTAGACGAAGTGTTATCTAAGCACAAAGTAAAAGTAATAAATAAATCCAAAGCCACCGATTATGCGCTTCGGTACGTTATGAGTTACAGTGGAGATTTGGGCGTTTTGGCAAACCATTTGGAAGAAATTGAAGGGACAGAGATCCTTTCGATAGGAAATGGTTTAGAGCTCATCAAGGATCTTGGAGATGCTTCGGATGTCTCAGAGGCTTATAATTTAAATGCTTTTAAAGGGACCCATGGAATTGGTCATACACGAATGGCAACAGAATCGGATGTTGATATTCGTTCTGCCCACCCATACTGGGCATTTCCATACAATGATGTATCTGTTGTTCATAATGGTCAGTTAACGAACTATTGGATAATGCGGCGCCAAATGGAACAAAAAGGGCATAGGTTTACTTCAAATTGCGACAGTGAGCTTTTGGCAGTATATACGGCTCACAATCTTTCTAAAGGTATGGCTCTAGAAGATAGTTTGAAGCAATCGATTGAAGAAATAGATGGTGTTTTTACTTATCTAGTAGCTACTAAAGATAAATTGGGCATGGCTAAAGACACAATGGCCGCAAAACCTTTGGTGTTATATGAGAGTGATGAAATGATTGCTATGGCCTCTGAGGAAGTGGCAATCAGAGCCATTCTGCCACAAGAAATTGATACCTATGACCCGTATGATGAGGAGGTAAGAGTATGGCAAGCGTAAGTGATGAATCTCTAAAGTCAATGAGTCAGGAGGAGCGTGTGAAGGCGCTTGGTATGACTACCGAACAATTAACTGGTAGATCCATGTTTATTGAATTCGATCCTAAGGAAAGTGAAAACTTTATCTACCCCTGGGCTTACGACGTTGATTTTAATAAAAGAACAGATCTAGACAGCGATGACCTAACTTCAACAGAAGTGAATGAAGAAATAAGACGACTGATGTCGGAAGGTTATGGCACAATAGTTCTTAAAAACCCAAGAGGAAAACATTCTCTGGCAGTTGGAATTCTGAACAAGTTAAATTTAATTGTAGAAGGATCAACAGGCTACTTTGGCTTGGGGTTAATTGATGGACCAAACGTTAGAGTAAAAGGACGAGTGGGATGGTCTTGTGGTGAGAATATGATGTCAGGGACGGTTATAATTGAGAAAAATGCTGGATCTACATTTGGCGCAGCAATTAGGGGGGGCGATCTCGTATGTCGAGGTTCGGTCGGATCAAGAACGGGCATTGATATGAAAGGCGGCACCATCATTGTTGGCGGTGACACAGGTGCTTTATCCGGTTTTATGATGCAGAGAGGGCGAATGATTGTCTGTGGTAATGCCGGTAAAAATCTTGGAGACTCTATGTATGATGGAACTATTTATGTCGGAGGCTCAGTAAAATCATTTGGCGTTGATGCAGTTGAGGCCGAATTAACAGACGTAGATAAGGCTTGGTTAAAGAGAAAACTTACTCAATATGAGATGATGCCTGAAAAAGGCGTAGATCACTTTACTAAAGTGATCGCTGGAAAGATGCTTTGGAACTATGACAATCTAGAGCCGACTGAAAAGAAACTTATACTTTAAAGAAGGAAATGCGTAATGCCTGATGGAGATATACCGAATAAAAAAAATAAGAGAGATGTGTACAATCTAGGAAGCTCTTTTGTTTTTCCACCTAATGTGATGGATGATATCCATATAAAGTCCGAGTTAGGACGCTACAGAATGAGAGGCTTTTCTCTCTTTAAGAAAATACCTCATTGGGATGATTTAACCTTTTTGCCTGGAACTTTAACAAGGTTTGTCATTGAAGGTTATCGAGAGAAGTGTGATACCAAAACTGTAATTGGACCTAGGGCCAAAAGACCATTGGAGTTGGATATACCAGTCTATATTACTGGAATGAGTTTTGGTGCATTGAGCTATGAGGCGAAAACAGCTTTAGCTAGAGGTGCTACGATGGCAGGAACCGCCACATGTTCCGGAGAGGGCGGTATGATACCCGATGAGCGGCGTTATTCCTCTAAATGGTTTTACCAGTGTATTCAGTCTCGCTATGGGTTTAACCCACACCATTTGGTTTTGGCTGATGGTTGCGAATTTTTTATTGGGCAGGGTTGTAAAGTGGGACTTGGAGGTCATTTAATGGGACAAAAAGTCACTGACCAAGTAGCTGAAATGAGATCACTTCCGGCCGGAATTGACCAAAGGTCTCCAGCTAGGCATCCGGATTGGCTAGGTCCAGATGACTTGGCTCTTAAAATTCAGGAAATTAGGGAAGCAACAGATTGGCAGATACCAATTCAGCTTAAGCTTGGAGCCGCTAGGGTTTATGATGACGTTCGAATGGCAGTAAAATGCGATCCAGATTCAATTTATATTGATGGTATGGAAGGTGGAACGGGTGCTGGGCCACACTTAGCGACCGAGGATACTGGCGTTCCGGGAATGGCAGGTATTAGGCAAGCTAGAAAGGCCATCGATGATCTTGGTAAAAGAGGAGATATAACACTTATTTATGCTGGTGGCATTAGAAACGGAGCTGACGTTGCTAAAGCAATTGCTCTAGGCGCGGATGCGATCGCAATTGGTCACTCTGCTATGATGGCATTGAATTGTAATAAGGATATCCCAGAGGCTAATTTCCCAGAGGAAATGGGTGTTGAGGCGGGGTCTTGTTATCACTGTCATACCGGAAGATGTCCAGTTGGTGTGGCTACTCAAGATCCAACGTTAAGATCTCGTTTAGATCCCGATGCAGCGGCGGAACGGGTTTATAATTTCTTGCATACTTTGACTATTGAAGCGCAGTTGTTCGCTCGTGCTTGCGGTAAAACAAACTTGCACTCTTTGGAGCCAGAAGATTTAGCAGCTTTAACAATGGAAGCTTCTGCAATGGCAGGCGTACCTCTTGCAGGAACAAATCATACCGTTGGCGTCGAAGATTATCATCATCTATAGGGAGAAAGAAAATGGCTGGAACACAATATAGAGGGTCTGAGATAAAGGATGTAAACCAGTTTCTTGATGATGCTGCTGGTCTCGATAGTGACCGTGAGAAAGAAATTGGGCAACATATTGGCTATAGATATGATGTTAATCTCGTGCCCGATTACAATCGGGTAACACCTTTTTTAGCAAAATATATGGAAGTTATGGGTTGGGACGATTTAAATTGGCTTGAGGATATACATATGGGATATGAAGATGGAAACCCAGCTGTTTTTGACCGCAATATCAATGGTTGGGTACGAGTACCAGCTTCCATTGAGCTTCCAGATAATCAACAAGACAGGGATATGATAGCAAGAGAGTTGCTTGTTAAGTTTCAAATGTCAGAAAGGCATCCTCTTGTAGCATTAAGAAAGGCTTATATGAAGTTTTGATATGGCTAGCTTAGTAAAAATTGCCTGTCTCCAGACAAGACCTGTGCCTTCAATAGCCAAGGCGATAATGGAGGCGCGCGAGTTGGCAATAGAGGCTATAGATAGTGGTGCCGAGTTTTTATTTTTACCTGAGTACTGTGGGGGTCTAAAGAGTAGTTCATCTATTTTCAGTCCTCCTTGCGAAACAGAAAAAAATCATGAGTTTCTGCAATTCGCTTGTGATATGGCTAAGAGCCAAAATATTTGGATTATGGTAGGGTCAATAGCTATCACAGGTATTGATAATAAGTATTATAACAGAGGTTATATTATTGATAATTATGGAAATATTTCTAGCAAATACAGTAAGATTCACCTTTTTGACATTACTCTAGATGAGAAAACTTCCTATGAAGAGAGTGCTACCGTTATCGGAGGAGGGAATGCTACAGTTGTAGATACAGCACATGGGAAAATAGGACATACAATTTGTTATGACCTAAGGTTTCCTCAGCTTTATAGAAGCTTATCCTTAGAAGGTGCAGAAATTTTGGCTGTTCCAGCGGCCTTTACGAAAAGAACAGGTGAGGCACATTGGCATATTTTAAATAGAGCCCGTGCGATAGAAAACGGAGCCTACGTTGTAGCGCCTTGTGCCATTGGATCTGTCGAAGGCGGAGGAGCTGCATACGGACATAGTCTTATAGTTGATCCATGGGGAAGCGTCATAGCAGACGGTGGTGAAGATCGGGGAATTATTGTTGCGGATATCGATCTTGATAGGGTTGCAGAGGCAAGGGCAAGAATTCCAAGTTTATTTAATGGAAAAGAATTTGAGATAAATGATGACAAGATTAGGGTGACTGCATGAGAGCATTCGCTGAAAACCTAACTTTAGATTTAGAGCCAAATAACATAAAAGTTGCTTTTCTGAAGTGGCAGTGCCGAGTACGTCAAATTTCCATGCGAGAAAATAGCGGTCGACCCGACGAAAGTATAATGCCTTCACTGTTTTTAGATCTTTCTGAAGAACCTATTGGGTCAGTAATTACGTTAATTCATAAATTGCCCAAGTTTGCAGTGATGGCAGAATTATTTCATATGGCAAAGAAAACTTTTGATCCTGCTCAAAGAAGAGATCAGGCACTACAATTTCTATCGGCAAACTATTACCAAAAGCATAATGAGTTTTCAGATGTACTCACTTCAACCTTTTTACCAAATTCTGAAGGAGCCAGGAAGATATATGAAAGCAAGACTTGTTTTCTTGTTTTTGAAGCCTTTGCTCAGAGATTTGAATTAAGCTGTAAAGTGTGGAGGTTGGCAGAAAAGAATTATTTCTTCCAGTCAACTGTTGCCCATAATCAACTTTTTAATCCTTCAATGCACCCAGACACAATTATTCTCTGTTTCGAGCCACAGTGGAATAAATCTTTTTCATCAAATAGCTAGAAAGCGCTTAGGAAAAAAATGACAAAAATTTGTATAATTGGAGCAGGACCTTCAGGATTAGCTCAACTAAGGGCTTTTGAACAAGCTGAGAATAGTGGATCTGAAATTCCAGAAATTGTTTGCTATGAGAAGCAAGAAAATTGGGGAGGGTTGTGGAATTTTAGCTGGCGCACTGGGACAGATCAGGCTGGCGACACAGTTCATAATTCTATGTATAGATATCTTTGGTCTAATGGTCCTAAAGAAGGCCTAGAGTTTGCAGATTATACCTTCCAGGAGCATTTTGGGAAATCGATAGCATCCTACCCTCCTAGGGAAGTTTTATTTGATTACATTCAGGGAAGAATAAAGAAGACCAACGTTCGTGACAAGATTGAATTTAATACTCTTGTTAGAGATGTAAAGTATATAGAAGATAGAAATGTTTTTGCAGTTACGACGCGAAATGGAAAAACGGATAGTGAGAAAACAGTTGAGTTTGACAATGTTATTGTAGCATCTGGACATTTCTCAACACCAAATGTGCCTTACTATGAGGGATTTGAAATTTTTAATGGACGCATCCTCCACGCGCATGACTTCCGTGACGCAAGAGAGTTTTCTGATATGGATATTTTAGTGTTAGGGACTAGTTATTCAGCTGAAGATATAACGTCACAATGTTGGAAATATGGATGTAGGTCAGTTACCGTTGCTCACAGGACAGCTCCAATGGGATTTGGGTGGCCAGAGAATATAAAAGAAGTGCCAGCCTTAGTTAAGGTTAATGAAAGGACAGCCTTTTTTAAAGATGGTTCTTCAGCCGAATTTGATGCAATTATTTTATGCACTGGTTACAAACATCATTTTCCATTTTTACCCGACGATCTAAGATTAAAGACTGCAAATCGATTAGCTTGCAATGACCTATATAAGGGAGTGGTTTGGAATAATAACCCAAAGCTATTTTATTTAGGAATGCAAGATCAGTGGTACACTTTCAATATGTTTGATGCACAGGCTTGGTATGTTCGGGACGTTCTTATGGGGCAGATACAATTACCGGACCAAAAAACAATGGACCGAGATCCAGTGATTAGACAAGAGAACGAAGATGCATTGGAGGATGATTACGCGTGCATAAGATATCAGGGTGCTTATGTTCAGGAACTCATTAATGAAACCGATTACGAAAATTTCAACATAGATGCGGCAAACGAAGCTTTTTTCCAATGGAAGAAAGCTAAGAAGAAAAATATTATGACCTTCAGAGATCAGGGTGGGCTTATTTCTCCAATGGATGAATCGACTTCACCTGCACATCACACTGAATGGAAAGATGAGTTAGATGATTCTATGGCGAGCTATATGAAGAATTAAGAATTCCTGCAAAACAGGGATATAAGCTGATCAGCTTATTTAAGTAGGTTCACTGAAATGAACCAAAACAAAAAAGGGAGTATAATATGAAAAAGTTAATTTCACTTATTGCTGCTGGCCTCATGGCTATTTCGTTGCCATCAAAGGCGTTTTCGGCAGATAGTAGCGATCCAATCGTTATACCTATCCACAATTGGTCATCACAGATTGTGATGTCACATGTTGTGGGTCAGATTTTTGAAAGCATGGGTAATAATGTTGAATTTGTTACTACAGACAGCCAAGCTGTTTATGAATCAGTTCGTCTAGGCGATGTTACTTTGGAATTAGAGGTTTGGGAGGGAGCATTCGGAGCTTCTTTTAGAGCCGCTTTAGAAAAGGGAGGATTGCATGATGCTGGAGACCATAATGCTGTAACTAGGGAAGATTGGTGGTATCCAATGTGGACAAAAGAAGCGTGCCCAGGCCTTCCAAGTTGGGAAGCTCTAAATGATTGTGCAGACTTGTTTACAACTGCGGAAACTGGGGACAAAGGAAGATATCTTGATGGTCCTGTTGACTGGTTAAAGCATGGTACAGAACGAGCAGAAGCCCTCGGCATGAATTTTGTTGTGATTAATGCAGGTTCTGCTGCTGCATTGTGGGCAGAAATTGGTGCTGCTGAAGCTGATAAAAAGCCTGTTGTTGTATTTAACTGGACACCAAACTTCGCTGAAGCTGTATGGCCAGGTGAGTTCGTTGAATTTCCTGAGTGGGAAGATGGTTGTGATACAGATCCTACCAAAGGGCCTAATAAAGAAGCTCTTTATGACTGTGGAAATCCTGCAAAAGGTTACCTGAAAAAAGCAGCTTGGGATGGAATGAAAGATAAATGGCCAGGTGCTTACAACACTTTGACAAAAATTTCTTTCACAAACCCACAAATAGCGATGATGGCAAAAATGGTAGACATTGATGAAATGGAGCCAGAAGATGCTGCAGCAGCGTGGTTGGAAGCAAACAAGAGTGTTTGGCAGGGTTGGACTAACTAATAGTCGAATTTACCCTTAGCAAATTAGCTATTGATTTTTAATAAGGCTCTGCCCAAGATAATTGGGCAGAGTAATTTATTTTTGGGGAAGAAATGGCAGATAAGTCACCAGTTATATCCTGTAAAAATGTTTGGAAGTTATTTGGAAGTAATCCAGAAAAATATCTGAAAAATATGCC
>Ga0208277_1000757_pt1 | contig 18973 bp, 17 predicted proteins | sample ETNtaG_5_FD_185782 | JGI IMG/M metagenome (GOLD analysis project Ga0208277, IMG submission 185782) | Marine microbial and viral communities from oxygen minimum zone, Eastern Pacific Ocean - ETNP201406SV205 (SPAdes) (version 2) | ecosystem: Environmental > Aquatic > Marine > Oceanic ...
GTATTTGATATGAAAACAATACGAATTAATAATAGAATTGCTGATAGGGCGATTACGGTATAGAAAAAAAGGTTTTTATTTTTCACGAAAAACCCATTTTTTAGCGCCTATATAATTCACAAGTGTTCCAGATGCTATTCCAATAAGTTGACCAATAGCTTTAACGTCTGGCTGGTATTGTACTAAAACAAACTGAAGTACGCTTAAATTAATAGTTAGTGAAAACACTGAAATAGATAAGTATTTAAAATAATTAGATTTTGATAATGATCGTTTTTCAGTTTCATTAAAAAATGTCCAATTATTATGGAGAATATAATTTTGTATACTTGCAAAAATAAATCCAGCTATTGATATTTGTATAGGGGGATAAGATAGTCTATCTACAAAAACATAAAAAATTGATATGTTTGTAATGGAGCCAAGGAGACCAACAAATAAAAACTTAGTAAACTTCATCGCATTTATAATGTGAAAGATATATGTTAATAGATTTAATTTAATCTTAGTATGTTAATTTCTTTACTACAAAAACAAATTCCATTTATTGATGTAAGAGCGCCAATTGAATTTTCTAAAGGAGCGCTACCAACCAGCACGAATCTTCCTATATTATTTGATGACGAGCGCGAATTGGTAGGTAAGATATACAAGGAATTAGGTGGACAATCTGCCACAGAATTAGGACACTCCTTAGTAAAAGAGCAAGTCAAGGAAGAGCGTATTGAAGGATGGATAGCGTTCATTGAAAATAACCCTTTAGCTTATTTATACTGTGCGCGTGGTGGTCAACGTTCTGAAATTGCTCAGCATTGGATCTCTGATAGGGGTATTGATATACCAAGAATTGAAGGAGGCTTTAAATCACTACGAAATACCTGTTTAAATATTCTTGATGAAGCAGCTCAGGATAGAAAAGAATGGATTATTGTTGCAGGAAAAACTGGTTCCAATAAAACAGGATTAGTTTCAAAATTAATTAATGGGATTGATCTTGAAATGCATGCAAATCATAGAGGATCTGCATTTGGAGGGTTTCAAACCCCTCAGCCATCACCAATTGATTTTGAAAATAGATTAGCATGTAATTATTTAAAGATTTCTAGTAATACAATTATGCTAGAAGATGAGTCAAGGGCAATTGGAAAGTTGGTTATACCTGAAAAATTCTATCATAAGATGATTAATTCAAAAATTGTAATCATTGATCAACCTTTAGATCTTCGAGTTAATCATATTTACAATGAATATGTTATTAATGCTTTAGAAAATCAAACATCGATTAACTTATGCAATAAGATAAAAGATCAATTACTAAAAATTTCAAAAAGATTAGGGATAGATAATTATAAAAAAATTGATAAGCAGATTAGTATCGCTTTTCAAAAGAATAGTGAAGATCAGCATCATAATTGGATTCGGCAATTACTTCAAAATTATTATGATAAAATGTATGACTATCAATTAGAGAAAAAAACAGCTCGTTGTATATATAAAGGCACATGGAATGATATAGAGGCATTTCTTACAGCATACTAGCATGCTGTAAGAAATATTTTTGGTGAAAATGTTTATCAATAAAACTATATTGCTATATGAATAAAACATTAATAGCCATCTTATCATTTATTCTATTATTTATTATAAGCTGCTCAAGAAATGATGCAAGTTATACTATAGAAGATAGAATCATTTCTACGTATCCTTTCTCTGCCCCTAACCCTATTCCAATATTAACCAAAGATAAAAGATTATATCCTTATCATGCTTTTATGGGATATAGTTCAAAAGGGGAAAAGCAAAGTTGGCAGGTGATCAAAATGGAGAATGATTATATTGAAGTTTTTATGTTGCCTGAAGTTGGAGGTAAAGTATGGGGTGCAATTGATAAGTCAAATGGAGAAGAATTTATCTATCGTAATGAGGTAATGAAATTCCGCAATATTGCTCTTCGCGGACCATGGACATCTGGTGGAATTGAATTTAATTTTGGCATTATAGGGCATACACCTGCAACTGCTACCAAAGTAGATTATCTAGTACGAAAAAATAATGATGGTAGTGTTTCTACTTTTGTTGGTGGAATGGATTTACCTTCAAGAACTTTTTGGAGAGTAGAAGTAAATCTTGAAAAAGATAGATCAAATTTTAAGACAAATACAAGTTGGTATAATTCTACATCAATGGTTCAACCTTATTATAATTGGATGACAGGAGCAGCATTTGCAAAAGACGATCTGGAGCTTGTTTTTCCAGGAAACCAATATTTAAAACATAATGGTGAAGTTAGAAATTGGCCAATTGATGGTGAAAATAGGAATCTGACTCTATATACAAATAATCAATTTGGAGGGCATAAATCATATCATGTTATTGGTTATTGGAAAAACTTTTTTGGAGGTTATTACCATAATGATGGATATGGGTTTGGACATTGGGCAAATCATGATGCAATGCCGGGTCAAAAATTATGGTTGTGGTCTCTATCGGATCAGGGCGGTATTTGGGAAGATCATTTAACTGATACTGATGGGCAATATATTGAGTTCCAAGCAGGCAGGCAATTTGTTCAATACCGTGAAGATAGCAATGATAATAATCCAATCAGGAAAGCCTCTTTTGATCCATATGCTTCCGATCAATGGACTGAATACTGGTTCCCCGTTCAATCGATAGGAGGCATTAGTGAGGCATCTCAAAATGGTGTATTAAATATTGAATCAGTGCCTGATAGTGGTAGAATTTCTATTCAACTACATTCATTTATACCTATGGATGCAACCGTAAATGTTTTATCTAATTCAAAATTGATCGTTTCAAAAGAGTTTAGTTTTGAGCCGATGGAAATTAATACGTTACTAGTAGATAGTATTTCCATAAATGATATGGAAGTTATAGTAGAAGAGCTCAATCTGCATTTTAATGCAAATCTTCAAGCAAAATTATTAGATCGTCCATTTAAGCTTGATAAAAAAACAATTTCAGGTATGTCTAAAATTGACAAAGAATATTTTCAAGGATATGAATTATTAAAAGAAAGGTTTTATCAGAAAGCGAAAGATATTTTTGAAAGGGTTTTATTAAAGGAGCCGTATCATCTGCAAACAAGAATAGGTATGGCAGATCTTTATTACAGAAGTGGTCAATATAAAAAAGGGATAGAAATGATTAGTCCCAACCTTCAATTAAATACTTACGACGCAGAATCAAATTTTATTGCTGGTAACCTGTATAGGGCAATTGGAAACCATATCAATGCTAAAGAATCATTTGGTTGGGCTGCACGATCAATGGGCTATCGATCCGCAGCGTTTTTAGAGATGGCCGAAATTTATTTATTTGAGAAAAAGTTTGATTTAGCTATTGAGTATGCTAAGAAGTCCTTGAAGTTTAATCAAATAAATATGAATGCACGTCAAGTCTTAGTGATGGCCTACAGAATGATAGATGATGTCATTAATGCTCGGCGGGAAATTGCATCACTATTATCTATTGACCCATTGCATCATTTTGCAAATCTTGAATTGTATTTTCTTAATCCTACTGATCGCAATTGGAATAATTATACTTCATTAGTTAATAATGAATATGCACATCAAACACATCTAGAGCATGCTATTTTATATTATAATCGTGGATCAAATATAGATGCTGAAAATTTATTACAGCGTCTAAAAGCTAGTAATGCACTTGATCCAATCTCTGAGGTATGGTTAGCCTATATATCTCAAGATTCGCAAATATTAATAGACATAGATAACGGAACCGCTGATTATGCTCATCCTTTTAGAAGGGAAACTATTCAAGCTTTAGAATGGGCTGTAGATAGTAAATTAGACTGGAAGTTAAAATACTACCTTGCTTTAAACTATTGGGCAAAAGATAGAAATCAAGATGCATTGAGCTTATTAAATAGTCTAGGTGATATGCCTGATTCAATGCCGTTTTATATTTCACGTTCAAAATTGAATGATATGTATGGAAATAATAAACAGGCTGAAAAAGACCTTGAAAGATCGATTGTATACGGTCAGAATTCATGGATTGCATATTTAAATACTGTACAGTATTACCAAGAAAATAAAATGTGGAAAAAAGCAGGAAGCTTTTCAGAAAAAGCTTTTCAGAAATTTTCAGATAATTTCAATATCCATGTATTACATGCTAAGTCATTGCTATATCTTGGAAAGGTTGATGAATGCCTAGACATTTTAAATAATACGAAAGTCTTGCCATCTGAAATAGGTAAAGAAAGTCGCCAATTATATGAATGGGCATTGCTTGAGAAATCTATAAGGCTAATTCGCAGTAAACAGTTTGATCAAGCAAGGAAAAGTATTGAAAAAAGTAGAGAATGGCCAAAAAATCTAGGCATTGGAAAGCCTTATGAGACTGATGAAAGAATTCAAGATATATTAATTGATTATATTAATAGTCCTTCAAATTCATCAAAATATCGAAGGTACTTAGATAGTATAGCAAAGAGTAGCGATAGCTATACATTAACGCTTATAAGATCGGCTAAATCAATAATGAAATCGTTAAATTAAGAATTTTGATTTTTGATTTTTTTCAAGAGTTTTGAAGTAAGATGAATTCCTTCGTATTCTGAATGTTTATTGCCTTCATATTCAATCCCTACATAGCCGTTATAACCTGCATCTAGTACTATTTTCATCATTTTCCTATAGTCCGTTCGTACTTCATTTCCATTTGAATCAAATTCATGACTTTTTGCGCTTACGGCTTTTGCGAAAGGCATGAGCTCATTAACACCTTTATAGCGATCATACCATTCATCATTATTAATCAAAAAATTTCCAAAATCAGGAAGAGTGCCAGCACGTGGGTGATTTATTTTTTTCATTAAGCTAGATAGCCAAGCACCATTTGATGAAAGTCCACCATGATTTTCAACTATTGTATTAAGATCCATTTTATTGCAAAACTCAATCAGCTTGCTCAACCCATCTGCTGCTAAATCCATCTGCTCTTGATATGATAAACTATTATCACTCCTAGCATTTACTCTAATTGAATGGCAGTCTAAAAATTTTGCAGCCTCAGCCCATTTATAATGATTTTCAACAGCCTTATTTCTTTTGCTTCTATCAGGATCTCCAAGATTTCCTTCATTATCGCACATAATTAATAGGCTTTTTACACCATGATCATTTGCTCTAGCTTTCATTTTATTGAGATAATTTTGATCTTGAGCTTTATCAAAAAAGAAAGAATTAACATATTCAACTGCATCAAGACCGAACTCGGTTTTTGTTAGAGAAATAAAATCTAAATGATCAATTTTCTTGGACTGCAAAGCACGGTGCAAAGACCATTCAGCTAATGATATTTTAAAAGAAGTATGATTTGAGCAGCTTGCAAAAAAAGAAGTACTAATGGCAGGTAATGAAAGGCCGCCTAATAGAATAGAAGCATCTTTAATAAATCTTCTTCTTTTCAATTAAAGCTTTCTAATTCTAATATTTTTATACCATACCTCACCGTGATCTCCTTGGATGCCAATGTGCCCTTTTGATGCTTTAGCAAAAAGAGGCATCGTTTTGAATTTGCTTTTATCAACAAGTCTCCACATTGCATTGCTTTGATAAACATATTTAACAATTTTCTCACCATTAAGCCAATGCTCTACCACGTCATTTAAAACTTTAATTCGTACTTTATTATATTTTCCTGCAGGCTTTACAACATCTTTACTTGGAGATATCATTGCGTACAATGCTCCAGCCGAAGTTGATGTATTTTTTCCATCTACATGAACTTCATTATCCAATACTTGCATCTCAGGAGCTGATTGCCAAATGTAATCACCTTCCTCAGTAGCAAAATAAAAAATTCCACTATTTCCCCCAACAGCAACTTTCCATTCAAGTTCAAGTTCAAAATTTTCATAGACTTCTTCGCTTATAAGGTCAACACCATGATCTGGCTTTGTTTTCATTTCACCATTAACAATTTCCCATGAATCCGGGAAAGAGTCTTGACGGTATCCACGAAGTCCTTTAACATTCTTTCCATCAAAAAGATATGTCCAATCTGTTTGCGATTCACATCCATAGATTAAGATACTGATGATTATTGGTATAAATTTTTTCATTATTTTTTTGGATTCCATTCTCCCTTTGAAACAGCCGGGATAAAATTTTCTATATCAGGGTTTGGTAGTTTAATTGTTTTTGATTGTTCTGCGCTCATATATGCCGCCATTAATAATCGAGTTACATCTAATCCATCATCAAAATTTTCTTCAGGCCTTTTTCCTGCAAGAAAACATTCAACCATATGTCGGTTTTCTGCGGTGTAACCATATACTTCGGCTTCATTGCTTACAACAGGCATTCCTCCCGATTCTGCATTTTGTTTTTCAACTAAGTCTTCACCTTCAGACCCAGTCACTTTTCTACTGAAAAATACTTTAAGATCTGGGTCCAATGTATTTACAAACATTGAATATTCTGGACCAAAAAGTTCCATGCTCAACCTAAGACCTTCTCCAACAAAGCACCATGATGTTGTTGTTTCAACGATTAATTTATTCCCATCCTCATCTAAGTATTCAATTAAAGATCGCGCAAAGTCTTCAGATGGTTTATTGATATAATCTGTTTTTCCATCACTGTTATCTGACAGAATTTTTGCATATTCTGGGCGCTGCCATTTTAAGCAGTCCATATGAGCACTAATGCTTATTGGTGTTATTGAGTCTCTGGGCTTTCCTGGTTCAGTTAACATAAACCTAGCCTCTTCGACTGAATGACACATCATATCATTTAGTACTCCACCACCCTGCAATGAACCTTCCCAAAACCATGGCATATGTGGACCGCTATGCTCTTCAGCGGCTCTAGCGAGATACGGCCTACCCGTTGTTGAGGCACCACGTGCCCAAATGATTTCTTTACCTCTAGTTATTGATGGTGAAAAAACTTGATTTTCAAGGTAACCATCTAATAGGCCAACACTTTTTGTCAGTTCAGCAACTTTTTTGGCTTCTTGATAATTTCTACCTAAAGGTTTTTCACATGTTACCCCAACCAGTTCGCCCTTGCCAGTAGTAATAGCATTTGCAATTTCTTCAAAGGTTTCTATTCTGGCAAAATTTGGAGAACATACCCAAAGAGCATTAATGTCAGGGTCTGCGATCATTTCTGTGATTGATTCATAGGCTTTAGCATTATTGCCAACGCCAATTGTTCGTGCAAGGCTGGCAGACTCTTCAGCTGACTTTTTCGTTCTAGACATAACGCCAACTACATCAACATTTCTTACTCCAGTTAGAGATTGAATATGAAATCGAGTTATAAAGCCGCCACCAACAAAACCTATCCCTAAATGTTTATGATTATTAGGCACTAAACCCCCTTTAAATCTTCTTCTGTTACTTTTGGATCATCTCTAAAGAATGCCAAAAATATTAACCCCATCACTATACACAATGTTGCTGGAACTAGGAAAAATTGCCACCAAATCGTTTCCCCGGTTGGCGTTTTAAATGTATCCCAAATATATCCAGTAAATAATGTCCCAAGGTAATTTCCCATACCCCATGTTGCAAAGATGAATAAGGCTTGAGCCGAAGCACGCATATCATCTGAAGCCTTTTTATTGGTATAGATATTCCCCGTTACCATGAAAAACGCATATCCGAATCCATGCAAGGAAAGCGCTGCAACAATTACCGGTAAGCTTGGTATCATAAATAAAAGATATCTTAATGGCCATGCCATTATTCCAATAAACATTGTCCAGCGAATGCCAATTTTCTTTATAGCTACGTGCAGTAAAAAAGTTAAAACTAGCACTTCAGATATTTGAGCAACAGTTTTAGTGGCTGTTAGCCAGGCTTCTGTAGCTCCCATATCCAATAGGAAAGGACCGGTAGGAATGTAATAGAATTGCATTTCCGTAGTGACGACAAAAGCTACTAACATAAAGATCAAAAAGTTTCTATCCTTTAGCATACCAAAAGCCTTGATAAATGCGAGAGGATCATGAGAATCTTTTATTGGCTCTGTCTTTGGAAGTGAGAAGCTATAAACCCCCATAATTGCAGAAGCAACAGCAGCAATTATTAGTAAATCGCTCATGCCAGTTAGGTTTTCTGTTTGCCAATTAGTTCTAATAAATGTGACTATCCAACCAATAGCTATCCAACCGATTGCACCCCAAACTCTTATTTTACCAAACTCTTCATCCGCATTTCCTAGATGACGAAAGCAAATAGAGTTTGTCAAAACCAGTGTTGGAGCATATAAAAGACAATGGGCCATCATGTACCACCACATAGGTGCAAACTCTGTTTGTATAGATGTTTGATAGAGAAGAAAGGCGCCTGCTATATGAGCAATTCCAAGAAATTGTTGGGATTGCATTAAACGATCCGCTACTTGCCCACCAATAAATGGTGCCACTATACAGGCAAGCCACATACATCCATAGATACCTGCAATTTCTGATCCAGAAAATCCAATTTTCTCAAGATGGGCACCCAAAGCTGTTGTCCATGCTCCCCAGATTGCATATTGAAGGAACATCATGATGGAAAAACGTATTTTATTTGTCATGGTATAAGCGGCAGTTAAATCAACTTACGATTTTTTGCATCATATTCAACTCGCCTACCAGTAAGGTAAGATTCAGTTGCCATCGCACAAGCGACTGCTTCGTGATATGCTACATCCATATTACACCTTGGTTGTGTGCCATTTCTAATAGAATCAAGCCAATCTTTTACATGAAGATGTGTAGGGTCAACTCTTTTGCCATCGCGATAAGTGTAGAGAAGTCCTTTGTTTGCAAAATATTTTGAAGTAGCTGAAGTGACTCCATCGATATCTTTAGACCCGGGTGAATAGGTTAATATTGGATAGCTTGGATTAATCATTCCATTTTTCAATCTTTCTTTATATTGTGTCGAATACTCATCAGCTGTTACCGCAAATCCATGAATGGACCCACCACCACTTTGTCCACCCATTTGCATTGTTGCATCATGACCCATAATTCTATTTCCACGCGGGTTTGTACTCGAGAGTGTTGCGCTATATAGCAGCGTTAATCCACCATCTTTATGATCTGGATATTCAAAAGTTGCATTCCACACATCAGGAACATCTCTTCCGTCTTTGTAGAAATAAACACCACCAGTAGATGAGGCATACTTTGGTATACCAATATCCATAATTTGATTGATAGCATCAAAGTCATGGGATAGCAGATCACCAGAAAGGCCTGTTCCATAATCATACCAACAGCGCCATCTGAAAAACCTTTTTAATGCTTCTTCGCCAAATGGAATCTTATTAGGCGACGGCTTTTGGAATGTTTCCCAATCAATTGTCTTTGCATTCCCTTTTGGATGAATACCCCAAACCCATGCCCCCCATGGTGAATTACGGTTGGTTGCAATCTCAACCAAGTTTACTGGACCCAATAAGCCTTGCTGATAAATTTGCCTTGCCTTTTCATTGGCTTCAACTTGGCGATTTTGATGACCTAATTGAAAAGTGATACCAGTTTCTTTTACGACATCATGCACCTCTACAGCTTCATCAAATGTTCTGGTTAATCCCTTTTCGCAGTAGACATGTTTTCCAGCTTTTGCTGCGTCCGTTACAATTTTGGCGTGCCAGTGATCTGGCGTTGCTACAATCACCGCATCGATTTCATCATTAGCTAAAAGGTCCTGATATCGGCGATATTTTATCGCTGAATTTTGCGGCTTTCCTCCAGGCCTAGTATCATTCTGTGATGCATTAATTCCTTGGTCTGCTCTAACTTCAAACAGATCAGATACACCTACCAAAGAACAGTTTAAATCTTCCTGAGTCATAAATGTTTCAAACTGTTTATCTAGTTTATTTTTTCGTGCATTTTCTGATGCTTTATCTGTCCAGTCTTTTGTTGCAAACCCTGCACCTCGAACCAAATGCCCTCCACGACCGCCATAACCAATAATACCTATATTCAAGTGGCGTGAATTTGATAATGATTTAACTGCAGCAGGCGCTTTCTTTTCTTTGACTAGATTTGACAGTAGGTTAGATTTTTTTATTTTATCTCTTCGAACCTTTTGCCAGAGATTAAGAAAGAAGAAGCCTGCAACGGGTACGCCAGCGAGACCTTTGAGTAGATCGCGACGCTCTAAATTAGTTTTATTCTTTTTTTCATTTTTCTTAGCCATCATCTTACTCCTTTAATTTTTTGTTTCATTATTCAAGAAACGATCAATACCTATATACTGACTTGTTGGAAAACTGTACAATACCCATAAAGCACACGCTTCAATTAAATTTTTATTAACAATGATATAGCTACCTTCATTTGGCTTGCCATATTCTAAGCCAACTAGAGGGGGTGCAAAAAAGTAATACAATAATACAAATCCCATTCCAGCAAGAGAACCGTACCTACTAAATAAGCCAAACATTAAAGATATTCCTACCAATGTTAGCCCCCACATGTTTATGTAGTCAGAAAATGTTAATAAGGTAGGGTTTGATACAATCGTCTTAGCGATGCCAGAAAAGATCCATTTAGAGTCTAATAGATAAGCAGCTGAAGACCAGTAGGGATTAAGTAGTTTTGATATTCCTTCATAGAGAAAATGCCAACCAATTAAAAATCTTAAAACAACTAATCCGTAGAATTGATATTGGTTTGATTTAACTGATGGATCTAATGTGCTCATTTATCTCTCCCTATTTGAATTGAATCGCTCTAAAATAGAACTATAAAGAATAATGGCAAACTGCTCTATAAATCAAGGTTCAATTTATAATTTTTTTAAGTCGATTATTGATATGCTATAAAAATGACAGTATTTTCTTTTAATAAATTGAAATAGATTAAATTGTATAGAAAAAAAATAACACTCAAATTTTTAATAACTTACTTTTTTACTTTCTCTTTTATCTTTGGTCAGCATAGCTACCAATCTGACTTTCCTGCAGAAGAATTTCAAAATCGCTGGGAAAGCGTCTTTAGTGAAATTGGAGATAAGAGCGTTGCAGTAGTCCAAGGCTTTCCACAGCCAAATGGCTATATCATGCCCCGCCAAACAAACGCTTTTTATTATCTTACAGGAGTTGAAACCCCACATTCTTATTTATTACTTGATGGTCGTACAAAAAAAGCAACTTTGTACATGCCTCCTGCAAATAAGAAATTAGAAAAAAGTGAAGGCAAAATTCTTAGCGCTGATGATAGCCAGCTTTTGAAGAAGCTTGTAGGGGTCGACAAAGTTCAATCTACAAATGAGATGAAAGAAAATTTTCCACCAAATATCAAAAGACATAATATCATATACACTATGTTTTCTCCTGCAGAAGGCCAAGGGCAGAGTCGTTATGAATTAGAGGCTGCAAATGCTTCTATTGCTAGAGATTATTGGGATGGAGGAACCAGTCGGGAAAGTAGATTGGTTGAATTATTAAAAGCCCGTAACCCAAGAGTATCTGTGAGGGATTTAACCCCAATTATTGACAACCTTAGGAGTGTGAAAAGTCCCAATGAAATAGCACTCATAAGAAGAGCATCGCAGTTGGCTGGGCTTGGCATGATCGAGGCAATTAAAAGTACAGAAGAAGGCGTGTGGGAGTATCAACTTGATGGTGTTGCTAGGTACGTATTTTTAATTAATGGAGCAAGAATGGAAGCATATAGGTCTATCACTGCTTCTGGAACTAAAAATATAAGCAATGGGCATTATTTTCGTAACAATAGTCAATTAAAAAATGGCGAATTGGTTTTAATGGATTATGCTCCGGATTTTAGATATTATGTTAGCGATATTGGAAGGATGTGGCCTGTAAGTGGAACCTACAAACCTTGGCAAAGAGAATTACTTCAAGTTATTCTAGAATATAGAAATACTATATTAGATATTCTTCGACCTGGGATTACCGTTGATCAGGTTTTAGATGAAGCGCGCGAGCAAATGAAGCCTTTCATGCGAAAATATCAATTCTCTAAAAATATTTATAGAAAAGCAGCTGAGAAAATGATTGCTAGTGGAGGTGGTGCTTTATCTCACCCAGTTGGATTAGCAGTTCATGATGATGGTCCCTACAGAAATGGCCCATTAAAAGTAGGACATGTTTTTGCCGTTGACCCTCAAATGTGGGTTCCAGAAGAAAATCTATATTTACGCTATGAAGATACAATCGTCATAACAGAAGAGGGTATGGAAAATTTTACAGATTTTCTCCCATCAGAACTAAATGAACTCGAAGACCTGGTAAAGGAAAAAGGAATTCTTCAGATAGTGGGTCCAGACTCAATGAGGTGGAATTATTAAAATTGGATAGTTTAATAAATGAAATAAAAAAACTATCGGAATACAATTTTCCTGATAACGATGTTTATGATTTACTTGAAGATTCAAGTCTATCCGAAAAAGATATTAAGGATTACATTCAATTTGATCAGGAAAAATATACTAGACACCTTATATATAAAGATAATTCTTTTGAGCTCTTATTGATGTGTTGGAGTCCTGGACAAAGAGCCCCTATACATGGTCATGAGGGTGAAAAATGTTTTATGAGAGTAGAGAAAGGCTCCTTGTTGTTTACAAATTATATCTTAGAATCAACCAATCCACTCTCTTTAAAGATGATCGATTCTATTAAAGGCAGTCCAGGTTTTCTTGATGGCCCAGCAGATGTACACTCTGTTGAAAATATCTATACTGATAACGCAATTACATTTCATGTTTATGCGAAGCCATATGCAGAGTGTGATGTATATGATATTAAATTGGGTAATATTTATCGCAAGAAGCTTGTTTACGATTCTATGTATAAAAAACCCTGTTAGTTAAAATAGCTAGATAACCCATTTAAGAAGAAGGCGAATAGCAAAGAACAGCTATCAGTCTACCTATTAGTTTATTTTTTAATCAAATATACTTAAATATACTATAAATAAATATAAATCTAGTATAATTTAGTATAATATAATAAATTTCGCTGTAAATTAATTTAATACAAGGTAATATATGAACCGTTCAGACATATTTATTCATTTGCTCAGTAAAAAAACCTGGACCGACTATGAGTGGGAAAAGCAAACGGGAATAACAAGAGCGACTTTCGGGAACAATCGAAAAAATAGCGGTCAAAGTGTAAAAGCAAAAACTTTAGAGGTTATGGCTGAAGCATGTGGTTATAAATTAAATCAAACCAATGCAAAAGATGGAATCAATCCTAATGATGCAAATGCTGAATTTCAGCTAAAAGAATATAAAGTTGAAAAAATAAAAATTGGCCTTTTTGGATTTGGAAGAATTGGTAGAAATATATTTCGTATTGGATTTGAAAACCCTCGATTTGATTTTGTTGCGATCAGTGACCTAGGAGATGTTGAAGCCATGCATTATCTTTTAATGCGAGACTCTATTCATGGAGCTATGAAAAGCGATATAAAACTTGAAGGTAAGGATTTAATATATAATGGGTCTTCTACGCGCTTACTGCCTGGCGCTGCCCCTGGTAGCATTCCTTGGGATGCATTTGATGTTGATATGGTTATCGATTCAACAGGCGTATATAGAAAAAGAGAAGAATTGCAAATGCATATAGACTCTGGAGCAAAACGCGTGTTGGTTTCAAAGCCCCCTATAAATGATATTGATAGAATTGTAATTCAGGGAATTAATGAAGATCAAATAGATTATAATGATAAAATAATTTCAACTACTTCATCTACTACCCAGGTACTTGCATTGATGATGAAAGTACTAGATGAGTCTTTTGGTATTAATCGGGCTATGATGACAACTGTACATGCTTATACTTCTGATCAACCATTGGCTGATGCAGTTAGATCCGATCTAAGAAGAAGTAGATCAGCGGTTGAAAATATCATTCCTAATGAAACTTGGGCGCCAGATTATGTATCAGAGTTAATGCCAAAATTTAAAGATAGAATTTCTGGAATTGCTATGAATGTGCCAGTTGCTAATGGGTCATGTATTGATCTAACTACCGAAATGGATAGGATGCCATCAGTTGAAGAGACTAATAAAATTTTTGAAGAGGCAAGTCTGAATAAATTAAAAGGACTCATTCGATTTACGGAAGATCCAATAGTTTCCAGCGATGCTATTGGCGGAGGAGAAACAATGTTATTTGATAGCAAAGCTACCATGATAGCTTCGGAAAAATTATTAAAAACTGTTGCATGGTTTGATAACGGTTGGGGTTTTGCCAATAGAATCCTTGAACTAGCGGAAGCTTATTCAAAAAAAGAAAGGATATAGAATGAAAGTTGGAATTAATGGTTTCGGAAGGATTGGACGTTCAGTTTTTAGAATTCTTAATTCACAGAAAAATATTGATGTAGTAGCCATTAATGATATTGCTGATAATGAAGCAATGGCATATTTGCTCAAATATGATACAGTGATGGGCCCCTTTAAGGACTCTGTTGAAATTAATGGTGATATACTTAAAACATCATTCAATGAAATTAAAATGTTAGCTGTTAGAGAGCCCAACCATTTACCATGGGGTGAGATGGGGGTTGATGTTGTGATAGAGTCAACTGGAATATTTAGAACGAAAAAGCAGTTAGATGGACATATAAATGCTGGAGCAAAAAAAGTAATATTAACAGTTCCAGCAAAAGATGAAATTGATTATACATTAGTGATTGGAGTTAATGATAAAGGATTAACGAGTGATCATAAAATAATCTCTAATGCAAGCTGTACTACCAATTGCCTTGCTCCAATGGCAAAAATTTTAAATGATAATTTTGGAATTGAGCATGGAGTTATTAATACTATTCATGCTTATACAAACGATCAACGCCTTGCTGATGTCCCTCATTCAGATTGGAGAAGAAGTAGGGCAGCTGCCGAAAATATAATTCCAACAACGACAGGTGCTGCTCGCGCTGTAGGTAAAGTTCTTCCTGAGTTAAATGGAAAACTTGATGGCATTGCCATGAGAGTACCTGTTCCAGATGGTTCAGTTGTTGATAGCGTTTTTAAATTGGAAAAAAGCGTAACAATTGATGAAATTAACAATACTGTAAAAAGCGCAGCTAGTAATGAAGATATGAAAAATGTTGTTGAGTATTCAAACCTTCCTGTTGTATCTACAGATATTATTGGAAATCCGCATTCATCAATTTTTGATGCTCCATTTACAAAAGTGATAGATGGTACATTGATTAAAACTGTTAATTGGTATGACAATGAATGGGGTTATTCAAATCGAGTTGCAGATTTAGTAAATATTTTAGAAAAATTTAATTAATTTAGAATATAGAATATATAATATGAGAATAGCATTTTTAACTGCAGGTGGAATCGCACCATGTCTTTCAGCATCTATAGGAGGATTAATAAAATCCTATAATTCAGTCTTCCCTGATGCTGACATCTTAGGATATTTAAATGGTTACAAAGGACTATTGACAAATCAAAAAATCTCTTTTCCAGTGTCCGTAAAGAAAAAAACAGAAATCTTTGATAATTACGGTGGAAGTCCTATTGGTAATAGTAGAGTTAAACTTACAAATATTGAAAACTGTGTTCATAAAGGCTATATAAAAAATGGACAAGACCCTCTTGAGGTAGCAGCGCAGCAACTAATTAAAGATAAAGTAGATATTCTCCATACAATTGGAGGCGATGATACTAATACTATGGCAGCTCAGTTATCATTTTATTTAGAGGAAAATAATTACAATTTAACAGTGGTTGGCCTTCCTAAAACTGTAGATAATGACGTATATCCAATTTCGCAAACTTTAGGAGCTTATACTGCTGCTGAGCAAGGAGCGCTATTCTTTGAAAACCTATCAAATGAAAATACTACAAGCTCAAGGCAGTTGATCATACATGAGGTGATGGGAAGAAATTGTGGATGGTTAACCGCTCAAACCGCAAAGGAATATAGACAGATATTGGATGGTAAAGAATTTTTACCCGAAGCCCTTATTGATAGGTCTCGTTGGGATATTGATGCAGTTTATATACCAGAAATACCTATAGATTTCGATAGTGAATGCCAACGATTAATTGACACAATGAATGAAAAAGACTGTGTAAATATTTTTTTAAGTGAAGGCGCAGGGACTGAAGCAATAGTTAGAGAATTAGAATCTGAAGGTCAAAAAATTGAGCGTGACGCGTTTGGGCATGTAGCACTAGACTCTTTAAATCCAGGAAAATGGTTTGCAAAGCAATTTACAAAAAGATTGTCTGCTGATAAGACTCTTGTTCAAAAAAGCGGATATTTTGCAAGAAGCGCTGCGCCAAATAAAAAAGATTTAGAACTGATTAAGTTATCATGTGAACTTGCTACTGAAAGCGCAAAGAACGGGAAAAGTGGAGTTGTGGGCTTGGATGATAATAATGGCAACAAGATGAGTCTAATAGATTTTAAAAGAATTAAGGGCGGTAAGCCGTTTGATATAAACCAAAAATGGTTTTCTTCTATGCTTGCTGAAATTGGACAAAATAATTAAATAAAATAGGAAGAATACAATGACACTAAATTTAAGTAATATGAACGAAGTAGCTGAAGCTATGGTTGCTCCTGGAAAGGGAATTCTTGCGGCAGATGAAAGTACAGGCACTATCGGAAAAAGATTTGATCAAATAAACACAGAAAGCACTGAGCAAAAAAGAAATGCATATCGAGATCTTCTCTTTTCCTCAGAAAATATTCAGGAATATATTAGTGGTGTTATCTTATATGATGAAACATTTCACCAGTCTTCACTTAAAGATGGAGTGCTTTATCCTGAATACCTAGCTTCTCTGGGCATTATACCAGGAATTAAGGTTGATGCAGGAGCACATAATTTAGCTGGAACCGACGGTGAAAAAGTTACGTCTGGATTGGATGGTTTAGATGAAAGATTAGCAGAATATAGAAAGTTAGGCGCAAGATTTGCAAAGTGGAGAGGAGTTATTAATATCACTGAATTGAATCCAAGTGATTATTGTATAAATACCAATGCTCATGCGTTAGTTAGATACGCTGCACTTTGTCAATCAAATGATATAGTTCCTATTGTCGAGCCTGAAATCTTAATGGATGGCACTCATGACATTGAAGACAGCTTCGTTGTAACGGAAGAGGTTCTTCATACTGTATTCTCTGAGTTATATAAGCAAGGTGTTCAATTTGAAGAAATGATATTAAAGCCAAACATGGTTCTCTCGGGATATGAAGCTGATAATAGAGCCGGTGTAGATGAAGTTGCTTCAGCAACAGTTCAATGTTTTTTAAGAAGTGTACCAGCAGCTGTTCCCGGTATAGCTTTTTTATCTGGTGGACAGTCAGATGAGGATGCTACTGCTCATTTGAATGCTATGAACCAGATTTTGGGCGATAACAAGCCATGGAACCTATCATTCTCTTATGGTCGTGCTCTTCAGCAGCCTGCCCTAAAAGCTTGGCAAGGTAAAGATGAAAATATCCCTATGGCCCAAGAAGCCTTTCTTAAGCGTGCTAAATTAAATAGTTTGGCATCCTTGGGTAAATATTCAACCGATCAAGAATAAGTATTGGTATAATTAATTTTTGGATACTCTAAGTCATGCTCTTTGGGGTAAAGGCCTATTTGGATACCGTGGCCACGGGCGCCTAGCTTTAATAATTGGAGCAATGCCAGATTTGGCGTCTTTTGGAGCTCTTTTTTTTATCAAAATAGTCACGGGTACACTAAGTTACTCTGGAACCCCTAATCTTGAAAGCTTGAAACAGTTAGAGCCTATACCTCACTGGGTATATGCTATGGATAACATAACGCATAGTTTTGTTGTCTCGTTCGCGGTTATTGGAGTAGTATACCTTGTGAAGCCAAAGCTGGTCTGGCCACTACTTGCATGGCCTTTTCATATTCTTCTTGATTTTCCATTTCATACTCAAGAATTTTTCCCGGTTCAGTTATTTTGGCCCTTAACCTCACTATCAGTAGATGGAATTTCTTGGTCACATCCTGCTGTTTGGTATCCCAATGTTGCTGGTATTATTATATTGTTTATTTTAAGATATAAGAAAATACTTATTAAATAGATTATAGTTCATTTGTTAAACAATGAACAGATCCGCCGCTGAGTCGAAATTGTGTAGTTGGAATTGTGATATGCATCACATTCACTTCTTTAAGTAATTGATTTACTTTTAATGATCTGAATCTTGTGGGACCGATTAAGTAGCCGGGCAATGGGCAACAATTCACGGCAAATTCACCTAATTTTTCATCTGTTCCAATAGAATCTTCTGGTTCAACTTCCACCAGATCTATAGCAAGTCTTTTTGCAAAGCTTTTCAAATTATTCACTGACTCTTTATCCATTAGTGAAGTGCATGCAATCACTGCTGCTAATTGATTATCTTTGTTTATAACCGGTGTAAACAATGTATCAAGATGGAATACATCTGACTTCATGATTATCAATTCATTTACATCAAATTCTTGAGCAACCCATTCAGCGCCTTTGGTATTATTTCTACATGCACCTGAAAAAAGTATCTTTTGACCAGAGCAATAATAAAATTCACCTCCTTCAGCCTTAGCGTTAATTGAATCTGGGATTCTGATAGTTTGATATCCCATTGAATTGAGCATGATCTCCATAATATCACTCTCTACCTGCCTTGCTTCTTCGCTGAATTTGGATATAATAACCTTCCCTTGTTGATTGCTAACGAATAAATCCCTGACAAAAACAAAGTCATGTTTCCTTTTATCTGAATTCTGCTGATCAAGAAAGCTTGGAAAATCAACTTCAATTACCTCGACAGGTAGACGATTGAATAGCTGTGTCATCATATACATTTCAATTTCTACGAGCTCCTGGTTTGGAATCATACCCTCTTTCATAGCAGGGTTATTTTTATAGATTGGAGTGCCATGACCCCACCAGTCATGCTTAGGTAGATGAGAAATTAGAATTTTCATAGCTTTAAAAAGTTATTTTAAA
>Ga0208277_1000760_pt1 | contig 18914 bp, 9 predicted proteins | sample ETNtaG_5_FD_185782 | JGI IMG/M metagenome (GOLD analysis project Ga0208277, IMG submission 185782) | Marine microbial and viral communities from oxygen minimum zone, Eastern Pacific Ocean - ETNP201406SV205 (SPAdes) (version 2) | ecosystem: Environmental > Aquatic > Marine > Oceanic ...
TATTTGGATGCGATTGAAGCCCTAGAAGAAGATAATCGTGAACTGGCTCTTGAACATGCACGAAAAGCTGTGAAGATAGATCCGAAACATGTTGATGCTTGGCGAGTTATTTCTGACGCATCACTTCCTGGCTTACGTTCTCAACCAACCTTGAAGCAAGCGGCACAATCTCTAACAGCAGCAAAGAAAGTTGTTGCATTGCAACCAGATGATCTAGGAATGTGGGTAAGGGGTGGACGCCTCCTCTCCGATGAACTTGGATTATACATGGAAGCCTTACAATGGTGGCAAGATGCTAGACATCAAGCCCCTCATGAGGTGACGCCAATTGTTGAACAAGCAGCAATTCTCGCTGACATGGGGTTGTATGGAGAAGCAACAGAGCGTTTACAATCTATTTTTGATGAAAACATGGATTTGGCTACAACTCAGTATTCACGTGTTGCACGATTGCACCAAATGTGTCAACTCGCCAGTCAGCAAGACCCTAAGGAACATTTCAAACCGTGGGAAAAGCATCACGATGGTTGGTCAGCAATTACTCTTCGAATGAACAAAGCACCGATTAGTGAATCAAAAATATTCCTTATCATTTCGACACCTCTTTTGATGCTTGAGGTTCTTATGGCGCCTCAGGTTTTTGGCTCAGGTTTCGGAGGATTCTGTCTAACATCGTTGCTGATTCTGTTTACAGTCATTTTGGGAATGAGAATCAGCCGCCGATGGTTCCAACGCCTAAATCGGCCTGCATTCAACCTTCTTCGTGCAATGGACTTTGAGACATCAACAGGATATGTTGTGATCCCAGAAGACATTCGTATCTCAAAACTCTTCATGTTTATTCTAAGCAGAAGACCTCCTGCTTTCCAAGAGCGTATGCTCAAGATTGTTGATGCTGGAGACAAGCTCAAAGGCGATTGGAAACCAACTTTACCTGACTTTAATTCTCACATCTCTGAAGATGAAGAGCCATTCTGGAACCAAGAAGGAGAGGAATTAACTTCCTTTGAAGAAGAGTAAATCTTCCTCATGTTCCTGCTGTATAATCGTCCTTGTAATCGATTTGCTCTTGAGTGAGTTCATCAATTGTGATTCCAAGTGTTTCAAGTTTGGTTGTTGCTAATCCTTGATCTTGTTCTAATGTGATATCATAGACGAGGTTATCCATTGATGCTGACTCCTTTGCAAGACGGCAAAGAGAAAGGAATTGATTAGCGAAAGACATGTCCATGACTTCAGATGGATGCCCTTCAGCAGCAGCGAGATTGACCAATCGTCCACGAGCCAAAAGGAAAATCTTGTTTCCGTTTGGCATTGTGAATTCCTCATTGTCTCTACGAATCGTGCGAACAGATGTTGCCAATGATTCTAATGATTCAACAGCGATTTCACAATCGTAGTGTCCAGTATTTGCTACGATTGCACCATCCTTCATTACTGCGAAATGGCGTTCGACAATGATGTCTTTCATTCCAGTAGCAGTACAGAAGATATCACCGATGGAAGCAGCTTCGTCCATTGTCATAACACGGTATCCATCCATGATGGCTCTGAGTGCTGCGAGCGGGTCTACTTCTGTAATGACTACATTGGCACCTAAGCCACGAGCACGCATAGCGACACCTTTTCCACAGTGCCCATATCCTGCAACGACCATTGTCTTGCCTGCGACGAGGACAGAGGTGGCACGAAGGATTCCATCGAGTGTCGATTGACCTGTTCCATACACGTTGTCAAAATCCCACTTTGTAATTGCATCGTTAACTGCAAGAACTGGATACTTCAAGTCACCTGCTGCAGCCATTGCTCTCAATCGGTGTACGCCTGTTGTTGTCTCTTCTGTACCTCCGAGTACACCAGGAGCATATTCAGATCGCTCACCATGCACACGAACAATAAGATCTGCACCATCATCAAGAGTGAGGGTTGGTTTGAATTCGAGGGTTTTATCGATGCACCAGTAGAAGTCTTCGACACTTTGTCCATGCCATGCATAAACGGAGTATCCTTCACGAGCAAGCCACGCTGCTACGTCATCTTGAGTTGAGAGTGGATTACATCCAGACCAAGAGAGTTCTGCACCTGCAGCAGCAATTGTTTCGATGAGAACTGCTGTCTCTTTGGTAACGTGAAGGCATCCTGCAACACGCATACCAGCGAGTGGTTTTGTTCGCTCTGCTTCTTCTCTCAAAGCTGCAAGAACTGGCATTCTTGCACGTGCCCAATCGACTCGAAGTGAGCCTTCCTCAGCCATACCAATGTCCTTGACTGCGTAACCATCGCCTGTATCTAGTTCTTCCATAGTCAACGGCGTGCGCCAGTAGTTCTTGAACCCATCTCTGTGACCAGAGAGTCAAGAGTGTGAGATCTACTGTTGCTGTTGCGCCTGAGCAGCGTATTGCTGAGCATACTGCGAAGCAGTTGCTTCATCATAGCCTTGGGCAACGAATTGTTGGAAGTATTGGTTGTAATACTGTGTGTACAAATCGTTACCTGCTGCCGCTGGTTGAGCAGCAGCTTGTGGTTGTGAGGCAGCAGTTTGACCTACATACTGAGCAGCGTATTGCCGAGCAGTTTCTTCTGGATAGCCTTGAGCAATCAGTTGTTGCACATACTGTTCAGTCATATCTTGAGATTGACCATAACCAGCCGCAGCAGCACTGAGGTTATCCACCTTGTCGGAGCTTCCGCCACCACGGAGGAACAAGAGAGTTACACCGCCAAGAAGGATCAGTGAACCAACAATTGCAAGAATGAGCATAAGGCTGCTGTCATCAGATGATTCACCTGAGTTAGCATTATTGCCAGGCTCACTCCAAAGACCAGTTTCTGGATCGTATGACCACTCACCGTTCCAGTCACAATCAAGTGTTGTAGCGTTCCAAACAAACTCTCCACCAGCAGCTTGTGCTGATTCATTAGCGAGTACACCACGGCATTGCTTGAGATTGATGAGAACCATCTTGGTCAAATCATCAGACCAGCGTTCATCATCGCCTTCGTAAACACGGACCCATATCTCTACAACTTCGCTGTTGTTGCTGTAGAAGTTATCGATATCGAGAGACAATTCGAAACTGTCTTGATCGGCCAATGCTACTGAACGAGCAAATTTGTTGTCTGTAATGAGGTTGTACTTCTCAATCGCAGAAGCAGAGAAGTCATCTCGAGAGAAGGATGCTTCAACGTAGACTTCTCCGGTTTCAGAACCAGAAAGGATTGTTCCTGTAATTGTGTAAGTTGATTCAGTGACACCAACTGAGGTGTTCTCAAAGTTGTCGTATTGAACCAATGGGATTTCGTCACCATAGCCTTCAGGAACGACAACGAAGTACATTCTGTACTTGTCTGAGAACTTACCAGACGCATCGTATACTCTCAATTCCATACGAATTTGAGACTCTGCAGTTCCTGAAGAGTCAACAGTTTCGTTTTGGAATCGATATGTGAACATTCCATTGCTTGCTGCTGTTTCTTCAAAGGTGTGACCTTCAAGATTGAATGATGTGTCACCATACGGTGCATCAAAGAAAACCTTCCATTCATAGGTGACAATTCCATTTGATCCGTCGATTGCATCAGCGTCAGAGGATTGGCTTGCATCGAAGTTGACGACAAGTTCTCCATTCTCGTTGAGAATAAGACGGTTAACATCCCATTCTGTATTCGAGACAGTCTTGGTACCGATGTATTCGATATTGTCCGAGGATTCAATGGTTAAGTTTGCCTCTGGTGCGAACGCATCAGCTAGAACGTCGTTTGTTTCAACGACGACAGAGATGATTCGAGAGTGACCTGCTTCATCGTGGAGCAAGAGCGTTACAGTCCATTGCTGGCCTTGTAGACATCCGGTTGCTGAGGAAAGGTCGACCTTACAGAATGCTACATTTGGAGAAGCATCCGTGGTGTGGTCTGTTCCACTAGCCATTGTAGCAGCATCCCAATCGGTTGGTCCATCAAGAATCCAATCGGTTGTGAGTGTTGCAGTAGTCGCAGTGGTGTAGCCAAAGTTGACTGTTGCATCACTCTTCATGTAATGAGTTGCGTAGCCACCTGTCGATGGATCGATGTTTGGTGCATCGCCATCAATGGTAAGGCCCAAATCAGTCCCGAGTGAACCAAACCCTTCAGGGTAAGGTGTTACTGAGAATCCAAGCATGTTACCGAGAAGTGGGAATGTTGCACTATCAGCACGAGAAGAGTAGGTCGCAACATCGATTGTTGAAACGATCATACCGCCTTGGTAGTAACTACAGGTTCCCATAATGACATCCTTGCTGTTAGCATCGGTGCGCAGGAGGCTCTGGAAGTATCCGCCATCCTCCATGTATCCATTACAGACACCTGGCACGTTTTGTGTGCTTACCGAGTTGGTGTTGAGAACTGCTGTTGCAACTGTGCCATCACCTTCGAATCCTTGGAAGGATGTTGTTGAAACATCATTCATTATTGGATGGTAAGGATCTGCGATATCGAGATCCGTGTAGGTAATCTTGGTTTCTGGAGTGTTTCGGCTTTGGACATCCATTCCGAATGGAAGTCGACCGTTCAATCCAACGTCTAGACCGTAAATTTGGCTTCCTTGTGGGCCAAGGTGAGCTTGTACAGTACCACCTGCAGACATGAAGGATTCCAATGTTTGTCGGTTGGCTGTTGAGCCTAGTTTCTGATAGTATCCACGTCCACCACTTTCAACGTCCTTGGCAGCAATATCATCTTGCCATGGCAAGAGAACCTTGTCGTAATGGGTGAGCCATCCGCTGTCAAGATATGTTGTCCAGTCATTGATCGAGAACTGTGTGTAGGTCATTCCAAGGAGTTGCAAGTCCTCCTTAATGGTCGATGTACGTGCTGTCGAGTCACCAAGGATTGCAACATCAATTGTGTTTGCGAAGGTTGCATGGAAGTAACGTACGTTACCACTTGGGTTTCCGTTTGCAAGTTCAGCATGGAAACTGATGTTGTAATCGTGACCATCAGTCCATCCATTAAACGCTGGGAAGGTGATATCAATTCTCTCATTGGAATTCAATGCTGTGGTTTGAGTATCTGATGACGCTTGGTGAACCTGAACTGAATCGGTTTCATCGAAGACCGTCATGTAGAACATATAGTCTCCCGCAAGGACACCGTTTGTTGCCTTAATGTCCCACGAATGTGCAAGGCTTCCATCGATTGGTAGGTTACAAGCATAGGTAGCATCGTCAAGACAGCTAAGTGTTGTTGGTTTTCCGAGTGTAATATCAACAGACTCAACATTGAAGATCACTTGTACAATGTTATTCGCTTCACTCAATTCATTGTCATTGTACCAATTGGTTCCAACAGTAGTGTTATCGAAGATTGTCTCTGCTCGAATCATGTAAACTCCTGAGAAGAATTCGTGACTTGCAAGAGTTGTGGTGTCGACCTCTTCAGCGTCGACATTGGTTCTTGTTGTTGTGTATGAAGCGTCTTCGTAGAATGTGAATTCTTGGAGACTGATATTGTTGAACGCAACACCCTTGAATCCATCATTAATTCCATTGCGTCCATCGTCGTCACTCTGGAATTCGAAGTTAATGTCGACTGAGGAACCAGAAAGTGACATACATTCTCTGAACCACTGTGAACTGTCGGCTGCGGTGTTGTTCAGCACATACAGGTGAGTGAGGTCAATGCTGCGAGTGAGAACAAGGTCGTCAGAGTTGAAGAACACGTTGTAGTTTCCATCAGTTCCATCTGTCGATGAAGCGTCACCTACGAAGTCGATTTCCGCTTGGTTAATTGATTCAGAAGCATTCGTGAACCCGTCCTCATTGTCGTCATTTCGACAGGTTCCGTCTTCGTCATAGTCATTCCATTGTCCAAGTAGAATAGCTGAGTAGGAATCACTTCCTTTCGTATAATCGAAGTTGATTGAAGCGTAGTCGTTTACGTCTACAATCGATGTTCCATCGACATCGATTCCGTAGAAGGTATCAGCGTAATATTCGAAGTTCAGTGAAACGAAGTCACCAGACATTGATGTGAGGTCGACTCCTGGTACTGTGAGTGTTTCATTCTCCCAAAGATCCCCATAGCCGTTTACTGCTGTATCACATGGGTGGCCGAACCAGTATGCGTTGTTGTTGAAGATGGTGTCAGAACAAGCCAGTTCGTTGTAAATAGCTCCTTGTGGGTTTCCATCATCACTGTAGACGTATCCATTTGTCCCACCTTCAAAGGATTCCTCACAAATCACTGCAGGAGCGCTGCAAAGAACATCGGAAGGAGTGGCGGAGAAGACTGTTGCCTTGATATCAAAATCAACAGCGGTGTTTCCGTAGTTGTTGGTTATGACATCGATGTCAAAGATACCTTCCGCATAGAGGCCTCCTGGATTAAAGTAATCGATTCCCTCCACAGTAGGATCGTAAAGGTTGAATGGTTGGACATAGGTAATGATATCATCATTGACGCTTTGCTCATCCCAAGCGTGATTGCTAAGCGTGGCAGATATTCGATAAATTGTATCATTCACTAGGTAAGCTGATATTGATGCTGTTTCGGTCTCACCAGGTCCAAGGTTTACGAGATTGAGATTGGATTGGAGAGTTTGTGGGTTTGGTAAGTAAGCGGTATTCTGCTTGTAAATAGTTACGTTATCAATCGCATACCCATCTCTTCCAGACCACAACGATTCGTTGTCGTCAGAAATTGAACCTTCAAACCCAGTGCGAAGTCGGAATCTGACATCGACTATTTCTCCAGCCCAAGGCGATAGATCGAATTCGCCTACGCCGTCTTGAGTGAAATTACCCCATCCGTAGTATGTGCCAGAAGAAGCCACGCCGTAGTACAGCAAATTCTCTGCCGCTCCACCTGCATTCAAGGTTCGCAGACGAGTTAAATCATAACCGCCCCACATCGAGGATCCTGACAGACATTCTCCTGCAACTTGTGCAGAAGTTGGACATGATAGGACGGACCACCCAGTTTCATCTGAGCCGACTTCAATCATTGCCACATCGTCCCATAGGTCTCCAATTAGCCATTGCCCGGTTGTAGCATCAAGGCTTCCAAGAGCACCGAAACCAAGATGGCGGAACAATTCTACGCTGAGGAACGCACGATCAGAACCTGTCAAATCGACGTCTTCGAGTGTTAGAGCATCGTCCCAATGTCGGCCGTATCCAGACCATTCATCACCGCTGCTGTTTGTCTTGTATTCACCAGCCCACATGAAGTCGGTTGGGTTGAGATAGTTCGCTGAAACGTTCGGCTCGTTGTTACCGTCTGTAGCTCCTCTGGATTGGTTTGATTCAAGGTGCCACATTGAAGCTTGGTCGATGTATTCGTTAAACACCCAGTTACATCCAGAGCCGCAACCAGTTGCATCAGCGGCCGTATCGAAGTCGTGAGCAAACACTGTTGTGTTAGAGGAATTTACTTCATCAACGATCTTCAATTCAACATCAAGTGTTGCGGATTGAGTTAATGTGTCCATTCCTGTGTTTGTTACGGTTACGTTGATGTCTCGTGTCCCTTCTCCTACAACACCGAAGAATCGATCAACGGGCGATAATTCGATATCAGTTACTGCGATATCCTTGTTGTCCATTTCGACTACAGTGACGTAGTCGTATTGACCGTCCCATCCAAGGTTGTCAATCCAATTTCCAAAGTCGTAAGAAGAGTGGCCTACAACGATATCAGGGGCTGAACTTGCACTTCCTGCAAGTTGCCCGACGACAGCGATATTCGGTCTGCGGCCTGCCTCGTAAGCAAGAGGTGAGACGTGCCCTCCGCTTCCATCTGAAAGCGTAACTTGTACTGTTGTAGGGAAGTTTAGCCAGAAGGAGGAGGTTGAACCACCTGCTGAGTCGGATGTGTTTTGTTGGTACGCAACAGTAGGGTTAACGAAATCAGGCTCGCCGTCTCCGTTTACGTCTGCTATTGTAACATCGTAAGAGATGTATGGGCCAAAGTAGGCGAGTGAACAATCCGTAGAACAAGAAGACCATGTCCCAACTGCAGATGATGTTCGGTATGTGATATTCTCAAGATTCCCCTGAGTCATTGCGACAGTGTCTATTACGCCATCGTCATCAATATCTGCGATATCGAATTCTCCAAATGTATTCGCCATATTAACAACGTGAGATCCTGCTTGAGGAGTTGTCGAGAATGTGTATGTTGTTGGGAATTGGTTTGTTTGACAGTTGAACTCGATGACGGTCACGTTGTCATCATTTCCTGGGTTAGTAGTTTGGCCCGTTGCGTAATCAACACCTTCGCTTCGAAGGAGCCAAATGTCCTCGTCGTAACACTGACTACCAAGTCCTTGTTGTCCCTCTCCCCAGTCGCCGACTTCGAGGCTTCTGTATGCGTTGGTTGAGGCAGCTCCAAGAGCAGTGACCATAGGCGGTGTACTTTGAGAAATTGGACCCATATAGGTGACAACCCTTTGGTTTGAGATGTCGCTAAGTAAGTCAAGGATGACGACGTCATCATTTCCGTCGTCGTTTATGTCTCCTACTGCAAGATCCCATGCGTAGAAGTGAGTGAATCTCTGACCGACGGTGAACGAGTCTACCCCGCAACCATCATTTTCCAAAATCGTCAAGTTTCCTGGCTCTCCAGCTGGTGCGCCATTTGCATCTCTCTTGAAAGGATTATTTCGTTGGAAAATTGCGATATCTGGGGCTGAATCGCCAGTAAATTCACCAACTTCGAGGAATTGAACATTCGAGAACTCATCCCATTCTGCGTTTCGGGAAGTGTTCTTTGAGACCCATACGTCATATCGATCAGTGAAATCTCCAGTTCCATCATTCGTCAGGACAGAAATTGTGTGAGTACCATCAGTTGCGATAGCCATATCATTGAATCCATCGCAGTTGAAATCTGCAATACCGATGTCAATCGGATCACGATTTGTTGTATAGTTACGCGCTGCTGAAGCACTGGCATTTGTCGCAAAAGCGGCTGTGGTCGAAATGACCATTATGAATACGAGAAATACGCTTCGAAGTTTTGCTCCGATTTGGTTCGTCTTTGGTTGCATCAATATCACTCATCTAAGCCAGTAATACTTCCACTATAACCCCTTTGATGTCTCGCTTCGGGGTTTAGAGGCCAAATGTGCTAAAATCTGGTTGTTTTGTTTCTAACTGAGCCAACGGGGCGAAGGGCCCCATCCAACGGCGTTTCCACCATGTATTTTCACCAGTTTTCCTGCTGCAAATAAAGACTCCAACCAGACAGTTAATTCCACGCCGGTTCGACTTCCAAGTTTTGAACTTGCGACTTCTTCAATAACTTCTGTGGCAAGTGCTGTTCTCGCACCATCTCTTACAACAAGACGCATTAATTCACGAAGCCATGCTTCTGCCATTGGGTCGACGCTCATTTCCCCTTGAATAGGGCGAGGTTTTTCAAGATCTGAAAACGCCTCTATGAGTTCAATGACATCATTTTCACCAGGAGGTTCAAGGCCAATTTTTTCTAATTCGGCCTCGATATTCAATGCTCCAATTGGACGGCGAACTGTTGGTATTCTGCTCGGGTCAGGCGTAGGGCCCATATCCAAAGGCGCCTCAGGCTCAGATTCAATATCGCCTTCTTCTGGGGATGATTTTGACATCAATGATTGCGTGAATGCCCCTCCCAAAGGCATTGTTAAGCCGACATCGGAGAGGCCAAGTTCGTTGACGATCTGAGCAACCCATTCCTTTTGCCCTTCGATTGTTACGTTGACATCTGTTTCCTCTGAACGGAAAACAAATCGTACATCTCCTGAGGCCATGGATTTTCACTCCTTCTCTCTCATTTCAATATGTCGACAACATCAGGAAGCCAATTGTCGAAGAACGGTATGCAAAATTCCGCCATTTCGATAGTATTCAACTTCAACAGGCGTATCGAGACGAACTGAGACTTCGAATTGTTTGCTTGAGCCATCAGGATGATTTGCCGTAACAGTAAGTGATTGGAGGGGTTGAACCTCATCTGTGACAGGTATGCTGAACATTTCAGTTCCATCAAGACCGAGAGCCTCGTGAGATTCTCCTTCGACAAATGTCAATGGCAAAACGCCCATCCCAACGAGATTTGAGCGGTGAATTCGTTCGAAAGAGGTAGCAATCACTGCTTTTACACCGAGCAAATACGTTCCTTTAGCAGCCCAGTCTCGTGAGGATCCTGTACCGTATTGAGAACCTGCGAGAACGACCATGGGGGCATCACTATTCATTGCAGCTTCGTAAACTGAAGTTATTTCTCCACTTACATGGTCAAGGGCAAAGCCACCCTCGGTTCCTGGAGCCATTTGATTACGGATTCGTACATTTGCAAACGTACCACGCATCATAATCTCATGATTACCTCTACGACTTCCGAATGAATTGAAGTCACCCTGTTGGACTCCTCTTTCAGTTAACCAACGACCTGCAGGTCCTTCCGCAGGGAATGCTCCTGCAGGTGAAATGTGATCTGTTGTAATTGAATCTCCAAGTTTGAGAAGAACCTTTGCGGAATTAATGGGTTGAATCGGTTCTGCTTCAGAAGACAAATCTTGGAAGAAAGACGGGAGTCGTATGTATGTGGAAGCATCTTCCCACGGATAGAGAGGACTTGCTTCGGACGGAATAGAATCCCATCGAGGTTCATTCATTGCATCAGAATATCGTTGTTTGAACATTTCAGGCGTGATAACTGAGCGAGCCTCTGCGATTTCTTCATCGCTTGGCCAAATATCTGAAAGCATGACTGGCATGCCATCCTTTGAAACACCAAGAGGTTCGGTGGTCAAATCTATTTCGAGTGAACCTGCGATAGCATAAGCCACAACAAGCGGAGGTGAAGCGAGGTAAGAGGCTTTGACTTTACCATGTACACGGCCTTCGAAATTTCGATTACCTGAAATGACGCTCCCGACAATGAGATCTTCTGCATCGATTGCTGCTTCAATCTCTTCAGGCAATGGTCCCGAATTTCCGATGCAGGTTGTGCATCCATAGCCCACATTATGGAATCCAAGCGCATTCAAATCTTCTTGTAAACCAGTAGCCTCGTAATATTCAGTTACGACTCTGCTGCCTGGGGCTAATGATGTCTTGACCCATGGTTTGACATCCAATCCAAGATTTCGTGCTTTACGTGCGACAAGCCCAGCAGCGAGCATGACATCTGGATTCGACGTATTGGTACAGGATGTAATTGCAGCAATAACAACATCTCCATGATTGAGATCGTACATTTCACCATCTCTTTCAACAATAGCTCCTCGATTCAAATCTGATGCTTGTAGACCATGACCTTGATGCCCAACCTCATGTGTTAAGGAGTGGACAAAATGCGATTTCATGCTCTTCAAATCAACACGGTCTTGGGGCCTTTTAGGCCCTGCAAGAGCAGGTTCAACAGTTGATAGATCGAGCTCTAAAACTGCAGTATAGGATTTCTCAGTGTCTTCGGAATTATACCACAGGCCCTGTGCTTTTGCAAATGACTCAACGCCTTGAACAGCTTCTTCGTCACGGCCAGTAAGACGGAGATATTCTGTGGTACGCTCATCGACAGGGAAGAATCCGCAGGTTGCTCCGTATTCTGGAGCCATGTTTGCAATTGTTGCTCGATCGGCAAGAGAAAGAGCAACCATTCCTTCACCAAAGAATTCGACGAATTTACCAACAACACCATGTTCACGAAGAATCTCGACAATTCGAAGTGTCATGTCTGTTGCAGTCACTCCTTTGTTGAGAGAGCCAACGAGTCGAACACCAACAACGTCTGGAGAAAGCATGTAAATCGGTTGGCCAAGCATAACCGCTTCTGCTTCGATTCCGCCAACACCCCAGCCAAGCACACCCAGCCCATTGACCATCGTCGTGTGCGAATCGGTTCCAACAAGAGTGTCAGCAAGCCAAACATTGTCCTCTTGTCGAGCGACGCTGGCGAGGAATTCAAGATTGACTTGATGAACGATTCCTCTTGAAGGAGGTACTGCTTGGAAGTTATCGAGTGATTGTTGGCCCCACTTAAGGAAGGTGTAACGTTCCATGTTTCGATGGTATTCTATATCCAAATTGAGGCCTAGAGCATTGGAATTAGAACCTGAAACGTCGACTTGAACAGAATGGTCAATCACCAAATCAACTGGGACTTGAGGGTTGACTTTTTCTGGATCGCCGCCCATATCTACCATTGCATCACGGAGGGCTGCAAGATCAACTACAGCAGGAACGCCTGTGAAATCTTGAAGAATAACTCGAGAAGGGCGGAACGGAATTTCTCCGCGCTCACTGTTGGCTTCCCAACCAGCAATTGCTTTCACATCTTCTTCTCGAATAAGAAAGCCATCGCAGTTTCGCAGTGCTCCTTCCAACAAGACTCTCATTGAGTAAGGGAGATGTACTGTTGAAATACCAGAATCATCAAGCGCTTGAAGTGCAAAATATGTACCGCCAATGTCGAGTTCACGCTTTGCATTGAAAGGGTCTGAATCGCTCATGATTCAAGGGAATCGCACACCCCTAATCAAGCGAACTGTTTACTCATTTGGCCTCTTCACCAGAATTTGTACCATGGGTCGACTTCTTCGCTTCCGAGGAATACAGCTGATTCGATTACAACATCACTTACTGGTTTGTCGTTTTGACCCGTAGCCACTTGGCTAATTGACGTTACGTGGTCGCACCCTGAGGTAATGTTACCGAATACGGTATGTACACCATCAAGCCAGTCCGGAGTGCTGTCACTAGGAATGAGGAAGAATTGGCTACCACCAGTGTGAGGGGCGCTTGTCTTCGCCATCGAGATTGTGCATGGAGTGTGAATCAAACCGTTATCTGCCTCATCGCCAATAGTCCACTGGTTCGAAGGGCAATCGGCGGAATTTTCCATCGGTTGCCCGTTACAGTATCCATCCCAAATGATAGCATGGCCTCCTTGACCATTACCACTTGTGAAATCTCCACCTTGAATCATGAAGTCATCGATTACTCTATGGAACTTTGTCCCATCGTATTTGCCTTGACTGACAAGTTGTTTGAAGTTCTCAGCATGAACAGGGGCGTCGTCAGGATATAATTCTAAAACAACAACTCCTTGTTTGTCAACTCCACCTTCGGACCAGGATAGATTGAGTTCGATGGTATCTGTTGTTGTCGATTCAGTATTTGCAACCATGATGACTGCAAGAACGAGAATGAAACCCCCTAATAGGGCGACGATCCCCGCCATTGTTGGCCCTCCGTTGTTGAATAATTTTGGAATCACTGTTTCACTTATTCGCTTATCTTGCATCTCATTGCGAAGTTTATTGTAAAGTGCACTCGTTTTCTTGTCCTTTGGATTTTTCTTGTAGGCTTCGCGCAAGAACATAGCGGCCTTTCGATAATCAGATCTTGAATCACTGTTTTTTGCGATATTCCAGAACGCTTCTCCAACAAGTCTTCCCGTCATAGCATCGCTTGCTTGAGGGTCTGCAAGGCGAAGAGTTTGCAATGCTCCCTCGTTTTTTCCCTTGGTGATTTCTTTGGCTGCTTTTTCCCATGCTTCTGCTAATGCTTCGTCCGCCATGACATAGCCGAATCGATTCCTTGTTTTGACCTTCACGGCCGCACATTCTTGAGGTAAACACGGCAACATGTTGAAGTGATGAAAGCGATGGGGACAGAATAAGAGGGCGGCGTCGGCTCAAGACGTATGGCCTTGGGGGATACAAAAGATGGATACCATCGTTAACGACTTCACCATCAACATAGCAACAGCAAACGGTACCGGTTCTCAATCTGCTAACTTAATCCTGCTTCAATCACTTTTCGACATGGGAGTTCCCGTATCTGGAAAGAATCTCTTTCCATCGAATATTTCCGGACTTCCAACATGGTACATCGTTCGTTTGTCTGAGCAAGGGTATCAAGCCCCAGGCGATCGCACACACATCCAAGTTCTCGTCAACAAGGCAACATGGGTAGAAGACCTTGCTTCACTCGAACCAGGATCGGTGGTTATCTGGAACACAGATTCAAAGATGCCAATGGAACGAACAGACGTATTTTCCTATCCAGTACCGATGACGAAACTTGCTCGGAGCCTAAGTCCTAAATTGGCAAAACTAGTGACAAACATCGTTTATGTGGGCGCACTCGCCGAAATCCTTGGCATCACAGACGAAGCATTACACAAGGCAGTTGCCGGACAATTCAAAGGAAAAGAATCAGCAATCGAGCTCAATAAAACAGCCCTTGAACTTGGCAGAAATCACGCAAAGGAGAACTTCACAAAAGAAGATCCGTATACTGTTGAACAACGAGAAATAGAGCAAGGGCAGTTCTTCTTCGAAGGAAATGAAGCAGTCGCCCTTGGTTGTATCTTCGGTGGCGTTCAACTCCTCGCATGGTACCCAATTACACCTTCATCCAGTGTCGCTGAAGGCATCATAGGGTGGATTCCACGATTAAGAACTAATGATGCGGGAGAGGTAAATTGCGCAGTGATTCAGGCAGAAGATGAACTCGCAGCAGCAGGGATGATTATCGGAGCTGGATGGGCAGGTGGACGAGGAATGACTGCAACCTCTGGACCAGGAATCTCACTTATGCAAGAATTCATCGGACTGGCTTATTTCGCCGAAGTTCCATGTGTGTTTTGGGATGTAAACAGAGTAGGGCCTTCGACAGGACTTCCTACTCGAACCCAACAATCAGATTTAGCCATGCTTTACGAAGGTAGTCATGGTGACACACAACACATTGTCATCATGCCAGGTACTGTTGAAGAATGCTTTGAATTCGGTTGGAGGGCGTTCGACATTTCAGAACGATACCAGACCCCTGTGTTTGGACTTTCAGACCTTGACCTTGGTATGAATCGCTGGGCTTGTGAAGGGTTTACTTACCCCGATAAACCAATGGATCGTGGCAAGACAATTCGAGAAAAGGATGTCTTTGAGGCAATGGAAAACTTTGGCCGATATCGTGATCTCGATGGAGATGGAATTCCGTATAGAACACTTCCTGGAAGCGGAATGGCCCCTATTCTTTACAGAGGAACTGGCCACAATCCAGATGGAGTTTACTCGGAAAAGCCTGATGATTATTTCAACCTCATGACGCGATTGAAGGATAAAATCAATGGCGCACGTGATGAACTACCAGCTCCAATTCTACGAGAAGAAGAAGAAGGAGACGTCGGCGTTATTTACTTCGGTAGCATGGAAAATACAATCCAAGAGATTGATGATATGCTTGAAGCAACAGGGATGAAGGTAAGTCAATGCCGTGTACGATCGCTCCCAATCCATAGTGAAGTCGAAGCATTCATTCGACGACATAAGATAACAATCGTCCTCGAAATAAATAGAGATGGTCAACTCTGGGGAATCCTTCGAAGAGAATTGCCAAACGACATCGTTGGCCAAGTTCATTCCGTTGCGTACTCCGACGGTATGCCTCCGCGTGCTCGTATCTATGCCGATAGAATTCTTGACAAAATCAAGGAGGTGAATCAATGAGCGACAAACCTGCACGAGCAGTTAAACTGAACGTTATCAATGAGCCAAAAGACAATTACAAAGGCGGCCCTTCTTCACTCTGCCCTGGATGTGGTCACGATCAAATCTCTAACGTCATCATTACCGCTGCTTGGGAAAACGGAATTAAGCCTCATCGTATCGCTAAGATGTCTGGAATTGGATGTTCTTCAAAGACACCTGCATACTATCTTGGACAATCTCACGGATTTAATACGGTTCACGGAAGAATGCCATCAGTAACCACTGGAGCATATGCAATCAACAAAGATCTTCTCTACCTGGGAGTATCAGGAGACGGAGATTCAGCATCAATAGGTATTGGACAGTTAATTCACGCAATCCGACGAAACATGGACATGGTCTATATCGTCGAAAACAACGGTGTTTACGGCCTTACAAAGGGACAATATTCAGCGACAGCAGATATCGGTTCAAAGAAGAAGAAGGGGAAGGCAAATGAAACACAACCTATCGATTTGTGTGCTCTTGCAATCAATCTCGGATGTACCTTTGTGGCACGTTCGTTCTCTGGTTCAAAGAAACAATTGACTTCTCTTCTTAAGGCTGCAATGTCTCACAAAGGGTTCGCTTTAATCGACGTTATTTCACCCTGTGTTACGTTCAACAACAACGATGAATCAATGCGTTCTTATGGATATGTCAAAGAAAATGAAGTGACACTTCACATGGCAGATTATATCCCTCACTTCGAACCTGTTGCAGAAGTTGAAGTACCAGAGGGACACTTTACAGACATCACCCTTCATGATGGGTCAACCATTCGTCTTGAGACAATTTCTGACTCGCACGACCCGAGTGATTCCATGGCTGCTTTGACTGCTCTACACCAAGCTGAAGTTGATAAAAAGCACGTCACTGGATTGCTTTATTTCGATTCAAGCAAGCCATCACTTGCTGAAGATTTAGGACTTGTATCGACTCCTCTACTCGACGTGGATGAATCAGATCTCCGCCCATCAGAAGAGATGCTCAAACAAATGAATTCAGAATTCCTTGGCCAATGAACAATCAAACGAATCTCCTATGAAGGAGTATATGGAAGTGAAACTGTGGACCAGACTATGCTTCTGATACTCATCGTTGGAGGCGCCGCTTCTTTTTTCGCTGCATTATTCATATTAAACAGAATGAAAAAGAAGCGTGAACTGAGAAAGAGGCAAAAACTCCACAACGCCAGTAGAGCGCCACTATCAAGCATGCGTCCATCTCGAAAAGGAGCAAGACATGACCGGAGACACGTTGTTTCTCGTTCTCTACAACTCGACCAACTTAGTGACCAAGCTCGTGAAGCGTATGAGAATCGGCAACGACGTCGAGTTGAACAATTTACAGACTTGCAACTTGTGATGGATGAAATATTCATACCAGAACGAGATGCTATTGAAACTGAAGATGAAGAAGATGAGGAAGAAGAGGAGGACCGAACAACTTGGATCTCTGAGAATGAGGATAATCTCAATGCGCATGCAGACCTCGTTGCACAGGAAGAAATCGGGACAGGAATCTCAGTAAGGGTCAGCCAAGAAGAAGATTTAGAACTCATGGAACGTCTTGCCCGAGAAGGTGGAAAGTCCGGTGTTGTTCAAATCAGCCTTGCTTGGGACGACTACAACGATCTCGATATGCACGTTTTTTGCCCTTCTGGAGAACGAATCTACTTCAATAACCGTAAGAGCGCTTGCGGTGGAGAACTTGACGTTGACATGAACGTCCGCCCTAAATCCAAGAAACCGATTGAAAACGTTGTCTGGACAGATGTTGCACCAGATGGTGAATACAAGATTGGAGTTCATTTTTATCGCCATCATAGGAAACGAAGGACAAAGAAAACCTGCCAATTTAGACTTCGTGTTGTCACCTATGGGCAAGTTAAGGAATACTCTGGTGAATTGACAACGGGTGATCCGATGTCCATGATTACATCGTTCTTGCTTGTAAAACCAGATGAAGAAGAATGATGGTAGTCCCTCCCGGATTTGAACCGGGGTCGGAGGAACCAGAATCCTCCATGATGGACCGCTACACTAAGGGACTATGATTCGCCCACTTTGATGCCCTTCTTGAAATCAACGGTGGACCGTGAATCAAATTACAGCGAATCGATACAATCCCTTTGAAACCCATGAAAGCATCATGATAATCATGAAAGATGCGAGAGCGTATTTCGCCCAAGGCCGAGGTGGTTTTCGTTCTGGCCATGGATCAATTCCGAGTGCTTCAGCCTCTGCGACAAGTGCTGCGAGTTGCTCAAGTTCTTCTTCCACGGAAGATGCGACCATGTTTATGCTAGACGCTTGTCATTGATGAAATTGCGTCTTAAAACCAGACTTTTCTTGTTGGAGAGTAATTTATAATATGATAGTGTTTAGGTGAGAACATGAAGAAAACATTAGTTATGTTTCTCGTAGCCTCACTCTTGCTTGCAGGATGTACTGAACTAACCTCTGATGACGGCGAAACCATCGTCGAAGTAAACGAAGAGGTCGCTCTCGAAAAGATCCTCGACATCGTGAATCCATCCGATGATTCCTCCTGGGGAATGACATACATCATGGAAATGGATGCGGATAATATGATGGGAATGAGTGATAGTATGGATTCGGAAGATGATGAATCCGTTGAAACAAAAATGACAATGCAAATGACACAAGCAATGTCTCCTAACGGTGTTCACGTTGCTTCGGTAACCACTTTGCTCTCGGAAGATACAAATGGTCTAGAAATTGAAATTATCCAGAAATGGACACAAACTGGAAACTACATCTATCTTGAAGTTGGGATTATAATGGCTGATGACTCAGATTTGACTCCAGAAGAAATTGTGATGTATGAGGCAATGACTGGAACTCAAGAAGTCAAGATGCAATCCGCACTATCCCATACCGAAGCAATGGCAATCATGAACGAACCGATGAATGATGCTGACTTCAATCCTCAAGAGATGCTTATGTCCCTATGCATGGTTGAAACACTCGGAACATTCACCCCACTTCCAGACGAAGATGGGCTTACACTCTACGAGGTGAGCATGGATACTGGAGATGGTGCACCAAGAGCTGAGCAAGTCCTGAAAATGTGGGATGTAAACAACGATGATTCCCTTTCATGGGAAGAATTCAATGCAGATGTCTGCGGAGAAACACCCTTCTCAGATGACGAAGCTGCCGAAATGGAAGTATTTTTCAATAATGCAGACACAAACAATGACGCTGGCCTAACGCTTGATGAACTCGATGCATTCATTGCTGATGTTGATGCTCATGCCTCAGATGATGATCATGACCGAGACCATGATGACCACGGTGACCATGATGATGATCATGACCGTGACCATGGTGATGACCATGATGACCACAGTGACCATGGTGATGGCCATGATGACCACAGTGAC
>Ga0208277_1000761_pt1 | contig 18910 bp, 22 predicted proteins | sample ETNtaG_5_FD_185782 | JGI IMG/M metagenome (GOLD analysis project Ga0208277, IMG submission 185782) | Marine microbial and viral communities from oxygen minimum zone, Eastern Pacific Ocean - ETNP201406SV205 (SPAdes) (version 2) | ecosystem: Environmental > Aquatic > Marine > Oceanic ...
ATTATCCTCAACAACAACATCACCACTCAATCATCAATAATCATGTTTGTCGTCACGACGACACCTTCCACGCCTTCCACGTCTTCTTCGGCATCACCATCGCGATCGTCTCGGCGATGCGCGGTCGCGTCCGCGTCCACCACCTCCGGGTTTGTCGCGCGCGACGCGTCAACAACACCTTCTTCTTCTCGTAGATCCTCGGGACTCGGTGCGCGCATCCACGACAAAAGATACAGAAACTTTACGACATCAAAGGATAATGTGAGATACTTAAACGACAATGGCAGCGCGACGAGACCATCGTCGTCGTTCGTGGCGAAATCGACGTCCGATGGTGGTTTCGACGGGTTCGATACCGGCACATCTATCACCGATGAAGACCAAGAGCGATTACAACTCATGAGCCAAGAAATCAAAGACTGGTTGAAACTTTTATACGTCAAACGGGAGATGTCTTTCAACGAAGTGAAATTAATCATAGGCATTGAAGATCCTCGATTAGCAGACAGAAGAGAACGGTATGGCATCGAAGACGAATCCGGGTGTTCCGCGGAGGAGAAGATTCAAGTTTTGGAAGACGTGGATGAAGGAAGAGTGCCGACGGATATCGTGGCGTGCGAGTTCGTTTTGAACGAGTTGAGAGAGTGGCCTGGATTGGATTCGGACACAGAGGTGCCGGCGAAACGAGAGACTGGGCCGTCGAGGTACGAGGAAATTGCGATGGATGCGGCTGGAATTAAAGGACGAACGAGAAACCCGAAGAGAATGTTGGACAATTATTTAGAGGAGGACGAACAACCAGAGGAGAAGAATTTGTTTGGTTTTTTGCCTTTGTACGCGGTTTCGTCGGCGCCGATTTTTATCACGATTTTCGCGTTAGGGATCATGTTTGTCAACTCTTTGCAATAACAAGACTATAAAAATACTTTTACACGCTTATGTCTATGGATCTATGGACGAATATGTCCTGCTTTCCTTCTTGTTCTTCCCCCCCTTTTGCGCGAAGGCCAAAAGCCGTAAAACAAAACGAACAAAGTCAAAGCCCATAAAATGCCGGCGTATTTCCACAACTGGTTTGTCACCGCATCTTGTTGTTGTTGAACTCTTGCACCGCCACCTATGGTGACTCTTGCGTGTTTATAACTTCTATCTTTCATATTTGCGACACTATCGCTGCTACTCCTATGACTATTTCCACCTACCAATGTCTTTTCTACCTCTGCCGTTTTCGCTGCATTCCTATCTTCATTACTACTACTACCACTACTACTACTACTACTACCCTTCGGCATGCACTTCCTTTTTCTGGCTAACAATATCCCTCGGTTAATCTTCGACACGCACTCGCGCATTAACTCCACCCTATTTCTCTCGTAATTATCGATCGACCGATCGTCGTCGGAATACAAATCGCACACTGGAAACAAATCTCTTCGATTTTCCTTTCCACACTTCAACTTGTCTTTTTCCGTTTCCGATTTCGCGTATTCGAAATGTTTATCCCACTCGTATTCTGTTCCTTTACTCATTTTTAAACCGTAATGAATGACGAAGGAGTTCGCACTCTTCGCGTTCCACGGTTTTGATCCGGCGTACATTTGAACGTCGTTGTTTACGTTGTGCGACAGACCGGCGCTCGCAACGCCAAAGACGTATCCGTACATTTCTGATATCCACGGTCTCGGCGCTTTCTTCGTGATGAATTCGTCACCGGTACCGTTATATGGCCACCACACTCTCGGATCTCTCCTGACTTTTCTGGTATATTCGAACCACAACGGCGCCGCTTTTACGATATCGCTCCTGGCGAATATCTCCCACCCGCCGACTTGCGCCAATCGTTCGCGAACTGCCGGTCCGACAAACATAGCTGCCATGTCGTTCTTTACACCGGAAAGGTACCCGTAATACCCGGCGGCGACGACTCCAATTTTAGCGGGAATTTCTCTCACCGTAAACGGCTTCCGTAGAATCATATCCGCGTCTAACTTGACCACCCACTTTCGTCTCGTAAAATTGCTCGATTGCGTCCAGTGTTTGATACTTCCCGGTAAATTATACGCGGAATACGGGTCCGACGGATCGTCGTGCGAAAAATCCGGTGTTTTATGCGTCGGCATCATCTCTAGATTTTCGTATCGTTCGTATTCATCCTCCGTGCAGGAGAGTAATCGCGTCATCTCCCCCGGGGACCCGATATCAATCCACGATTGGTACAGCGCCGCGGATTGCCAATCCATGTACGGTTTACAGTCCGCAGAAAACACGTAGTGGTAGTCGTCCACCTCCTTCCTTCGTCCTTTTCGTGGCCGGTCGTCGTCGTTTTCCTCCATTCGTAGTATTAGTAGTAGTATTTTATTCTCTCGTTATTATAAATCACTTGTTTTTTAATTTCATTTTTATCATTTTTATTATTATTATGGTCATAGAGGCCGTCTTGAGGAAAAATTATTTCCCATAAACCATAGATTTTTATGGTTTATGGTTTATGTTCCTCAAGGCAGCGCAAAGTTGTAAACCAAAATAAAAACCACAGACCATAGAAATCTATGGTTTATGATTTTTGGCTTCCTCCATAAACCATAGATTTGCCAAATCTATGGTTTATGATTTCGGCAAAATAATAGATTTGTAAACGCCCGTAACAGCGCGCTTTTATGTGTTATGATCTAAAATAATGTTCGCGCACGCTCGTAATCGTCATGTAGAACACGTACGTGAAGTATGGAGCAGTTTTGCGCGCGCAAGTTCACGCAGAAGCGCTTGGCTTAAATCCCCTAGAAAATGGAGTGGAGGGCGTTTCACAACTACCGAAAAGCGGTTGGAGTTGTTTGCGAAAGCTTGGAAAGGAAAAAAAGGAAAAAAAGGAAAAAAAACAGGTTTTTCCTCAAGGGAGGATAAAAGCGTTTCTCGTTAGACCATACTTTTTCCATACATTTTTATTGTCTGTGGTTTCGCAAAAATTCATACTTTTCCGTTTAAGGTCGCAAAATCTATGGTTTATGGGAAATAATTTTTCCTCAAGACGGCCTCTTTTTAACAGAAATAATACCCACATTACAAAATTATCTACTATGGTACCATGGTACCATGGTACTTTACACACAAAAAGTCAATCTACGGGGGGTGGCATCTTATACTTCTCACTAGGTTGATGTCAAGTGCTTGATTTTTAAGCGCGCTGTCATATTAGTGAGAAATGGCCTGTTCTAACCGCGGACTTACGAACACAAAAAGTACCTGTCATTTTGCGCTTAGTTCGATGAGAAAGAAAAAATACTACACAACTACTTTTCCGAAGCCCTGTTCCAAATGGACCATGCCTTTTAGCGAGGCATATTATGAAAGTTGTCCATTTGAAGAGAATAGATCTGCGCTACACTATCCATCTAGGAGAAGATTCTTGTCTGAGTTGGCAATGATCTGTCCCCAAAGTTCTGCATTTGCTTCAACCCTTCAGAGTGGACAGGTAGGAAATCCAACCAGCGTGCGCTACAAAGGGAAAGAATGGAGTGTGATTCTTCCTGACTTGTATCAGAGAGTTGCAATATATTCGAATAAGGAAGGGACAAATAGTTGTGAAAATTGTAGAGCCGAAGAAAATGTTAATATGTCAAAAAGCGAGAGTCCTTTGCTTGCTCACTTTATTTCACAAAGTGGAGAAACTGATATTACTATCAGTGCCATAGGTGCGAATAGCCTCAAATTATCTCTTTTACAGATAAATACTATCGAAGAACTTGGATCCCTCGATTCTACATCAGCGTTATTTTTACCCTCCACTGCAAAAATTGAGGGAACTAGTATACGCAAGTCCAATGGGATGAAAACATTTTATTCATGGGATTTCATCTACAGAAATCAAAGAGTTCTTCTCACGGTTATTTTCTCATCGTATTCTACATTTTAACTCATAACTTTTCTCTATGATAGGCTAGCGTTAATTTTGGAAAGGTACTTTTATTAGGTTGCTCTTCTGAAATAAAGGTCTGGGAAAAGTATGAAAAGAGTTTTTACAAGATTTCAGAAAGTTTTAAAGTTGGGAACGATATCTGATACTTAAATAGCGCTTTTTGCATATTCAATTTCCATAGTGTGAGTAGAGTTCAGACGAAAACCTTGCAGCCCTGACAATGCAGTTGTTGCCTCAGCAGCACTTCGAAACTCGACTGAAGCTAGACCAGGTTTCTCGGAATCTGTTTGAACGCTTTGAAAACCTGGGAATTGTTTGAATAAAAGCGATAACATTTGATCCGTAGTAGCTTCTGTTGATGAAAGAGTAAATACAAGCCATTGAATTATAAATGGTGTAAAACCTGGTAAACCTTTGATGGAAAGTATAGCACTCTTCAATGTATTTTTATGCACTCTATCTTCTCCTGTATTTCCTTGCCCTATTCCATCATCCTCCCCACTTTCTTTCAACGGTGTACTGATACTAGAAGTATGAACAAATTTCTCACTCACTTTTCGAGGTAACTTTTTGAGAGAACTATTTTCTGACTTTTTTATATTCGTGGAAGGAAATTTCAGAGCAACAGCAATATTCTGTAAGCAAGCTGTTATCGTAAATATAGGATTAAAAATAATTTAAAAACCATTGGCTTGCTATAAAATGGTAAACCCTGGAGAACCTGTAATGCAATGGCAGCGGACTGAGAATCACCGTAGATGATCCAGGCCTGGCCTCTTAGCTTATATCTTCTAGACGCAAAGACATCCGCGACTTTGCCGCAATGTGAAAACACGGCGAGAAGAGCTTTTCGAAGTTCTATTTTTTTTATCAAAAGTATTCAAAAACGTTTCAATAAACCTACCTTTAATAGGAACTCTCTCATTTAAATTACTTATGTACAGTGTCCTGTAATTATTGTAATTTTCCATTCTAGAACCTGTTTGTCTCAATAAACCCCTATGTATCAAAGCGCATGTGGTGACCGCTTCCAGTGTTGAAAATCTCGTTTGGCTAGTTGAATAATTTTATGGTTACTAATAACTTTCTGTAAGCGTTGAATTGGTGATACGCGTTTAAAGTGTGATGAAATTATGTGTACCATACCAGGTAAATTGTATAATTGCACAAATGTTTGAACAAAAAACAAAAGAAACGGACGTGATTTTTTCCTCATGCAAACAAAAAAAATAACTATGGTAAAAATCGACTTGGGGGCAGGAGGTGGTCTAGTGAATATATACTGTCTGAACTTGATTTCTATTTCCATAGAAATATGAAAGTATTACTTCTGTATGCCGACTAATCCTCGGCCCTCCACAGAAGGTTGGTAAGCCTGGCCAGTCTTTTTCTTGAGACCAGAAACCTTCCCAACAAGTTTCCTTATTCTGCGTTGTTCATTGCTTTGACCTCGAGATTTTACCTCACCTGGGTCCATCTTAAGCCTTGGCCTTTTAACATATTCAGGGATAGAGCTATCTGGTATCTCCGCATGATGCCTATATCCCTTTTCACCATATCTTGGACCTGAGTGTGCAGAAACGCTCATATCATCCACGGGCTCTAAAATCCTTGAGGGACGTTTAGTTCTTCTCATAGATAACTCATTGTTATCTGAATCATATGCATCATATACTTGTCCACTTCGATGAATATACTTATATTCCGACGACAGCTCGTATACCGGCCGACTCCATTTCTCGATTAACTTTTTGCAAATAGCACGGTTACTTCCTGTTTCTTGAGAAATAGTCGTCAAAAATACCAGTATTTTTGCTAAGCCCGATCTTTTCAACTCATCCTTTCTGTCAAAATCGTCAGTTTCGACAGGTAAAATATCAATTAGACGTATGAGACTACTGCGAAGATTGATATTTGGTAAGTTTCCATCCGGCATAAGATTAAGCCACATGTAAAGAACTTTCAGCAATCCATTTTTCAGTAACAACTCTTGAAGTTCAGTTTGTCTCAACTTTATTTCAACTTCTGGTAACATCTTCAGTTTATATACTGCAGGAAGCTTCAAAGCATATGCCTCTAAATCTTGTTCAGCTGCAACTTCCATTTTAGATAAGAAATCAATCACTTCAGTTTTCATAGTCTCTTCTCTACGCCGTTCTTTTTTCCTCTTCTTATCTTTAGACCCGAAGAAATTAATATCCTCATCAGACTCCTCAGCCTCACTATCATAAATTTCTTCATCTGGTCTATTATCACGATCAGAATGTGATACTCCAGTATCATTTATAAAATTTACTCCGGTATCTATGTTACCGTGACGAACTTTATGAGAATTCCTTTCATTTAAGTTCACGATATTTCCTATGTTTTTACGTTTATTAATCAATTGATTTGTATCAAGATCCTTTACATCAATATCCGCGTCATCACCAAATAATCTAGTCATCATTGACGATTGAATTCTCTCGTCTCCCATTGGTTTTCTTCTGCTATTTCGTAAACTAAAAATAGTTTTTGCCTGATCCTGGCCCGTTAAGATGTGATTACACTTCTAAAACAAGGGGATATTTCAAATTTGTACTCAAATGTTGATTGTAAATCAATATGTCTACTTAATAAGGTTGAGATCAATTGCACTTGAAGTTGTAAGGTTTGAAGTAAGAATTAAGAATTATTAGAATGGATTTTTTTACGACCCTCTAAAAAACTTATGTATTTGTGCATAAGATTGGAAGATGAGGTATCAATCAACGAGGCTAGTCCTATTCTTCCACTTTTGTCTCGTTTTTTTAAGGTTTCAACTTCGGCACTCTATATTGTTCTCTTCCTTAAACGCTAATACCCTAAAGCAGTATAAATAAAACAAATTATACCAAATTATAAAAATTCTTTCCTTTTATTAATGCAATTATGGCCATCCGTCACGCATACGAAAGCAGGTATTCACTACTATTCTATATTATGAGTCATATTCATATTTCGCATGACTTTTGAAGTAATGACATCGGTGTCTTTGGAACTTTAACGAATGCATATTGCATAACTGCAATAGGAGGTTCCGAAAACTTTTACAGGTAAATTGTATACCTTTTTGTATACCCCCCTACTGAAGTTCTACTGTTAAAAGTTTATTTGAAAGTGAACTTTCGCGAGAAATACCAGTGATTAAGAGTAGTATAGCAGGAACCCGCTTGGTGGGTAGAATGTGTGTAGGTGAGAATTTTGTAAACTTCTTTGCTGTTGCCCTGCTTGAATTTAGGTACTAGGGAACAAAAAGGGGTTACTGCTTCCACGCTCTACTACTGATCAAGGTAATCTACTTTAAATCTATGCTAGAATATATTTGAATGACGTCATTTTAGAATTACTGCACATTCGCAATTCCCTTCCGGATTCTGTACTTGTTCAAAGAGTTGAGGAGAGACTTTCTGGTAATTTTTAGTTCCAATTTTTCTAAACATTTTTTATGACTTTTTTAGCTCTTGGAAATTGCATTTCATGTAATGACTATACAGCCCTTATACATCCGGATATCGACCGTGAAACAGAAGAGTTAATATGTGATGTTCTTGGTGTAGAAGCTTTTAGGGAGGTGATTTTATTTGTTTGAGAAAAGTTCGCATCTGTTAGCCTTTGTTAGACTATTGCAGGAAATGCTCTAGTTGGAAGTTATTGCAAATTTTCGAGCCAAGGTGGATTGGTACACCCACAAACAAGTCTGCAAGAGCTTGACGAGCTTTCTTCTCTCTTACAGGTCCATGTTCTTAATGATTTTTTTGCAATCACATAAAGATATTATTTTAAAGGTACCCCTTGCGGCAGGTACGGTCAATCGAGGAAGTGATATTATTTCTGCGGGATTGATTGCTAATGACTGGACTGCCTTTTGCGGGCTAGATACTACTTCGACAGAATTAAATGTAAGTTTTTTCAACGCATAATGATAAGATAGTGAGAGGTAACAAACAGGTAATAGAAGAAATTCTAAAAATTCGGAGTATTGATAACAATAAATCCTTTGAGAGCACTCGTGCTGCTATCATTGATACTTTAGTGTGATTTGAATATTCTTGTTAATATAAAAACTAAATGATAGTTTAATGTATACGGATCTCAAATATCATTCATTCTAATAGTACCTGTGGATGAATTTTTTAAACATATATATCTCAAATGAAAGTGGAGTTGCTTTTTCACCTTATCTATCAATCCATACTCCTTCGCCTCTTGTGGATCAAAGTATCTAGGTCTGTTTATATCTTTTTCAACTTCTTCGATCGACTTACCAGTAGATGTAGATAATATTTCAAGCTGATTGTGGATGATAAGAATTTATGGCCAAAATAGCTTGAACAGTAGTACCATTTGAGACTTTGTATTTCTAGTTTCGTTGCGCTGAATTTCTAACTCGGAGGCCTGTCGTTTTAATAATAAGAGTGATAGACATACATATCATAAATATAATCATGCCTGTCCTCGAAATGAGTTTATTGGTTGTTTAATCATTATGCTAGCAGATGGAAGTGCAGCCCTGTGACCCTGTGATAAGTGCATAAATGAAAGACTGGAAAACTTTATTTAGTTCTACCTTTTTACCAGCTGCGAGCAACATTGCAGCTTCACCCCAAGCTGTACCAATAGCAATGGTGTGTACAGGGGGTTTGACATATTGAATTGTATCATAAATTGCAAATGCTTCGGAATCGTACCCATATTTTTGACCCTCCTAATAACAAACACTTCAATATTTTGATACGAAAATACTAAAAATACTTTTGATGTTCCCGTTGAATTTATGTATAAATGGATCGGTTTAATGTTATTTTCGTATTGAAGATATAACAGTTCAGCAAGGATTAGTTCAGTCACCGAAGGTACTAATGTCATGCCCTATAATGAAGAAATATACATTTAAGCAATAATTATCGGTTCATAGTTACCAGGTAAACAATGCGTTCTTTGAAAATATAAGATGGCAAGTCGGGAGGCAACTGACTAGATGCGTCCCCTTGTAAACTTGGAATTACCTTTGAAACAAGAAATATTCCTAATAATTGCACATTTTATATAGAACAATACCGCTTTGATCTCATGATATACTCGAGGACCCTTCACTTTGGGTTTCACAGCTGAAATTCTGAAAACTTTATTATCCGTCCTCGTAAACTGTGTGAGGCAAGTTGGCGGGCAACTTAGTACAAGCATGTTATTCAAAATCAACGTCTCGTGCACTAACAAATATTTTGAGAGCGCGGGCCTTAAGAGAAGTTATGAGATGATGAGTTGTCAAAGAAGAAGAGATGCTCTATTTTACACTATCTCATTTATATGAAGTTTTCTGTAAATTTTTTAAAGGATGTAAAAGAAAAACTTGAGGACAAATCGATGAACCCTACACGTATGAGAAACCCTCGTTTTTAATATGATAGGACCTTATGCCATGCGAATAGACAAAATTGTCAGAATTTTATTTTAAATCAAACTATTCCACCTATAAACAGTATAAATATTATTCCGCGCATTCAAAATTTATTCAAAAATGAATGACACTGAGCCAATCGATTATGTCGCCGACTTCCTCTGGCCAAGCGAGGTAAACTGTTTCCGTTTAGCTCTTGTTTTTGATTTTTTACATTTATACAAAATTTCCCTAGGAATACAAGAAAAAATCATTCATACAAGCTCGCGAACAATATGAACAAATGTATAATGAATCAATTACAGACCCTTCTACATTTTGGTCTGCCATTGCTTCAGAATTCCATTGGAAAGAACCGTGGGACCCTGCAAATACAGTCCAAGGGAATTTCGACACAACGAAAGGCCCAATCTCAACTTCCTTCTTTTCTGGAGCAAAAACTAACATAGCTTGGAACTGTTTGGACGAACAAATTTCCAAAGGTCGAGGTGATACTGCTGCTTTTGTCTGGGAAGGGAATGGGCTAGGAGAGAACAAGACGATGTCCTACTCAGAAGTTTGTTCTGAGGTGAACAAACTTGCTAACTGGCTCAGAAGTATTGGAGTTGAAAAAGGTGACCGCGTCATTATTTATATGCCGATGATCCTAGAATTGCCAATTTCTATGCTTGCATGCGCGAGAATTGGTGCAGTCCATGGAGTTGTCTTTGCTGGTTTCTCTGCCGAGTCCTTGTCACAACGCCTAATTGATTCTGAAGCCAAAACTATTTTGACCTGCAATGCAGTTTTACGAGGCACAAAGTTACTTGATCTCAAATCAATTGTTGATAATGCGATTGAATTAGGCGAGGACAGATGTAGAATTACGCATTGCTTATGCATCGCGAATGAACGAGCAATATCTTTTTCGGAGTCAAATTTTGTTCCGAAGCGGGATTTCTGGTGGGGAGAAACTATAAACGGAATGAGTTCGACATGTGAGACTGAGTGGGTTGACGCAGAAGATGCCCTTTTTATGCTTTACACATCTGGCTCTACTGGAAAACCGAAGGGTGTAGTTCATACAACGGGGGGGTACATGATTTATGCTGCTACAACCACAAAATACGTTTTCGATTTAAAACCCGGAGATTTATTTTGGTGCACAGCCGACTGCGGATGGATAACTGGACACACATATGTAACTTATGGTCCGCTTCTGAATGGTGCAACATCTTTGGTTTTTGAAGGAGTTCCAAATTATCCCGATCCGGGACGTTGTTGGGACATAGTTGATAAATTTGGGGTTCACGTCTTCTATACAGCACCAACCCTGATACGATCTCTTCAGCGAGAAGGTGATGGTTATGTAAAAAAGTATTCTCGATCAAGCCTTCGCCTACTTGGGACGGTAGGAGAACCGATAAATCCAGAAGCATGGAAATGGTATCATAAAGTTGTTGGAAATGGTAAATGTCCTATAGTTGACACCTGGTGGCAAACTGAGACAGGGGGGCATCTTATTACTCCATTACCTGCAGCGTTTCCTTCAAAACCTGGCTCTGCCGCTTTGCCTTTTTTTGGCGTAAAACCTGTAATTTTGGATGAGCAGGGAAAAGAACTTTTAGGTGAATGCGAAGGTCTCCTTTGTATCAAATCACCGTGGCCATCTATGATGCGGACGATATATGGCGATCATGCTCGCTACGAAACTGCATATTTTAAGCCTTTTCCTGGATATTATTTTACGGGTGACGGAGCACGACGAGATAAAGATGGATATTATTGGATTACAGGACGTGTTGATGATGTCATTAATGTATCTGGACACAGAATAGGTTCTGCTGAGGTCGAAAGTGCTCTGGTTTCACATTCTCTATGTACAGAAGCTGCAGTGGTGGGAATCGAGCATGCCATAAAAGGACAAGGGATTTATGCATATGTTACATTGCTTGATGGTGTTGAATATACCCTAGAGCTTAAGAAAGAACTCATAGCATGTGTGCGAAGTACAATTGGCCCCTTTGCAGCCCCGGACACAATACATTGGGCTCCTAACTTGCCCAAAACTCGAAGTGGTAAAATACTCAGAAGGATTCTGCGCAAAATTGCGTGCAAAGATGATTCTTTCGGTGATACATCCACGCTGGCAGATAAAGGTATTGTTGAGGAACTTATGCGATTACGTGATGTTTGAATTTGAAGTATGTAGATAGAATGTGCAAAAATGTTCAGTCTGGGCATCGAATTGCAGAGTCTGGTTCCAAGTGAATTATTCTTACGGAGCCAAGCAATTTTTCCTGTTTTAAATTTAGAATATTGAATCAATGTGATATAAGGAGATAAATACTACTCACTGGCAATTCCTCTTCCGATTGGGCTTCTATTAGAAAGCATAGATCAACAACAAGCAAACGCACGTAACTGCACAAAAAAGTACTTAAAGAATAGAATGAGTCCAAAATACCTTTACCCTAAGACAAATCTCACGATACTAGATGCAACAGCGCTGCTCCCTATATCAATATCTACTTCAAAATAATCAGCATTCTTGTGATAATCAACCTAAAGATAAGTTGATGAGCTTCGAAAATTTCAAAACATTGTTAGTATAAAAATTACCCGTAATGCGCCTCCAACTATGAGAGGTTTCCGTCCAACTGAACTCTGCACAATCCAGGGGCCCTTGCGATAATTACAGTAAGTAATAATTATTGTGTTTCCTGCGAGCAAGCCCTACCGTTGAAACATTTGGAATGAGCTTGAATCGAGAGTTCCTATACTTATCGTCACAAGACACAAAACTTTCCATCATAGCTCCCTAAATAAACAGTTCTCAAATCTTCAAGTTTTATATTTAGGCTCGGTATTACCTCCATAAATACTGCTTCGATCTTGTAATAAAGTACAAGAGAAAAATGACGGCGACCAGCTGGAACTTGAAGATTGATTGCAAATATAATAGATTTGGCATTGCAATATTTCTTGAAGTAGTGTTAAGTTCTCTCCAGGTTATAAACTGATAAATTATATACCTCGAGAGAAGATTTGAACGTGCCGCGCTGGCGTGAACAGACATCAATTATTTTTCTATCGTCAAATAACCAATCGACGGCAACAAGTTTTCCGAATGGTTCTTTAGCAGGAATCTTTTTCCGATCTTGTAGATAGTTGCTACCTCGAATGGAAAAATCACTGGCAGTTGGGACACTCCAAAAATGAGTAGGTAGGGACCCCTTCAAAAAAATACAATATGCGATTATTCAGCAGATTTACCATACCTTTGCAAAGTTTTGATTATTCACCAATTTAGTTTTGGTAGCTATATGCTGTAAATCATATCGCAGGCGAGATTGATCGAGCTTTGAAAAATTATACTTTCAATTAAAAAATTGGTAAAAGTTCTTCAAGTCACCTTCGTGTTAAAATTTCTCAGAAGAGAAGAAAGCACTTCCAAAAATTTACGTGGGAGATTGTCTGAACCTAATTAAAATTCAGCTGTGACAGAATCAATGAAAATTTGACTTACCATTAATTTGATGTATTGATGTTCCATCATTCAAAGTATAACATGATACCAGCGAAACAACATTTACTTTATCATTACAGTAGATCAGAGAAGGAGAAATTTCATATAAAAGCTGAAAGCCTTCGATGTCTCTGGTGAGGCTATGAGTCTAAAAGCGTAGAATATCAGTCAAGAAGTATGAAATAAAGATTTCAACCTTGTTTGTCTTACTAAACTGAAACGAAATTAAATAGGAACCATCTTCCCTTGGATATACCGTACGTAAAAAGCAGTGACCAGAGTTTTTCTTCAATATGTTGTTAACATTAGCTCGATACAGCAGACATTAAAATACCTTAAAAATCAACTGAACATCGCGCTTAAATCTCATGGTAATAATGGTATTATTCTCATCCAATTTTCGAATCAACTGTGAATATTCCTGTATAACTTGCTTGTCGAAAGGAAAAAACGTTGATTCAAGAATGGCCATATAAATTTCAGCCGGAGTTGCAAATGCTTGCACGTTTGCCTTTAAAAATAGTTATCTGGAAGAATGTTTTCCTTGTGCAACGAACCTTGAAAATTTTCGCCGAGTTTGATTTTATCTGCCCTTGACTACTTACGTATTCTTGATAGCTACTCATTCCATTCTGGAAAGATGTTAGCTTCCAACGCTTCAAATTTAGATCTGCCAAAATTTTCATCTTCAAGTTAACCATGCTTGAAGTTGCTGATCGGACCAGAAAGTACGTACGCGTTCATAATTTGGTACTCGTGAAGTAAATTTTTGTAACAAGAAATATTGAATAAACTTTGCTTTAATTTATTTTTACGCGGTCCTTTACTGCACTGAGAAATTTTATTGAAGAATGTGCGTTTATATGTTTGGATTTATTGAAAGGAGTCTAGGTAAGCGTTATTTTCTCCTTGCACTTTTTTTGTGCGATAGTCTGACAGAGTGATCGTGCTTCATCGGCAATCTTGAAAAGAAAATAGAAATAAAAAAATATCCCCTTTCCAATAAACTCATAACAAAATCTTCTCATCTTTTAAATACATGTATGCCAAACCCTGGATATATAGACTGTGTTGATCGAAAAAAAAGTAAGAAAGACTACGTAGTTCAGCCGTTTGCATCATACGGAGTTTTCCAACTCAGCTACTAACGACTTATATAAATATAAGCTTGTAATATGCGGAAACATTATTTTCCGTACGTATGCTCAATTTCACTGCACGTTCATAAAGTTCTTCGTTTATTGACGCTATGAACATTGATACAATACAGAGTACGAAGCTTCATTCTTAGGAGTCGGTATTCTGACGTAAGTATGAAGTTACGCAAAAAGAGAAGAAAAAAGATGGTATCAACCATTCGTTGAGATGTACGCGCATAGTTTAGAGATGAGTTCTGCAACTTTCACCAATCCACCTTCAATTCTTTCCAAGAAGGTGGGTAAATACTTTTAAATCTTTTTCCATTTATTTCAAAAGAAGAGTTCAGATTCATATTCCGTTTGGAAGAATTTATATGGTTATTCCGGTTATAATATGATTGCATCTTGGTCATCCGATCCAATGATATGTGAAAGCCAAGATTTACAGGTCGTAATCAATGGTGCTGGTGTAAATTTCCAAGTTCCTTACAAAGTATCAAAGCAACGCGTTGCAACAAAAGGAAGAACTTATACTTCAAAGGTTTCTTATCAGAGTATTTGAATGTTTATTTGATTCATATTTATACTTTAGTACCGAGGGGTTCATCAAACTTTCCCCACGCAGCGCTGGGAGGCACAGTTTCGTCGTCAGGGAAAGGTGAATACATTCAAATAATTGAGTTCACGCTAATAGTTCTTTTCATTATTCATTTCATATTCACAGCCAACCTCTCTGGGATGTTTTGATGAAGAAAGGGAAGCAGCTCGAGCATACGACATAATGATGATTTGGTGTGAGCTACATCTATTTCGAAGCTGCGCTGATATAAAAGACACAGCAATGCACCTATCAAATATTGCACTAAACTTTCACTTTCTTGAATATCAAGATGAAATAGATTCTCTTCGGCAGATTTCGCAAGAAGAGCTAATTCGAGAGCTTCGAAAACAAGGCAGATTACAGCAATACTCGAAACATGATATTCAGTGACTAATATTAAAATAAGTTAGAATAGGACTGAAAGGGGCTTGCACCGAGTTCGGGCAGTTTTTCTCAGTTATCTATCCGTTGAACTACTCGTATCTAGTTCGATAACGAACTATTATTACTACGCTTGATTGTTCATTACTTTAATTACACGTGTACGTATTTATTACAAGACGCTAGTTGTTTTAGTTATTTTCCTTGCCTCAGCTTTCGGCTTCCGGTAAAGTTGATACTGAAACAGGGGATATCCATACCGAAAAAAATCTTTGGAGTTTTCCTCGGAAATTGGTCTCTACCCTCCTTACGTTTCCTTTTCTGCTTTTCCACACTTTTTTAACGATGTTACTAATTCTATTTGCTAGCGCGGATCTGAATATTGATTAGAATACATTTGCTACCATAATTACCGTATTTTGGAAAGAACACGGCATTGGAGGTGTTTCAACGAAATTGAATAAACAACGATATGGAAGTGAATGAATTTACGGAAGTACCCCATCAAAAATACTGGATTCAGCGCTATCGGTTATTCACAAGCTGGAGAGAAGGGATACGCTTAGATTATGAGTCGTGGTATTCAGTCACGCCACAAATTATAGCTTTTCTTCAAGCGAAGAGATGTATTCTTCGGAATCTTCAAACTCAAAAGATACCACTACTAGTTGTTGACGCCTTTTCAGGCTCTGGCAGTAATAGTGCTGAATTTGCTTCCACTGGTGCCCACGTCATTTCCTGTGAAATCAACATTTCTCGCATAAAGATGGTTTGATCTTGTCTAAATACTGAAATGTACTTATCTCTCCTCAGGTGAAATTCAACACAGATAAGAACTTTCTCGGGAATAAGATAGACTTTGTATGCACTAATTTCCTGACATTGTGCCCTGTTTTGAAACCAGATTTAATTTTTTTATCACCACCGTGGGGCGGCCCGGACTACTACATCGAGAACGAAAGTTTTAAGCTAGAAAATATGTACATAGGAGGGTTAAACGGGATAGAGTTACTCGAAAAAGCACTGGAAATCACACCAAATGTCATATATTTTCTGCCTAAAAATACCGACCTCGGATTAATTCAGAGTCGAGTACAAATTCCTTGGGAGGTGATGACAAAAATGCTTTCTTTGATTTTTTTCCTGTTGATTCATTTGTCCAGGTTGACTTTAATTGTGTAAAAGGTAGGTTGAAGGCACTCACAATATATTTTGGAAGTTTCATTGAGCTTGTTAAAAATAATACAAGTACTTCTGCAGCACAGGCATTTTACTAAGGAAGCGTTAAGAGTGGCAAACTAATACTGGGACTAAGTTCAAAAGCTGTATTTCTTTACGGAGAAATTCTTAGGATTTCAGTCAACAATATAATTGCCCAAGGATATGAATATTGAAATTTTAATCATAGTTCTCCTCCAAAACATTCAGAACTCCCAAATAGAGAGTTTTTATTTCTTGATGCAATTTTTTCATTGAGGGTGTCCAGTTTTGGACATGCTCCTTTTTAAAAACAGTAAATATGAAATATTGAGTGAATCAAAAGTGTATCACCTATTCGATGACCAAGGCCACCGCAGTATGCGCACCCACGCACTCCTGTGAGTGCAATGAGTTCTTTGTCTTCTTCCAGAGGTTTCTCTTCTGTTGCAAAACTGAGAAATTCCGGAACCTTTTGTTTAGCCTCAACCAGTAAATGCTTCAAGTCCTTTAAAACTAATTCGGGTTGACTGGGAGTGATCAGCGTTGTTGCTATGCCCGTTTTACCACCACGCCCTATCATAAAACAAGTTATTCTACGTCATTTTGAAATACTCATTTCTTACCTGTCCGCCCAATTCTATGTACATAATTCTCAATTTCAGTTGGCATGTCAAAGTTAATTACATGATTAATTGCAGGAAAGTCAAGGCCTTTCGAAACCACATCCGTGGCGACAAGAACATCTTTGAGAAAACGCTAAAAAATAAGTAGAAGTCAGGATACATATATATATATATATATCAAAATTATTCAAACCTTAAACTGCTCAATGCTTTTATTTCTTTCGCTTTGATCTTTCCCACCATGTATTGAAACTGCATCGACGCCCTTGAGCAGCAAATACTCATGAACTCTATCTACATCCCGTTTATTTTCACAAAATATAATCACAGGAGGAGCAGATTTTGTCAAGCTTTTAAGAATGTGTGTGAGTTTGTCCCCATCTTCTACACACTCTACGTCTTGAATTACATCCAAATTTGCAGCCCCTGCTCTACCAATATTAATGGTAACTGGATTTACCAGATTAGATTCCGCAAATTTTTTTATTTTGAATGGCATGGTTGCACTGAATAAAATCGTTTGACGTTGCGTCTTAAAGTAACTGAAAATTTCTTGTATTTCATCTTCGAAACCAGAATCTACCATCCTATCAGCTTCATCTAGACAAACAAGCCTAAAATATAAGAATATGACAATTCTTGATTAAAAAAGGCATCACTAAAAGATATGTTAATACCTGCAAATATCTAAATTTAGATCTCTTCTATACAACATATCTCTTAAACGACCGGGAGTTGCAGTCAATACATGAACTCCTTCAAAATCTGGTTCCTTCATGACCTCCTGAACATTTATACCCCCTATACATAAAACAGCGGAAATTGATTCACTTTTTTTCTGCTAAAATGTTCAAATAATTAAATATACTAATGCGCACGAGTACCTCTTTCAGCCTCTTTTGAGAATACGACAGTAAAATTTCATGCGTCTGGCGAGCAAGCTCCCGCGACGGGCAAATTATTAAGCTGAGAGGGCCCTCTCCACATATAAGTGACATTCGTTGCTGCTCAATCTACATTCCAATTTCGCAGTGAAATTATGAATCTTAGTTGACTATTAGATTAGAATAACGATGCATTTACCATTATAGAGGTTAAAATAGGAAGAACAAAGGTTAGCGTTTTCCCAGAGCCAGTTGAAGCTGAGCAAGAATTGAAGGCTTAGTCCCTAAGAAACATCAAATTGGGTTGATTTCACCTATCCCAATCATATCACGTCCACCCAAAATAACTGGTATTCCCTGCATTTGTATCGCAGTAGGTTTCAAAACGCCCTGCGAATAAAGAAATTCTATACATCTTGTTGTGTTGCAAAAATTCCAATGACTTACCTTTTGTCGAAGCTTAAGTAGAATTCTATTGGGTAAACCCATGGTTAAGAAGGAGCAAGATGGCATGGGAACTACTTCACCTACGATTTAGGTGATAACAAGTTATTTAACGATAAGAACACATACCCTCTACACTCATACATAATTTACTGCGAATTTCGCGGCACTCTTTTTCCCCAAGAGAAAAGGAATCTTTTGGAGGCAAAAATTGAAGGAGAGTTGAAAGTTGAACTCAGATATAGTAAGAGATAATAGAAGGTCCAACCTGTCCAGCCGGTTTGCAGGGAGCTTTCATGCTTTATACCACTGACCAACTCTGCAGCAGAGAGTAAACCTCTTTTTGTCTGAAAATAATAAAGCTGATGGTTTATATCACAATTTTAATAAATTACCAATATAGATTTTAACAAGGTGGCCTCAGTTTCAGCTATTTTCTGAGAGTTAGTGCTGATTGGTGAGTTTCTACTCTGTTCCAATGATTTTAAAAGGAGTGACGATCCTTTTTCCTTGTGTGAATGTTCTCTCGCCAAATTGTTGTCCCTTGTTGATGGAGGGTAAGGAAAATTTCTACGGCGTTTTACTGGAACATAGTCTGGAGTCTCTGAATATTCAATCCTAGGGGATTTCATTGATTAGAAACACTTTTCACTTTCCTTCTGGTATGTCTTGGATGTTCCACATGGCAATCATCTCACTTATAATATTTGTAGACCAAAAAACATGCATGAGAAATCTAGCACTAAGTATTTACTAAAGTTCACTTTTATAAGGGGAAAGGTTCATTTTTTAACAAAA
>Ga0208277_1000762_pt1 | contig 18907 bp, 15 predicted proteins | sample ETNtaG_5_FD_185782 | JGI IMG/M metagenome (GOLD analysis project Ga0208277, IMG submission 185782) | Marine microbial and viral communities from oxygen minimum zone, Eastern Pacific Ocean - ETNP201406SV205 (SPAdes) (version 2) | ecosystem: Environmental > Aquatic > Marine > Oceanic ...
TGGTGCAAGCTCAGTTTTGGTGGTAGGAACTTCTTTACTATTCCTGACTCTCCATTCGTCATCTAAGAAACCTGCCTTTCAATGGATAATTGCAGGAATTATATTGATGCTTTATTCAAATTGGTCTTGGTCTGCTAATACTTACCAAGCATTTTTTGGCATGATTCCATTTTTAATCCCCTGGTTTTTATCAGATGAAGAGGATTTTTCAGTTTTATTAAAACCCTTCAAAAAAACCACAGAAAGAACTAGAATGGCAAGAAACATTCCCTGGTACGGAGGTGCAACTTTCCTTTTACTAACTTGGATACTTTTGACTGTAGAAATTGAAGGTAGTAATATCTTAGCGCATGAATTTTATGGAGCACCACTAATCGCTTTACTTGCAATAGGACTTACACTTTATGCTTGGGGCAATTCTGTTAACTCTCGTAATGGCAATATACTAATCTTAACTACTCTTTTCTTATCTATCTTTTTCGCGTATATTTCTGATCAAATATATCTCCCCGGAGATCCAGAATTAAGTGTAACTCCAGGTATTTCTAGGGGTTCTTTGGGATTATTTATTTTAACGTGGTTAATATTTGCAATACCTCCTACAATTAAACAATTATACTCAACAGCAACCTCAAATCGAAAATTAAGGCTATTGGGATCACATTTAGCTCACTTTGGAATATTACTACTTTTGATTGGGCATGTTTTAACAACAACCATGGTCGATAGAACAGATCCATCACATCTAGTAACTTTAGTAAAAGATGAGCCAATAGAACATAATGGATATGAGTTTATTCTAACTGATGTAGAGAGATTTAGTGCCGATGATGACAAATATCCATATTCAATCGGTGATGGTTATATTGGAATAATCATAGATGTTATGGAAGATGGGGAAAAGATAGCAGAAGTGTCTCCGGGTATGTTGAGGTTCACATCCGAGAATTCTGTTTCTCCAAGATCTGAAGTAGATAGATTTTCTACAATTTATGGAGATACTATAGTGATATTGGATTTCTACCAATCGCAAGAACTCCTTGAATGGATGACATTTGGACAATCAGAAGAAGTAGACAGAGTTAGAGTTACTATCCATTCCCTCCCCGGAAGTCATTTGGTTTGGTTAGGATGGTCAATAATCATGCTTGGAAGCCTTTTTTCCTTGTATTCAGACAATATTGGCCGGAATAAATCTGATAAATAATCATAATTGCTTATACATTTCAAACCGTTTGAATGAAAAAGGGTAAGCAAGTCGCCGAGTCGTCCGTGGAGGCAATAGAATGGAACAAGGTTCAATTATTCATATTGATTATGACTTATTTAATGCAAATACAGAGAAATTAATCGAGACTACCAGAGAAGAAATTGCGAAAGAACATGATGTGTTTGATGAAAACCGTACGTATGTACCAATGATTACTATTGTAGGTTCAGGTCGCTTAATCAAAGGTTTTGAAACACATTTAGAAGATGCTGAAGCAGATACTGATTATAATTTTGATATTGAAGCTATAGATGCGTACGGAGAACGTGATCAGAGTTTAATTGAAACAATTTCTCAAAATGTATTACTAAAAAGTGTGCGTGATCCAAATACCTTGCACATAGGCGGTCCTGTAGAAATCGGTGGAAGAACTGGTATTCTTCAATTTCTAAGTGCAGGAAGGGCAAGAATCGATTATAATCATCCATTAGCAGGGGCCACACTAAGGTATGATTACAAAATAACAAAAGTAGTCGAAGATCGTAATGAACAAGTTGAAACTTTACTAAAAATGAATACTGGTCGTGAAGATTTTGAAGTAGAATTTGAAGGTGATGACTTAACAGTAACTTTACCGGAAGAAATATCTTATGATCAAAATTGGCCATACGCTAAATTCTCCTTAGTTCAAACAATCCGAGAAAGCCTAGGTGTTGGAGTAGTAGTTTTCCGAGAAGTCCATAAACCACGTGCAATAGAAGAAGAATAATCCATCAGCGTATGTTAATATCGATACTTATTACAACATACTTTGTTAGCAAGTTTATCTCTGATGACTTTTTGGCTTAATACGCCTCAATGACGACAAAAGGGTTTGCTGAGCCAATTGGTATTGACGTTCCCTATGAGTACCGAGAGGCACTAATGATGCGTGGTTTGAAATTATACGACACTATCCGATAAATAATGAGGCACACTGGTTCAGTTCAAACACTAGTTGCAATTATGCTAGTTTGTATTACAACTAGCGGCTGCCTTAGCTTAGCAATGCAACGTGAAATGATAGAGGATATGCGTGAAGAGCCGGTATTAATTGAGAAGGAAGACAGATTTGGTTGGGACTATACTTTTGATTCATCAACATCTGTCAATACTATACTATACTCAAATGAAACTACAATTCTATTTGATGAAACTATTTCTAAACTTGTTATTGAATTTCGTGCACAATTCCCCTACTCAACATATATCGAAGATTTGATAGGAAATGAAACAAATGAGGTAAGATATGTTGATGTTAAATTGTGGCAACCAGGGACAAGAGATATCTCCTCTCCTTTTTGGGAGGCTAGAGCCACACAAGACTATCCATTAGAAAGATTTACATTTGGAAAAAGTGATTTTATTTTAGGAGAATGGGACTTAGTTGTTGAGGCTAGAGGTTATGGAATAACTGCTCCAGTAGATCAATTATCATTCCATGATCATTTCGAAGTTTATGCTACAATCACAAAACCATGTGTTCGTTTTCCAGAAATGGATGATATTGGAGAATGTACTTTTGTCTCTGATTTAAAGAGTTAGATATTTCACATCATGCGTAGCGCTTATGAATAGAAGGCAGGTGGCCGCGCTACTGAGGTTTGATTATGGATGAAAGCATGGCCCCATTAGTTCCATTTGAGACATATGAACAACATGCTGTACATATAGGTACAAATCAAAAATCAGCCGATATGAAAAGATTTCTTGACACCGACCGTCAAGATGCAGCCGGATTACATTTAATTGATTTAAATCAAACAGATGCTAGAATTAGAACTGTTGCAAAATTTATCTCAAATTATGATGCAGACAGGATTCTTGTTGTTAGTGCACGTCAATATGGGCAAAGACCTGCTCGCATGTTTGCTCAATCTATTGGTTCTAAGCATATAGTGGGACGTTTTATTCCAGGAACTCTTACTAACTCACGATTACGTACATACATGGAACCTGAGTTGATTATAGTCACTGACCCAGCAGCAGATTCGCAAGCACTTAATGAAGCAGTAAACTCAGGTTTACCTGTTGTAGCAATTTGTGATGCTAATAATAAATTGAGGAATGTTGACATTGCTCTTCCTGCTAATAACAAAGGACGCAGATCTTTAGCTCTAATATTTTGGCTATTATCTCGTGAGGCACTAAAAATTAGAGGAACTATTACAGATGCTGATTGGGAACGTTCGCAAGATGTAGAAGATTGGGAATCTACTTTCTAAGACTCCCGACGCCCTCATAGAGGTGTTATTAATCCGGCAATTGATGACGAGTGAACCAGTCCCTATTTTTCTTGCACCTATGGCTGGAGTTTCAGATTTAGCATATAGAATTCTTGCTCGTGAGTGTGGTGCTGATTTTACTGTAACAGAATTTACTGCAGCTGCTGGATTATCAAGACACGCTTCTCATTCATGGCTAAAAGTAGAAAGCCACTCACTCGAAGATCCATTCATACCTCAGATATTTGGAGGAGTAACCGAAGAAATGGTAAAAACAGTTAAATTATTACAAAAAAGGGCTGATATAATTGATATAAATTTTGGTTGTCCAGCACCTAAAGTATGCCGCAATGATGCAGGTGCAGCATTACTTAGAGACCCGGATAGGATTGTAAAAATGGTTAGAGCATGTTTAGATGTTGCTGAAGTGCCTATTTCTGTTAAAGTAAGATTAGGGACTGGAACTGGCCCAAACACTGCTCTCGAAGTCGCCCAAAGACTTGAGAAAGAAGGAATACATCGAATTTGCGTTCATGGTAGGACTCTAAAGCAAAGATATTCGGGATACGCAGATTGGGAACAGATAAGGGAAATCGTTGATGGAGTAGAGATCCCAGTAATCGCAAATGGCGATATAGTAGATTCTAAGTCTGCAAAATCATGTATGGATACTACTAAATCAGCTGGATTAATGATTGGTAGAGGTGCTATAGGTATGCCAAACATTTTCTATGAGATAAAAAGAGACTTGGGTTGGAATAAATCGCCACCTCCATGGAAAGAAGAAAATCCTGCAATAGCAAGATTATGGTGTTGGAACAGATATCTTGAGATTAGTAAAGAAGTTTATGGAAATAAAGTTAATAAGAATATTAAGAGACATGCTATTTCATTCACTAAAGGATTGTCTGGAGCCTCAGCGATGCGTGTAAAACTTCACTCTGTAACAACACAAGAAGAATTAGGAAATAGGGTGGCTAATTATCTGGAAAACCTTGTTTATGAAGAATTAAAAGCTTAATCAACCGCATTAATCGATTTATCAAGTCTTTCTGCAACTGTTTTTAGTCTAAGAAATGTCCTATCCACACTTCTCATAACATTCTCTCTCACATCTTCTCCATTACGCCCTTTGATTCTATATCCATAAGGCATTCTACCTCCTAATGTATTCAGTAATATTTTCTGTTTTTCAATTGATAAAGGCAATAACAATTCTTGGACTATGTCGCTGTCTAAATTATTATTTTTTATCCCATTGACTAATTTTGTTGCAATACTTTCGTTTATTCTTCCAAAACCCCCTCTTGTAAAGAGCCATTCTTCTCCTCTAGCATCATATTGTCTTGTCATGCCAATGTAAATATCTTGGGCTATTCGATCTAGCATTGGGACTCTCTCAACAATATTTGAATTTCGAAATCTATCAACTGTTCTCTTAATTCTAGATCTGGACTCCGAAAATTTGTCTGAAAGAGAGAGGATTGTAATCGGATTACTACTATTTGCCAATTCTATGAAAACTTTTTTTGCTAAATCATCAGTATCTTTTGCTCTATCTCCGTTTAAACCCAAATCATCTAACAAAGCATCAAACCTACTTTCATTATCCTTTATTGCAGAAGGTTCAGATATCTTAATTTTAAAATTATCTTCAATTGTCTCACCTGGTATTTCCATTCTTTTATCGGAGTGTTTAATATGACTGTTCAATTCTAATAATCTTAATTCAATAATCTCCTTTGCTTGAACCGCCATTAAATTTACAGCAGAAGTAATCGATCCTCCTCTAAGGACATAAATATGCCATCTTCCATTATTTTCTGAAGATACCAATCCGGCTTCTCTTAATTTTAACATTTGATGATGCATCCCGGTTTGGGATAACCCACAAACATCTCCTAGTGTTTTGATATCCCATCCCTTTAAAGGTTCTAATAATAATGCTTCAGACATTATTCGGTGTAATGCTCCAAATTCTTCCTCATCTCCCCATGATTCTATTTTTCTCTTTACTAATCCTAAAGAATCTAAAATCCAACCAAGTAGAATATTTGGATTTTTACTACCTGTTGGCATGGACTTTTCCACTAGGTCCAGTCTAATCACAATGTACTCGAATATTACATGGCTCAAGAGCATTGGCTATGTTTTGAAGAATATTTAGGCTAATTCTTGACGAATTCCTAGCCATGGATAGTCAACAGAAGACTGATGCAATGCACCGATATGAGGAGCAAGAGATATCCCACCTTCATTTATTATTCCTCTATTTCTAAGTACTGTGATGGCTGAGTGAACAGAAGCACGTGAACGGCCCAAGTCTCTAGCAAGTTGTGCTTGAGAAGCTGGTTCAGGTGAATTTGATAATTGTTTTACTATACTTTTCTGAACTCCCGACAGTCCTACTGGCAACATTGAAGCAGCCCTATATTGGTCTGTAACTCCTGTTCCTTCCAGTATTTCGACCTGTGCAGGCGCTCCTGCATAGTAACATGTTCTTCCATTAACTGAAATGATAGTGACAGATTTTTCATTTGTCAAGACTCTCAAATGATGCCTAAGTGTACCATTTGCTGCATCCAATTGCCGTTGTAATTCTCGAAAATGTATTCCTGGAGATCTCACAAGTGTAGAAATAATTCTGCTTCTTAATGGATGTTCGTAAGATTCCCTAGGTGCTGTTATTGTTCCTTGCATTACTGGAGGGCCAAAAAAGGGCATTATTGCCCCAATTCCCAATGTTCCGCCAAGTATTGCAGTAAAAATATCAGTAGTTATGGGGTAGGTTTTACACCACTGCTCTAGCAAAGCCACAAATAAAACCCTACATTATGACCTTTAAGTATACATGGTCTCTTGAGTCATCAATGCTCAGTTTTGACTTACTTATCTATTATTACTTTACCTTGTTGAATTTTCATGTAAGCAACAAGTGGACTCAATAGTCTTCCAGCATTCCTTCCGTGCTCAGTCAATTGGTATCTTACTCGTATTGGAGGGCCTTCATCTACAATTCTATTTACTAAACCCAGTTCAGCACAATGAGTTAATTTATCAGATAATGTTCTGCTACTTATTCCCTTCAATAAATTTCGCATTTCATTAAATCTACGATCTCCAGCAATGTAAAGTGCCGCTAAAATCTCAATACTCCAACGTGAACTGAAACTAGAAAAAGCTTCAACCGCAGCACCAACTTCCCATTCAATATCATACTCGCCATTTTCATTGTAAGGTGCAAAGGTTTTTCTTATTGTTGTACCACTTTTCTTAACATCCATTATTGCTCCATCAATTACTTCATAATCTGAGTTTGTAATTTTCATTGGTTCTCTTACCATACTATCAGGTTACTCCACAATCATCTAGTGTATAAATTACACCTCGATGTGTGCATGAATACTGCTCAATTAATATATTGAATCTTACTAGTTCAGTGTAGAAATAACACCGGATAAGGAGTGGATATAAATGGACAAATTTTTGGAAAAATGGATGGAAGAAGTATTTGATAAAAGTAGATTTAAGGAGCCTTCAAAATGATATTAAGTAGAATAAAAGAATTAGCTATTATTGCTATAGCAGAATATAGAGCCCCAGTCTGGCCAAAGCAACATAGTAGAAGATGATCAAGAGTTAGTATATGAAGGCCTTCTCCCTTCAATTAAAGCAGAAAGCCCCTCAAGTGCATCTGCAGTTGTGAATATTTTTTCCAGATTTTCTAATTCTTGAGATAATCCATCTATCAACGTTATATTCTCAGAATTGGCGATTTCTAATAAATTTGCAGCTGTTTTAAGTGCTATAGGTGCAGTATAAGATATTGATTTCATTTGTCTTAAAATCATACTTTCCTCTAAACCTGAAGTATTATTTGGTTTGCTGCCATTAAGTATTTCTTTCATATTATCATCAGAATAAAATGATTTAGCAAAAATAACATTTTTATTTTCATAATCTATTGGCTGACCTCTGTATTTGTTATTTGGTTTCCCATTTGCTATTATTTTACCAATTGTCTTAGTAACATTATTTTGATCAACAAGATGCGTAATTAATCCAAATGCTTCTGCAGTTTCTGCATTCAAGAAGTTGCCTGCAAGAACTGCATATCTAGCAATCTCTACTCCACATATTTTCACAGTTCTTTGTGTTCCCCCCAGGCCAGGATAAATTCCTATGTTTGTCTCTGGAAAACGCATTTGAGTTTTATTTGTACCAATCCTATAATCACAAGAAAGAGCTAGTTCCAAACCTCCGCCCAAAGTCAACCCAGTTGTTAGCGCAATAGTTATTTTTGGACTATTCTCTATTTTAGATAATACTTCATGGCCAAATGCTGTGAAATCATAGATTTCTTGAAATGAATCGTCTCTAATTTTATCTACAAAAAATTTGACATCCGCACCAGCAACAAATGCTTTACCCGATCCTTCTATGACGATGGTACTTACATCATCTCTAAGATTTAATTCATCAATTTTTCCTCCTAATTCATTGACTAAATCTATATTCAGAGCATTCATTGCTTCAGGACGATTAAGTATAATGGTTGCTACATCTTTAGTAATATTAATATCGACATATGAAAAATTAAATGGCTCATCAATTTCTTTTTGTATTTTTAACATATTTGGTATATTCAGATTTGCTATTCCACAATAATCTTTAGCTATTCTGCATGCTTCACTAATTCCAATTTCGTTAGCTAACTCAAACGGACCCTTATTCCATCTTAGGCCTACTTTAGCACCTCTATCGACATCTTCTTTGGAGCAAATCTCTTCATCTACAATTTGAGCAGCCACTGTAAAAACTTGCCCAAGTAACCTTTTCTTCACTATTTTTTCAATAGATTCATCATATTCTGTATTATCATCGATTTCCCAGATTTTGTTATTAGCAACCATTTCTCTAAGAATAGATGTACCCTTATATCTAGGCGTTTCCAATTGCTCAGCCAGATAATCTGTTGCGTGTAATGCTATGGATGGGCCTGTCAAATTCATTAATGCAAATGGCCCCATTCCAATATCAAATGCTTTACATGCTATCGAATCTATTTGAGCGGTTGATGCTACACCCTCCTCTAATAATATACAAGCCTCATTTAACCAAGGAACAAAAAATCTATTCACCACAAATCCAGGTCTATCTTTGCATATAATTACAACTTTACCCATTGCCTTACAATACATTTCTACCGCTTGTAAGGTTTCTTCAGAGGTGGTTTCAGCAGGAATTATTTCTATTAGTCTATTTTTTGCCGGATGATAAAAAAAGTGCAATCCAATAAAACGATCTGGTCTATTTGTAGCTCTCGCCAAATCATTTACTGAAAGTGATGAAGTATTACTTGCGAGTATTGTATTTTCATCACAAACATTATCCAATATTGAAAAAACTTCTTTTTTTATCTCAAAATCCTCAAAAACAGCCTCAATAACTAAATCTGTATTTGGATTAATATTTTCCGTTCCAACGACTCCTTCGATTCTCGATTTAATGGAGTCAATTTGTTCATTAGAAAATATTCTTCTTTCTAAAGCTTGATTTAATAAATTTGAGATTATTTCTTGCCCTCTATTTACCCATTTTTCTTCTCTATCCACCATTTGAACGTCGAATTTTTCCTGTGCAGATTTTTGTGCTATACCTGATCCCATGTTTCCCGATCCAATTATCGCTACCGTTTCTATTGCAGGCATGTTATGTCCAAGGCAATCTTGCCCATATATTCAACGGATAAACAATCAAAAATTACAATATATTATGTTATACTCCATACTCCGTCAATGATATGAACCATCGTAATGCCATGGCCTTGGTCGTATTAGTAATGATGGTATTATCCCTTTCAACTCCAGTTATCGCTAAAGAAGATGGTAAATTTGGGTCATCCAATGGATGTAGTTGTCACTCTTCATCATCAACAACAACAACCCCAACGCATAATTTCCCTTCATCATATACTCCTTCTACTACTTATTCTATCCAAATAGGCCTTACAGGAGGAGTTTCAGGTACTAAAGGCGGATTTTCTCTAGAAGTTAGTCAAGGCACTTTTTCTACTGGAATTAGCATAGGCAGCGTTCAAATAAATACAGCAGGAAATCAAGCGACACATACGACATCTAATTACAGATCTTGGGGATTATATTGGGAATCTCCTTCTTCAGGTTCTGGAAATGCTGTTTTTGAATTAGCGGTATTATCTGCCAATGGAAATGGAGATAAAACTGGTGATTCTTGGGGAACTATATCTCCTTTTACTTCGGTGGAAAGTGTTAGTGAAAATACTCCACCCGAAGCTTCTTCATTAGCATTTAATGTATTAAATCCTACAAAATCCACAGGTCTTTCAATTAACTATACTTTTTTTGATGCCGATGGAGATTTAGAACAAGATACAGAAATTAGATGGAAATTAAATAATTTATCTACTCCTTCAGTAGATAATTTAACATCAATACCCAATAATCTAATTGTAAAAGGAGATTCATGGGAAGCTTGGGTCACACCAAATGATGGAATAGACTTTGGCGATCAGGTTTCAGTAGGGCCTATTGAGATAGAAAATTCTGCTCCATCTATATTAGATATTGAAATAATTCCTGAAAATCCGAATGATGATGATAATTTATTCTTGAATTATGAATATTTTGATTTAGATGGTGATTTAGAACAAGACACAGAAATTAATTGGTATCTAGATGGAGTAAGACAAAATGAAATTGATAATATAGTGAATATTTCTAATTTAATGATTAGATATGGAGATACATGGCAAGTATCCATTACTCCAAATGATGGTGAAGATTTTGGCGAAACAATATGGAGTGATTTAATACAAATTGGCAGTTCCAATACTCCTCCTGAGATTGATGTGGAATTTTTTAACTCTAACTTTACTACTTCTGATAACCTTCAATTCAATATCATATATTTTGATGCTGACGACGATGAGTTACAAAATACTGAAATTAATTGGTATAGAAATACGTTTTATATGCCAAATTTCGATGATCTTAATTCAATTTCAAATAGTTCTACAGAGAAAAATGAAATTTGGAATTTTTCTGTCAGAGTTAGTGACGGTTTGGCATGGTCTGAATGGTTTCATTCAAACAATATAATTATTGAAAATACACCTCCTGTAGTAATTTCATGGATTTCTACTGAAAATTTCACTACGGCAGATAATATCTCCATATCTTGGGATCAATATGATGCAGATGGAGATTTTGAGTCTAATAGTAGAATAATATGGTTTGTTAATGGAATTTTAATATCGGATTATGATGATTTATTGACCATACCCTCGTCTTTAACTGAACGTAATCAAATCTGGCAATATCAAATAATACCAAATGATGGAGAAGATTTTGGAGAGATTTTCACTAGCTCTCCGATTACTATTGTTAACGCTGCTCCTTTAGAATCAACTATTTCTTTAGAAAATGGAAATAAAGGAGTTATTGGCCCAATAGAAGGAATTGTTATTGGAAATCAGAGTGATATTTTCTCTAATGAAAACTTAACATTAACAATTGGATATAGGGATATTGATAATGATCAAATTAGTATTTCCATATCTTGGTCAAGAAATGGATTCCATGTGCCTGAATTAGACAACAAAACACATATACCTTCAAATCTATTAAGTCCTGGACAATTCTGGTCTGTTATTGTAAATACTTCTGATACTTTTGGGGCATCTAGTGAGTCTTATTCTTCAATAATAATATCAAATATACCTCCTATGGCATCGATGAATGGCCTCTCAGATTCACTTGTACCCGGTTCGCTGACTTCTTTGGATGCCTCTCTATCTACGGATATAGATGGCACCATTGTTTCTTGGATATGGACAATAAACAACCAAGAAATATTAGGACAAATTATCGATGTATTATTAGAGCCTGGTTCACATCAAATTTATCTCACAGTTATTGATGATTTAGGGCAATCTTCTACTATTCAAAATAATATAAATATTGACACAATAAATACAGTTGATGATATAATTATAGGTATCGATGGATTAAATATCGATATCCAATGGTCTTGGGATGGCCCTTCAACAACATTCAATATTTACAGATCAACCAGTCCAATTGATTCTATAATTGGTCTTACTCCTCTTGACACAATCCCTCAATGGGGAGAGCCCATTCCTACAAGATTGATTCCAATCGGAATTACAAATGATACATCGTGGTCTGAGAAAGTACCAATAGGTGCAGAAATTTATTATGTTATAACTACTTATTCAAATGGGGAAGAAGTAGTTTGGGTTTCTTCAGATGATAATGTGGCAATTATTGATGCTTCTTCAACAACTGATTTTAAACCCCATAATAATTCAGAAAATTCCTTTTTATCGATAATTTCTTCTTTCATACTGATGATTATGGGAATATCAAGTATCGTTCTTAATTTATTTGTAAGGAGGAATAGGTATTGAAGTATAAATTAACAATTATGGCAATTATCTTTGCATTACTTTCTTCCTCTACTTTCTCAGTGGCCAATCCCGGAGGAAATGGTGACAGTAATCGTGATTTTACTTGTGGAGGATCTTGCCATGGAGACCCTTCTCTTTCAGCAGATTCTGACGGTGTATTGACTATAGAAGTTCAAAAAAATGTATATGCTAGTAATGCTGTAGCTGTGCACGTAACTGCTAGTGATATGACACTATCAAGTAACAGGATTGTTGGTATTTTCCTATTGGGCTCATTAAATGGTAATTCTGATCATCTCTCTGATTATGGGTGGAGTATCATTCAAGATCCAAACGGGGGAATAAATAACTATGTAGAAACCACTGTCTCTTCCAGTAATTCAGTGACATTAACTTGGATACTATTTGCTCCTGATGAAGGTGGTAATTACAACCTCTATGCCCAAATGAATCATGGACATATCTCTAATTCTGATAATCTAGCATATACTGGAGTATCTGATCCATTAACTATTGATGTACAAATAGCGCCTTCAAATCTCCCTGGTTTCTCAGAAAATTGGGTTGCACCAGAATATAGGCCTCCAGGCGATTCAACAAATATTATTTTAATGACAAAAAATACTGATTCAATTCAAGTAAAATGGAAATTAGAAGGAGAATGGTTTGAAAACACAGCAATTGTCTCATTAATCGAAAAAGATATTTGGTCGGTTGATATTCCTCCTACTTTTGGCGATACTGTAATTCACTACAGTGTAATTACATCTAACGGTAACTTTTCGATAAAGCAGCCATTACTAACAGTTGGAACTTCTCAAGTTGAATTTGAAGGCTCATTATTGGAGGCCAGACTACAGTCATTAGCCTTTGCATCAATAATAATAGGATTTATGACAACATTACAATTATATTTTTCCAAACCTAATGTTAAATCAGCTCAACAAAACTCTAATTCTACTGAAACAATTGTTGCTAACAAGAGATTAGTCAAGCACCCCGATCATCCCGGGTGGTTGTGGGATACTATAGAAAATAAATGGGTTATAGATTCGGATAATCCTCCTAATGAGGGTGCTAATTGATGGTTAGTGCTGCTACTTTTCATGCTGCTATTGTTGAAATAACAATAGGAAGTTTAACTTTAGCAGTTATTTGTAATATATTATGCCTCCAGTTCGCATTCTCTCTTCCTTATGACAGATTGAAACTATCTGAAAATATGTTGATTACCATGGATCGAGCAGGATTAATGGGTGCATTGTTGGGCTCAATAATGATGCCATTTGCAATTTTTACAGGAACACTTTCCGTTTCAGGTAATCCAGTAGGCTCGGAATTACTCTACAATAAATTTCTATATAGTGGATTAGCATTTGGTTTCTGGGCTTCATATTTAATTGGCCGGATAAGGATGGGTTCAGAAATATGGAAGAGTAAAAAGACCAATTTATTACAAGTTATTACGTCTATTTTGGCCTTTACTATGACCATCACAGTCGCTTCAATAGGTGGAAAAATTGTTAGGAATGAATCAATTCTCGATTTAATGCCATTTTGGCTACCAATAAATAAAACAGTCACATTGAGTCCATTAATTTCTATTCTATTGTTAATTATAGGTGCTTCTTCAATATTTATCATGTATAAATTAGATTACTCAATAGACAGTAAAAATTAGATTAATATCTCTTTTATCCTTCTTGCGTGATTCTCTGGAGATAAATCAAGTTCGGCAATCCTCTTCCTCCCTTCCTTTGTCCACTTTTCTCTATTATTTTTGTTGCTAGCTTCTTCTAAAGCCATATGCCATCCTGTTAAATCATTCCTGTCAAGTAATTTGCCACTAACTCCATCCTTTATTGTATCTCTAAATCCGCCTTCATTTACAAAAATTGCTGGAGTGCCTACTGCAAATGCTTCTATCGGAGTTAAACCGAATGCTTCTCCGTATGCCATGCTAACAATAGCCCTAGAATTACGCATCAAGCTTACTAGTTCTGGAGAAGATAGTCTTGGGGAAATCCAGAGATTAACATCTAAATAATCAGCATATTCTTTCAGTTTTTTCAAATCTTTTTCTTCTCCGCCACCAACATGTACTACTCCTAATTTTGTTCCTGAAACCATTTTGATCGTTTCCCATGTACCTTTGACCCAACTAGCTTTTCCTATATTTACAACATATTCATCATTACCATTATATGGGTTTTCTACATCATTAGAATCATCTTCTGGAAATTCTGAAGAATCAACACAAGGCCATAATACTCCTGTTTTTATGCCATATACATCTTTAGCCATACTGGATGAATAATTAGAATTACTACTTATTAAGGCCTTATTCCTTAGATTAAATTTTTTAATTAGTTGCAAATCTCTTTTTCTAGCCCTTGAAAGCAATAATTTTGTTAGCCAAAGATTTCTTTTGGGAAACCCATCGATCCTCCGATGTAAAACATCTTGATGTAATCCTCTATGTGGTTCGAGAAGATGAAGGTGACAAGAAATATGTTCAGGAATATGTCTGAAAATTCCTAGACTACCATCTCCGCTAATTATATGCATAAAATCTATATCATTTATTTCTTTAATCAACCCTTCACAGGTTGCCCATGCATTTGATGCAGATTTAATACCAGTATCGAGAATTGTTGAAAAAATATCTCTTGATAGTGACCAATTATTCTTAGGTGCAAATAATTTGATTTTTAATTTCTCACACAAATCTTCTAATTCTGGAACTTTATGTAAAGTTGCTATTTTTACAGAAAAAAGCTTTGTTAATGAAGGAATAATTCGTAATAAATCTCTTTCAGCACCTCCCATAGCTGCAAAACTACCTTTTGCCACAATCAAACTTGGAAGAACTCCTTCTTCCAACTCCGAATAACTGCTCATCGTGTGTCACATAACCCGTTCTCATTTAAGGGCAACATGTTATGGCGATATCATGGTAAGGCGTGTTCTGTTGGCACGTGGTGCATCTTTGCCAACAAATAATGGCCTTGGAAGAGCGCACCATTCTATAGAATCAATACTAAATAATGCTCTTGTTCCAAACTGGACTAAAGCATCTGTAGTTGAGCATGAAATTACATCTAACCTCTTTCTAAGATTATTCAATAGATGGATAAAACATCCCAAAAAAGTCACTTTCGAAACATCTAAAGATGGAATTGATTTATTACATATTACTGATCAAGAGCAAGCACATTTAGTACCGTATAATTCACCAATTCCAGTTGCAGTGACAATTCATGATTTCTTTCACATTAGGCCTAGAACAATAGAGGCTGGGGATGTGTATATTTCGGTAGGTGAAAATAAACCAAATGCAATTCGAAAAAGAGATTTAATAAAATTGAAGGAAGGTTTACTCAGAGCAGATATTTTAATTTGTATTTCCGAAGAAACTAAATTAGAAGCTGAAAAAATGTTTCCTTCAAAAAAGACTTTTTTAGTAAGACATGATGTAGATGTTGATTATTGGAATCCTTATAAAAATCCTATTTCAAGAGACATTATATCTGATTTTGATCTTGAATCAAAATGTTTAGTTATTACAGTAGGAACCAATGCACCTCGAAAAAGACTCGACTTTATCAATAAGGTTTTTTTAAATCTGCCTAAAAATATACGAGAAGACATCAATTTAGTCAACATAGGTAGTGAAATTAAGGTTTCAGAAAAACAACTTATTTCTTTTTTCCAGCATGCTGAAGTATTATTATTCCCGAGCATTTCAGAAGGTTTTGGATATCCTCCTGCTGAAGCAATGGCTGCAGGATGTCCTGTGATAGCTGCAGATTTACCTGCACATAACGAAATTATTCCTCAAAATTGCTTAGTTGATCCTGTAAACATAGATCAATGGGTCTCAAGGATTGCCAAAATTCATGACGATTGGCTTAGATCAGGAAAGGCAGATAGAATACCAGATGATGAACTAATTAAGCATGTAAATGATTTGTTAAGTCCTAAGAAACATGGTTTAGAATTATCTAAGGCATATGATAAAGCAATTAACTCATTCAAGAAGTAATTCATTGCTTATAATTACAAAATAAATATTCACTTTTATCAGCAATACTTACTGCTATAAATACATAAAGACTATCCGAAGTTTAACCATGCTTCGCGTTAATTCTCTTAAGAAAGGCTTTGGTTCGGGAAGAAGCAGACTCGAAGTTCTCAAAGGTATAAATTTGGAGATTACTTCTGGAGAATTGGTTGCATTAATGGGGCCTTCTGGTTGCGGGAAATCCACACTTCTGAATATAATTGGAGGGATTCTAGATGCTGATTCGGGCATTATATCTTTACAAGAATTCGAATATGGTACAAAACCACCAAACAAAGTAGTTGACGTACGCAGAAATGGTGTAGGATGGATATTTCAGGATTTCCATCTTGTAGATAGATTATCTGCACTGGATAATGTAATTTTTTCTTTAGAATTAGCTGGCATCCCTTCTCCAGAGGCTTCTATGAGAGCGAGAGAGGCGTTGATAAGAGTTAATCTTGCTGATAGAATGGATTTTATCCCTGATCAATTATCTGGTGGTCAACAACAAAGAGTAGCCATAGCCCGAGCTATTGCAGGTAACCGACCTTTGTTGTTAGCAGATGAACCAACTGGTAATTTAGATGTCAAGAGCGGTGAAGAAATAATTGATTTATTCAAAGAGTTAGCAAAAGATGGAGTATCAATATTGATGGTAACTCATGATCCTATTTTAGCATCAAAGGCAGATAGAATGTTATTACTAAAAGATGGTATAACGGCTGCATCTGATATTCGTTCAGCATGGGGAGATGGTAATGTGGGTGAGGACGAATGAATCCTTCTGATGGTAACGATTTGATGGATAAAATCGCAATGAGAGAGGGAGAGCAAGGAGACAATAATCCTATTTCTCAATCTGAAAATCAATCTGAAAATAAAATTTCAGGAAATACAAATTTTCTTGATTATTTAAAATCACTACCAATTACTAGTAGGATTATTTCTTTTCCTGATAATATTATAATGGCATCTAAGAGTTCTTGGAGAGGTCGTGAAAGAGTGTTAGCTGCTTTTGCTGGAGTTTTTTTAGCATCATTAGTAATTACTACAGTATTAGCATACTCTGTAGGATTGTCAACTGCATTCCTTCAAGGAGCTTTGGAGAATGATGTTTTTGATGCTCAGATAGCATTTGATGAAGATCCAGGAAAAGATTTCAGGACTAATGACTCTGTAGTTTGGGAATCAATGTGTGGTGAACTAATCGCAATTGAAGGAATATCTGATTGTGGAATTGTCTATGGAAGACAGGGAATTAGGTCAAGTAGTATTTTTGATGATAGTAATCTCAAAGCTCAGCCACTAGTAGTTGAATCTGTTACAGCATCTATCGGAGATTGGAAAAATGTAAGTTGGGCCTATCCAGAGGCAACAGAACAAGGTCCGCCAATAAATGATAATAGGCCAATTAGATTCTATGGAGATGGCGTTTGGGATGGAGAGTTGGGAGAACGTCATGCTAGAGATATTCTCTACGGGACATGGCCTTCTAACCATCTTGATGCGGAAAATAATAGAAGTATAATTCTCCCTTCTCAAATTGCTAGTAGAGCAGGAGTTTCAATAAATGATACTATTGATTCATTGACGTTCACCTTCGTCACCGATGCTGCTGGAGGATCAAGTTTAGAGGATATTTCTGAAAGTTGTTTAGGCGAACTTGAAGTAAATTTTGACTCAGGTTTTCAATTTTGCAGAGAAAATATTACTGTTAATAATTTAAAAGTTTCAGCAATATATCAAGAAGGACAATTTGGAAATCCAACATTATTATTCAATCCGGTAATGGTATCAGATTCAGTACTTAATGATTCTCAAAAATTAATCTTAATGGATAATGACCATGGATATCTAGGCGTTTCAGTTGATAGAAATTTATTACCTTCTTCTTCAACATCAGCCGCCACTTCTTGGCTCAATGACTTAGAAGAAACTGTAGAAGAAAAAGAATATGCCGATTCTTCAATTAAAGTACGTTATAATGATGTAATTTCTGGGACAATAGTATTCCTAAACATATTTTTAGGTATCATTCAAGTATTTGATTACATTCTAATGATACCAATTATAATTTTATCCTTTTCCGTTCTTATCTATGGCCTCGTATTATCATTAGAACAGAGAAAAAGAGAAATATCGATACAACGCGTAATTGGAGGTACTGAAAGTAATTTAACAGGAATGATTTTATTGGAACTTACAGTTTTAGGATTCATAGGTTGGTTTACTGGTTACGTCTTAGCGTTGTTGTCCGTTCCATTAGTACTGGATGCAGTAGGTTTCATGTCATTCCGATCATCCGGAACAGAGATAAATCCAACACTATCATTTGCTGCTACTTCTTTTGTTATTTTAATTAATGTAGGTTTAACTTTGCTTTTTGGAAGAACTAGGGTTAAAGATTTCTTAAGTATTGAAATAGACGAAGGCGTAAGAAAGGTTGCAAGATTTAAGAAATCTAGATTCTGGTTACATTTTGGAATCTTTGTAATTGGCGGCTTAGCCTTCTTAGAAAGTTGGATACAAAGTAATGGAGGATGGGGGCCATTCGACTCGAGAGGAATATTTTCAAATTTTATTGTTAATGCTTTATTATTATTATTCGGTCCTTTTATGCTATGGATAGGTGGTGCACTTGTACTCGGTCGCTTAGGAGCTGCCGGTCCGAGAATTTTCACGCTAATTCTGGGATGGTCTCCTTTGGTAGCAGATATTCGACGAGGCCTCAAAGGATCTGGATCTAGTGAGTCAGTAAACAGACTAGCTGTAATAATGCTACTCACATTATCAATAGTAACTTTAGCTGCAGTACAAGGTTATACAGGTACACTTGTTGACGAACGTACAACTTCGGCCGAGAATGGGGCAGACCTCCAAGTACAATTTAGTACACC
>Ga0208277_1000764_pt1 | contig 18871 bp, 21 predicted proteins | sample ETNtaG_5_FD_185782 | JGI IMG/M metagenome (GOLD analysis project Ga0208277, IMG submission 185782) | Marine microbial and viral communities from oxygen minimum zone, Eastern Pacific Ocean - ETNP201406SV205 (SPAdes) (version 2) | ecosystem: Environmental > Aquatic > Marine > Oceanic ...
TTTTTGAGCAACACCCTGTTCGCAGAGGAGGGCATATTTGGCTATTGGTTAACCCCAGGATCGATCATAAAAATTGAAAATTGCGATAGTTATATTTGTGCAAAAATTGAGACAATTTTTGTAGATGAAGGACGTGACCCAAAATTAATTCTCGATGAAAACAATAAAGACAGGGCGCTCAGATCAAGGGCGGTTATTGGAATAAATGTTCTATCGGGCTTTTTAGTAAAGGACATTAAGCAGAGGGACTTTAAGGGCGGAAGAATTTATGATCCAAGAAGAGGCAGAGAATTTAAATCCAGTCTTCATCTAAAAGACGATGGAAATCTCGAGGTTAAAGGATGCCTAGCATTTATATGTGATAGTGAGGAGTGGCTTCCGCTTGTGGTCACTGTTAATGATGACGGGACAAAAAATGCAAGCCTAAAGCATCCCCCAAAAGATAAATAACTTTGAACAATGAAAGAGTTTAGAAATTTAATCATTTTGGCCCCACTGATCTTTGCGCTTCACCACTTTGAAGAACATATCGTCTTCAATTTCAGAGAGTGGAGACTAAAATATTTTTTAGACAACAACACCCTAAGCACAGAGGAGGTTTTGATTAGGCTTATATCACTTCTGCTTATCATAGTTATTGTTCATATTATTAAGAAGAACAGAGGAAGCGCCCATGTCGTGATGTTCTTTTTAATGACCACCCAAGTTGTGAACGCATTCTTTCACATTTTCTTTAGCGTCTATTTCTTAGACTTTAGTCCAGGAGCCATCACTGCAACCTTACTGTACCTGCCGGTTAACTATTTGATTTTTAGGGCTGCCTTTCTAGAGGGTTATCTTACAAATACCACAGAGCTTCTTTTGATCTTTTTCGCAGCCATTCTAACGTTTTCGCTTTTTGAACTAATGGGCCCGATAGTAATCGGGTGTTCAATTCTTCTTATGCCGTTCTATTATTTTGTGATCAACAGAAGAAAAGCGAGGGTTATAGAAAAATGAACTTAGCCACAAAAATAGCGAACAAGAACCAAGCACCAGAGGAGACGCTTTTGATTTCACCAACGAAGGCCTTAATCACCACATAAGAAATAAAGCCCAGTGCAATGCCATTGGCAATAGAGAACGTTAAAGGAATCATCACAACCATGATTAAAGAGGGTACCAACTCCGTGGTATCGGACCAGTCCAGTTTTTCCATACCTCCCAGCATTAGTATGGCAACATAAATTAAAGCCCCTGACGTTGCATATGCCGGCACAATCGCTGCCAAGGGCGAGAAAAAAATTGCCAACAGAAAGAGCAGGCCAACAACAACAGCCGTTAAGCCGGTTCGACCGCCCGCTTCAACTCCTGCTGAGCTCTCAACATAGCTTGTAACAGGAGCACAACCAAAAAATGCACCAACAACACTCGATGTGCTGTCGGCTTTTAGCGCACGATCCAAATTTTTAACATCGCCATTCTCGTCAATGAGGTTTGCACGATTTGCCACACCCAAAAGTGTCCCAGCGGTATCAAAAAGATTAACAAAAAGAAAAGAGATAACAATGCTCACCATTGTTAGGTCCAGCGCTCCCATAATATCGAGCTTCATGAAAGTCGGCGCTAAGTCTGGCGGCATTGAAACAAGCCCTTGAAACTGGACGAGCCCAAAAAGCATTGCAGCAATGGTAACAACCATAACGCCAACAATGATAGCGCCTGGAACCTTTCTGATGGAAAGAACGGAGATCAACAAAAAACCAAGTCCAGCCAAGACTGTTTCGGTTTTAGAAAAATCACCCAAACTTAAAAAATTAGAATCATTGGCAATGATCAGGCCGCCGCTTTTTAGGCCTATAAAGCCCACAAATAAACCGACCCCAGAGCCCATGGCAACCCTAAGGTTCATGGGGATGCTGTCGAGCATCCATCTTCTCAGCGGCGTTACACTCATGATCACAAATAAAATACCGGCCAAGAAAACTGCACCCAGGGCAACTTCCCAGGAATAACCCATTTCGATCACAACGGTAAAGGTAAAAAAAGCATTGAGCCCCATTCCAGGAGCTAAACCAACAGGCCAGTTGGCATATAAGCCCATGGCAAAGCAAGCGAAAGCTGCTGCGATACAGGTACCAACAAAACTTGCCCCAGGATCCATGCCGGCAGCAGACATGATTTGAGGATTTACAAGAATGATATAGGCCATTGTGACAAAGGTTGTAAGGCCAGCTACCAACTCTTTTTTAGGGTTTGTGCCGTGTGATTTTAGCTTAAAAAGCCTTTCAAGGGTCTGGGTCATTTGTGCTCATCTAAAAACCCAGTCTATTATTCAGCATTCAGCATTACAAGATACTATTCCATGAAAATAAAACGAAAAAAAGAATCATTGATTGAACGGTCTTTTATTCCCTTGTATGATGAAGTTGTTGGTTAATTCCTACAAGCGCAAAACATACATTTGGTTCAAAACCACTGTGAGACGCAAGTAAGCGAAAGCTGAAGAAACGGGGTCGTTTATCTCATAACTATCTTCAAGATTTTCTCTATCTAGCATTTATATTTGGTTAAACCATTGTGAGACGCAAGTAAGCGGAAGCTGAAGAAACGGAGTCGTTTATCTCATAATAAGTTCTTCTATTGCCAGCTCAATTTAAAAAGCTATTAAAAGGAGCGATAATGAAAAAACTAGAATATATTTGGCTTGATGGCTATAAGCCTGAGCCCATGCTGAGAAGTAAGGTTAAAGTTATTGATGGAGAGATACCGGGAAACCAAGGTTCTGACTTGCCCGATTGGTCTTTCGACGGTTCTTCAACACAACAAGCGGAAGGGGGCGACTCTGATTGCATACTCAGACCGGTTACAACTTACTCAGGCCCATTAAATTCGGACAGTTTGGTGATGTGCGAAGTGCTGTCACCGGACAGGTCTGCCCACCCTTCTAACACGAGAAATGCTTGCGTTGATCTTTTGACAGACGATTGGTGGTTTGGTTTTGAGCAAGAGTATTTTTTCACTAATCCCGAGGATGGAACCATCCTGGGATGGGAAGACGGCACACCTAGACCTCAAGGAGACTATTACTGCGGAGTTGGCGCGGGCGATGTGTATGGCAGAGAAATTTCCCAAGCACACATGGACGCCTGCATAGATGCCGGGATAAAGATTACCGGCACCAATGCAGAGGTTGCACTTGGGCAATGGGAATACCAATGCTTTGGCAAAGGCCTGAAAGCAGCAGACGATCTCTGGATGAGCAGATATCTTCTTCACCTTGTGGCAGAAGAGTTTGATGTTGCTGTCAACACCCACCCCAAGCCCCAAGAGGGAGACTGGAACGGTTCCGGCATGCACACAAACTTCTCTAACGGACAAATGAGAGAGGCAGGCTCCGAAGAGCTGATGAACTCACTTTGTGAAAAACTAGGCGCGGTGCACGAAGAAGGCATACAAAACTATGGTTCGGACAATGACAAGAGATTAACCGGAAACCATGAAACGCAAAGCATAAGCACATTTTCTTATGGCGTTAGTGATCGTGGGGCCAGCATAAGGATCCCAATCTATACGGTGGAAAATGATTGGAACGGCTATCTTGAGGACAGGCGGCCAGCATCAAATGCAGACCCGTATAAGATTATTGCCCACATTGTCGGAACGCTGACAAAGTAACGCAATAAAGTAGCGAATATTAAAGGCCTCTTATTGGGGCCTTTAATCTTTTATAAGGCTTCCGGTCAATGCTCTAATTCCATCAATAGAATGATCGGCCAGGTATTTTTCTAATCCAACATTGATTTTTTTACAAATCAAAGGATCAATGAAAAGAGCGGTGCCTATGCCTACGGTTGACGCACCTGCGATCAAGAACTCAATTGCATCATTAACAGAGCTGATTCCGCCTTGGCCCATGATCGGAATGTTTTGAGGCCCAGCGATTTCATAAACTTGCATGACTTTCTGAAGCGCAATCGGCTTGATGGCTGGCCCAGATAAGCCACCAGATATGTTCCCAAGAACCGGACGCCTGCTTTCAATGTCAATTGCCATTCCAGTAATGGTGTTGATCACGGCTAGCGCATCAGTGCCGGCTTCAATACATCTTCGGGCGCTTTCTTTTATATCTGCTTGGTTCGGAGACAGTTTGGTAATGATTGGTTTGGAGGTTGCTTTCTTACAAGCTTCTACCACTTGAGCCGACATTTCTGGGTCATTGCCAAACTCCATCCCACCTTTCTTGACGTTTGGGCAGGAGATGTTTAGTTCAATTGCATGAATACTTGATTGATCAAAAAGCCTACAGACTTCGATGTATTCATCAACGGTAGAGCCAGAGACATTGGCAATATAGTGAGTTTCAAAGGGCTCAAGCGACGGCAGAATATTTTCTACAACCTCATGCGCGCCAGGGTTTTGTAGACCTATTGAGTTCAGCATTCCAGAGGGCGTTTCATAAACACGATGAGGCGCATTGCCCATGCGCGGTTCAAGTGTAGTGCCCTTTAGGACAGCTCCACCAATATCACCATTCGAAAAACCCTCAAGCCTTGTGTATTCATCGCCAAAACCAACGCAACCGGATAGCAATACAATTGGGGAGGCAAGATTTAGCCCTAAGAATTCGGTTGTTATTGTGTTTTTGTTGGCCATACTGGTTTTGTGTTCAATATTGTACTACATCAACCCGAAATACCACCCAACACAGGAAATATTATTCGTTTGTGTGCGAACACAGGCGCTAGATTGCATTTGATTCACCCCCTGGGATTTGTGATGACAAAGAAAAACCTTGAAAGGGCGGCATTGGATTATGGAGAGTCTGTTGAAGTTATTCACCACAAGAATTTTGAAGCATTTTTGAGCGAAGCATCAACAAAAAAATACTATTCGGTTTCCACTAAAGGCGAATCACTGATGAGCGAAAATATTATCGAACCTGGCGATTATCTTATGTTCGGCAGTGAAACAAAAGGGCTGCCCCAAAAATGCCTCACACACGATCATTGCAAAGGAAGAATAAGAATACCGATGGCGGACGGCTCAAGAAGCCTCAATCTCTCAAACTCCGTTGCAATTCTTTTATACCACGCATTGGGTCAAAATGATTTTAATGGGCTGTCTTAGTTTTCAAATCGCAATGGCCTAACCATCAATTCTGTGGCAGCCTCTTTGGTTGAAAGCCCCTCAAAAAGGATTTTGTAAACCCTTGTGGTAATTGGGAATTGATCATCATTAACCATTCCGGCATCTACTAGCGCCCTGACAGCATGGACCCCTTCTGGCATTCCATTGTTTGCTTCTTTAAAGCTAGCTAAGTTGCCCCCGCGACCTATATGCATTCCCAGCTGCCTGTTTCTTGACTGATCATCTGTTGAGGTTAAAACCAGGTCACCAATTCCTGACAAACCAGAAAAAGTTGCCTCATTTGCTCCCAAAATTCTCCCCAGCGCCCGCATCTCTTCTGCGCCACGGGTAATCAGCGCTGCTCTTGCATTGGCTCCCATATTCATTGCATCAGAGATGCCTGAAGCAATTGCAATAATATTTTTTAGGCTGCCACCTAACTGAACACCTATAGGGTCTTCTGAGATATACACTCTCAAGCTTTCGTTGGACATCGAGGATGCCAGTTCGCTCGGATCTTTGATTGTGTTTGTGGCAAGCGTAATAGCAGCAGGCTTGCCTAGTGAAAGCTCTTCGGCAAAAGTGGGGCCTGATAAAACACCGTGCTCAATGCCATTGCCATAATGTTTAGAAACTGTTTCTGATAGCAGGGCACCGCTTTCCAAGTCAAACCCCTTGGTTGCCCAAAGCACTTTGAATGATGCTGAGCGATTATTAAGAACAGACAATGCTTTCGCAAAATAAGGACTTTTCACACAAATGACCACACAATCAGCTTTTTTAAGCAGCTCTTGGTTGAGCCCCATCACTTGTATCTCCTCAGGCAAAGAAACCCCAGGGAGATACTTCTGATTGATTCTTGTGGAGGCAATACTCGATAGATTGGCGCTGTCAAAAGAGCTCAAATAGACTTTGTTACCAGATTTATTTAGCTGCAATGAAAGCGCGGTTCCCCATGCGCCCGCACCAAAGACTAAAAAAGATGTCTCGCCCATCTAGTTTTTGGTTTGTTGCTCATCTTTAGCTTGAGCATAGAGCGCTTCAAAACTGATAGGCTGAAGATTAAGAGCGGGAAATCCTCCTTTTGCAACCAACGAAGAGAGTGTCTCACGCACATATGGAAACAGTGTGGAAGGGCAATAAACAGCAATAAGATCTTTGATTTCCTCGTCGTCATAGCCATTGAGCACAAACACACCCGACTGCTCAACTTCTGCAATGAACATGGTTTTCTCACCATATGTTGCTTCAGCTTTGATCGTTAATGAAACGTCGTACGAGTTATCTCCAATTTTATTGTGAGTATTTGCGAGATTTATTTTTGTTTCGGGCTGTATGCTTTCTTCCATAAAAATTCCGGGGCTATTTGGAGCCTCAAATGAAACGTCTTTGGTGTATATGGTTTGAATTGCTACAGTTTTTTCTACTTGGTTTGATTCCGTCATGATTGCTCCGATGTTGTTGGTAGGGAAGCTCTTTCCCACTCAATTATTCCGCCTTTTACATAAAAAACCTGTTCAAAACTTTTTTGACGAAGGGCGAGACTACTTTTTTTGCTGACCCCACCCGTTTCACACACTAAAAGCAGCGGCCTTTTTATCGAGCCAGCTTTTTCTGAAACATCTTCGGCAGCTATGTTTTGAGAGTCCAGTAGGTGCTTTTTTTCAAAATCATTTTTGTTTTGAAGATCCAATATCACAGCATTCTGATTAATGATTTTTACAGCCTGCATAGGGGAGAGCCCACAAATGTTGCCTTCCTTTATTTTTAGTTCATTGAATACCGCTAACAGAAAAACAAATATTGTTAAGCTTACAAGAATTAAGTTTTCGTTTATAAAGTCCATTTTTTAAAGTTCCGCGGCAATTTTCTGTGCAGTAGCTTCAAGCTTTTCTGGTTTTTCCATTTCATAGCCATGGTTTTTATTAGGCGCGCCATTATAAACCGGAATGATGTGCATATGGTAATGAAATACAGTTTGTCCAGCATCAGAGCCATTAAACTGCTTCACAATTAAACCAGAAGGGACAAGAGCCTTTTTCATGGCATGTGATAAAAGCTTTGTTGTTGCAACAACCTCTTTTAGGTACTCTTCGCTGAGGTCAAAAATATTCTCAGCGGGATACTTTGGCACAACCAAAACATGGCCATCTGACATTGGCATAATATCCATAAAAACAATTGTTGATTCGTTTTCATAAACCTTGTGGCAAGGCATTTCGCCCCTCAAGATTTTCGCAAAAATGTTTTCGCTGTCATAAGCCATCCCGCTAATCTACTCCTTCAAATATTCCAATATCATAAATTCCAGTACCTTCTCTTTTATGTTTTATTGATTGATATTCTTCTGATGCCCAAAAATTATCGATACATTCTTTGTTTGGGAATTTTGCGATGATTGCTGTTTTTCCATCCAACAAAGTGCCTTCCACTACTTTGTTTACAGGACCTCTCACAACATAGTGTCCCCCATTCTCTTCAATCAGCTTTGCAGAAACATCCGCATATTCGCTCAACGCTTCACTGAAGTTCGTTATCTCACATATCGACACCAAGTAAACAGACATAAATTCTCCTTTTTTATTAAATATAACAAACCAATGGCCGCATGCCTTTAGAAATAAGCACTATAAATCAAGAGCCTTTATGTTTAGAGTACGCTCTATGCAATACGACTACAAATACTGCCCAATTTGTAAAAACAAATTGATCACTGGAGAAGAAGGCGGGCTTAAAAGAAAGAGGTGCTTGGACCTTGAGTGCGATTTTGTATTATGGAATAACCCAACACCTGTTCTTGCAGCGGTTGCTCACAGAAATGATGAAGTCGTTTTGGTTCAATCAATAGGTTGGCCAACTCATTGGTTCAGTCTTGTGACAGGGTTTATGGAGGCAGGAGAGAGCCCTAAGGAGGGCATTGCAAGAGAAATAAAAGAAGAGATAGGACTCGATTGCGAGGTGGGCAAGCTCCTTGGTGTTTATGAATTCATCCAAATGAATCAAATCATCATTGCTTACGATGTTCTATTGGCTGATGGGAAAATAACAATTGAAGAAGAGGAATTGGCGGGTTTTAAAGTTGTTCCATCGGATGAGCTCAGACCATGGCCGAGTGGAACAGGCCAGGCGGTAAAAAAATGGCTCTCTCAAAGAGGCATTGAGAATAAGGAGCTGGGGTTTAAAAAGCTTAAAAAAAACTAACCCGAACCTTCTTTTTCACCCCTTGTTTTACCTATCAAGAACGACACGACAATCAAAGCAATGGCAATGATCACATAATACTGAACCATAAAACCAAACACCGGCGAAATACTATCAAGACCTTCAACCAAAGCATCTCCGCCAAGCAGTCCGGCCAACACCCCACCAATCGCAGATGCGGTGAACCAAAGACCAAACATTTGTCCGACATATTTTTTTGGAGAGTGTCTTGAGAAAGCTGCAAGGCCAACAGGAGACAGCGCCAACTCGCCCCAAGTTTGAATGAGATAGGTCAGAATTAGCCACCTCATATTTACCGGAGACGAAACCAATGCCAGCTCAACAGCATAGAGCATGACAATGAAGCTCAGCGCCATCAATAACAAGCCAAACGCAAACTTGATTGGCAAGGAGGGGTTTAGGTTTTTACGAGCCAGTTGGGTCCAGATACCGGCAAAAACAGGCGCAAAAATGACCACAAATATTGGATTTGCGAACTGCAACCAACCAATGGGAATAATATAACCAGAGACCGAGAGATCAGTGTAGTCCCTTGCAAATATACTCAGCGAGCTTGCTGACTGATCAAACCCTGACCAGAAAGCAGCAGCACCAATAAAGAGAAGCCCTAGAAGGATTACGCTTTTTTTCTCTTCTGCATTAAGCCCCGCAAAGAAATATAAATATAGAAAATAAGTGCCTGCAACAAATGAGAGGAAGTAGTAGAAACCTTCAGCAAAAGCCCTTGCATTGATTGTATAGAGGCCCATAAGCCCAGTAATGATTACAACACTTGTTAGCACAAGGCTTATTTTTGACCATAATACTAGCTGTGAACGCCTTGTGTCATCCATTGGGTTAGGCTCTGCGCCTGCGATACCCAATAAATGTCTCGTTTTAATGAACTGAATAACCCCAAAAGTCATGCCAATACCTGCGGCGCCAAAACCCCAGTGCCAACCTATGCGTTCACCCAAATACGAGCAGATCAAGAAACCGAGCGTTGACCCAATATTGATCGCCATATAAAAGACATAGTAGCCATTTTCTCTTCGGTCATCGTCATCTGAGTACAGCTTGCCAACAATGGTCGATATGTTTCCTTTGAGCAGCCCTGTTCCTAAAACCACAAAAATCAATCCAAGAAAGAAAGTTTGATCCACTGGTATGGCCAAAGTGAAGTGCCCCAACATGATAATGATTGCACCAATCAAAACCGCTTTTTGATGCCCAAGAATATTGTCAGCGAGCCAGCCGCCAGGAATGACAACAAAGTAAACCATACCAACATAGATTCCATAAATTGCCTGTGCCTCTAGGCTTGTCCAACCAAGGCCTGGATTAAATCCGGTTACAGCTCCCGTCATATAAAGAACCAAAAGTGCCCTCATTCCATAGTAGGACATGCGTTCCCACATTTCGGTTAAAAAGAGCGTTCGAAGGCCAATAGGATGACCAAAGAAGGTATCACTAGGGGTTGATGCTTGGTTCATCAGTGTCTTTCTCCTCTTTGTTTTTTTTAATCAGAATTCTTGACAATAGAATGCCACACTCATAGAGCAAGTAAACAGGAACCGCCAACAATGTCTGGGAGATGACATCAGGCGGAGTAATCAGCATTCCGATGATAAAAGCTCCAAGCAGAACATAGGCCCTGCTGGCAGCGAGCCTTTCAACAGAAGCCAATCCAGACCAAACAAGCATGACGGTTGCAATTGGGACCTCAAAAGCCATGCCAAAGGCAAAAAACAGAACCAAGACAAAATCCAAATAACTTGATATATCGGTCATCACAGAGACACCTTCAGGCGCCGCCGACGTGAAGAATCCAAACATTAGAGGAAACACCACCCAGTAAGCAAAGAGAGCACCAGAGTAAAACAGCAAAACACTTGAGACCATCAATGGTATGGCAAACCTTTTTTCATTTTCATAAAGCCCTGGAGCTGTGAATGACCACATTTGAAAGAGCACCACAGGCATGGCTAGAAAAAGCGCAGCAAAAATTGTGGTCTTAAATGGTGTTAAGAATGGGGACGCAACCTGGGTCGCAATCATTGTTGAACCCTCTGGCAACTGCTTCATTAGAGGCATTGCAACCTGAGAAAAGATAAAATCTGCAAACGGCGCAAGACATATGAACAAGACCAATACCACACTGCCGGCTTTGATTAATCTTGACCTTAGTTCAATTAAGTGGGATACAAGGCTTTCTTCTTTTAGGTCTTCTGTCTGTTGACTCATTCTTTTTCTTCAGTGCCATCAGGTTTTTCAGAGGTATCAGGTTTTTCAGGGGCATCAGGTCTTAATGGAGCGAGCTCAATTTCTTGCCGCATTTGCCTTGAGAAGCTATTGACCATCGATCTAGCTCTGCCGATATAGTTTCCAATTTTTATTGCGACCTCTGGAAGTTTACTTGGTCCTAGGACAAGCAATCCAAGAACGCAGAGGACCAACATTTCCCAAAAACCAATATCAAACATAGCTGATCAGTCGTTTTTGTTTTCGCCGGTTTCGTCTTCGCTGTCTTCGGGATCTTTGTTTAGCTCTTCGCCAATCTTTGATAGGTCTGACTCTACACTCTCAGCCTCGTTTAGACCTTTTCTAAAGCTTTTAATGGCGCCACCAAGATCGGAGCCAATGTTTTTAATTCTTTTGGTCCCAAAGACTAAAACAACGATCAATAGAACAATCAAAAGTTGCCAGATGCCTATTCCGCTTGGACCCATTGCTGTCTCCCTAAAATATAATGACTGTTATCATAACATTTATTTTTTTGAAGCTAATGAAATTGTTATTGGACCATCATTGATAAGCGAGACTTGCATATCAGCTCCAAAAAGACCTGAAGAGACGTTTGTATGCAAGGACGACACGTCATCGACAAACTTTTCGAACATCACTTTTGCATCACTTGGAGGCATTGCAGTCGAGAATCCAGGCCTATTTCCCCTTGTTGTATCGGCAGCAAGTGTAAAATTAGGGACCAACAGTATGTCCCCATTAATATCAGATATGCTTTGATTTAGAGCGCCATTCTCATCATCAAAAATTCGAATTCTTAAAATTTTTCGAACCATGAAAGACAGATCATTTTCATTGTCATCTGGTTGAAAGCCTACCAGCGCAACAAAGCCTTTTTCTATCGATGAATAAGCGGAGTTATCAATATTGACAGAAGCTCTTAAGACCCTTTGTAAGACAATAAGCATAACTTAAAAATACCACAATAAAGGGGCCTTTACCTGATATCCTATGATTCCTACCATGACAAAAAAGATTAAAAGAAGAGACCTTATTTTAGGGACAGGAGCGGCTGCAGTTGCCGCCTCTGCAAGCACTGTTCGTGCTCAGACCAAAACCTTTAGATGGAAAATGGTGACCACTTGGCCGCCAAATTTCCCAGGGCTGGGAACCAGCGTTGTCCGAATGGTTAAAAACATTGAAAGGGCGTCAGGCGGGAGAATTAAAATCAAGCTTTTCTCGGCAGGAGAGTTGGTGCCTGCTTTTGAGGTATTCGATTTTGTCTCAAGCGGTGGCGCAGAGCTTGGGCATGGAGCAGCCTACTACTGGCGAGGAAAGAGCGAAGCCGCACAAATATTCACCACACTGCCTTTTGGCCTCAACGCTATGGAGCTGAATGGATGGCATTATTTTGGAGGTGCGCACGAGCTCTATAGAGAGCTATATGAGCCCTTCAATTTATTACCCTTTCCTTGTGGAAATTCAGGCTGTCAGATGGGAGGTTGGTTTAAAAAATCAATCGATACAATTGAGGACATCAAGGGTTTAAAAATGAGAATCCCTGGATTTGGCGGGGAGGTATTAAGAAGAAATGGAGGAACCCCTGTTGCCATGCCTGGAGGCGAGATATTCACAGCACTTCAAACGGGAACAATCGATGCAGCAGAATGGATAGGGCCATATAATGACCTCGCGTTCGGAATGCATAAGGTTGCAAAGCATTACTATTATCCAGGATGGCACGAGGGAGGACCATCGCTCGAATGCATCATTAATAAGGAAGCATTTGAATCATTGCCTGATGACCTTCAGGCAATTGTCGAGATTGCAATACAGTCAACCAACGACACCATGCTTGCAGAGTTTGTTGCGAGGAACGCATCGGCGCTGCAACAAATAAGACAAATGAAGGATATTGAGATTAAGCCATTTCCAAATGAAGTCATGGCCGCTTTCGAAAAAACAACCGATGAAATAATCAAAGAAATAGAGGACAAAGACCCTCTTTTTTCAAAAATATATCAGTCTTTCTCAGAGTATAAAAAGACAGCGGTTGAATGGACAAAGATTTCTGAATACGCGCTATTAAAAAATAGGTACAAAGACTAGCTCTTACTAATAAAGATTCGATGGTAGCCAGGTTACAATGATTGGAAAAGAAGCCAATAGGATCAGGACAAAAATCTGGATTAAAACAAAAGGCAAGGCGCCCATATATATGGATTTTGTAGATATTGAGTCCGGAGCAACGCCTCTCAGATAAAAAAGAGCAAAACCAAAAGGAGGCGTCAAAAAAGAAGTTTGCAAATTGATTGCTATCATTATTCCAAGCCAAACAGGATCAACACCTAATGCCAGAATGATTGGCGCAACGATTGGAACGACAACAAATGTAATTTCTATAAAATCCAAAACAAAACCAAGAACAAACATTGCAAGCATAACGACTAAAACCATCCCAAATGTTCCACCAGGAACCCCGGTTAGATAAGATTGAACCAACTCATCCCCTTCATAGCCTCTAAAGACCAGAGAGAAGACAGAAGCCCCAATAAGAATCATAAAGACCATGGTAGTGAGTTTTGCAGTATCCTGAGATATGCTCTTTAGTGAACTCCAGTCCAATGCTTTTTTGATGTAGGCAAGAAACACAGCCCCAGCTGCGCCGACACCCGCTGCTTCAGTAATAGTGGCAAGCCCAAAAATAATTGAACCGAGAACCGAAAAAATCAATGCCAGAGGCGGAAGCAAAACAGTCAAAAGAGTCCAAGCATTTATTGTTAACTCATCGGTTGACCTTGTTTGTGTAGGCATCGAGCCAGGGCTTAAAAAAGATTTGAACAGCACATATAAGAGATATGAGGCTACGAGAATCAATCCAGGGATAATTGCCCCAACAAATAGATCGCCCACTGAAACCGTTTCGGGCGAGTATATTCCTTGATTCAGTTGCGCTTGCTGGTAAGCAGAAGAAAGCACATCACCAAGTAAAACAAGCACTATGGAAGGCGGAATTATTTGACCCAATGTGCCCGAAGCTGCAATTACTCCGGTCGACAAAGACGGCGAATAATCTCTTTTCATCATTGAGGGGAGCGATAGCAAACCCATTGTCACCACTGTTGCTCCGACAATACCAGTGCTTGCTGCGAGTAACATTCCAACCAAGATGACCGAAATGGCTAAGCCGCCTCTATAGCTGCCAAATAAAGCACTCATCGTTTCCAGTAAGTCCTCTGCAATTTTTGCTTTTTCTAGCGTGATGCCCATAAAGATAAACAATGGAACAGCCATCAGTGTTTCGTTGGTCATGGTTCCATAGAGCCTGCTCGGAAGAGCATTTAAGTAACCTGAGTCAAAGTTACCTGTGATAAGACCAAGACCTGCAAAAATTAGAGCGACACCTCCGAGTGTGAATGCGACCGGAAAACCTGCCATTAGCAGCAAGATCACTGAAAAGAACAACAATACGCTTTCAATCATTTTTTAGCTTGGCGATAGAAAGATAAGACATCGATAGCCCCTGTAGAAAAAGAAGCAAGGCTGTTAAAGGGATGGTTGATTTTAGCAAAGAAATAAAAGGATATGGCAGCCCCCCAGCATCCCTTGAGGCCTCATGAATGGTCCACGAGGAGAATACATAGTCAAATGACGAATAGAACAGGAACAATGAAAATGGGCATAGAAAGACCAATGCCCCCAATAAGTTGACCAGTGCTTGAGTTTTCTTTGACCACTTTCTATAAAAAACATCGACCCTCACGTGAGCATCCTCCTCAAGTGCGTACGGTGCCACAAGCAGAAATATCAAAGCATGCATCCATAAAATGGTTTCTTGTAGCCATATCCATCCGGCATCAAAAAAATAACGAAGAATAACCACAACAAAGACCAGAAGTATCATTAGGGGATAAAGTTGTGAGACCCATTTTCCAAGCAACACGCTTGTCCTTTGGACGAACTCAAAAAATAAGCTCAATTTAGTCTCTCCAAAATGTTGGTGTCAGCAATACCAGTAGAGCAAATATTTCTAGCCTACCAAGAATCATGGCCAATACGCAGACCCACTTATTAAAATCACTCAGCACTGCATAGTTATTTGAAACCTCGCCAAGACCTGGCCCTAGGTTATTTAAAGAAGCTGCGATTGCTGAGAAAGATGAAACCTGATCGAGCCCAGACAGCATCAAAATCAATGAGAAGAGAACCAAGATAATTAGATATGCAGAGACAAAACCCCAGACAGAATTTAAAACCCTCTCATCCACTGTTTTAGCATTCATTTTTACGGGTATTTCTGCGCTTGGGTGGACCAATTGTTTTAGCTCTTTAAAAACTTGTTTGACCATCATGAGGCATCTTCCAACCTTAAGGCCGCCACCAGTGGAACCCACACAACCGCCAATGAAGCTATAGACAATCAAAAGAAAAGGAATGAAGGCAGGCCATAAAAAATAATCAGACGAGGTATACCCAGTTGTGGTTCCGATTGAAATGACCTGAAAAATGATTTGAAGAAGACCTGGCCAACCGGTTTCAGCTGAGCCGCTCATGGAAAAACTTAAGCTAGCAGCACAAATCACCAAAACAAGGAGTAACAGATAGGCCTTAAACTCTGAGTCTTTTAAAAAACCAATGATCGATTTATCCTTCCAGGCAAAAAAATGAAGCGTAAAGTTGATCCCCGCAAGAAACATAAAGAGCGATGAAATCATGAAAACACCGGGCAGGCCCTCAAAGTATGAAAAGCTTGCATCATGGGTAGAGAAGCCACCAATCGCAGTTGTGGTCATTGCGTGACAAATAGCATCAAAGAAAGACATGCCGGCCACAAGATATCCAAGCGCACAAAGAAAAGTTAGAACCAAATATATCCGAGCAAGCGACTTGGCTGTTTCTGTTTGTCTGGGCGTAAACTTTGAATCTTGAATGCCGGTTCCAGACTCGGCTCGGTACAATTGCATGCCGCCCACACCCAAAAGAGGCATGACTGCAACGGCTAAAACAATGATTCCAAGACCTCCCAACCATTGAAGCTGTGATCGATAGAAAAGCAGACCCTTGGGTAATCCATCTAGCCCAGTTAAAATAGTTGCACCCGTGGTTGTGAGCCCAGACGTGGATTCAAAGATTGCATCCGTCAAGCTGATGCTGCTGTCTGGCAGCATAAAGAATGGAATAGATCCAAAAAGCGCCAAAATAATCCAAAACAGAGCAACAATAAGAAAGCCTTCATGCAAACGGATATCGGAAGAATCCCCCCTTGAGGGCAGCCAAAAAGCCAAGCCCACAATTAGCGTGAAGAAAAAAGAGGCCATAAAGGAAGACGCCGTAAAAACATCGCTCTCGAGCGCCGAGACAATGAATGGAATAACCATCGAGAAGCTGAACACCATCATTAGCATCCCCAATGTTTTAAAAACTGACTTGTAATAACCCAAAACCATATATGCTTCCCTCTATTTGAAGTAGGGGGATTAAGCGAAAATTGTTTCTATTTCTCCAATAGTATCTCGGTTATCGATGAAAACTACAACATGATCATCAGCGTCAATCGTTGTTGATCCATGAACGGCCTTGATCTCACCTTGATGTGAAACAATGGCTGTGATGAAAGCACCTTCCGGTAGAGCAATGTCCTCAACCTTTTTTCCAACAGCATTGGATTCTTCGTGATCATGTGCAACTGCTTCAAGCGCCTCAGCATTGCCTCTTTTTAACCTGTGCACTGTAACCACATCGCCTTTTCTAACGTGGGAAAGCAGCGCACTTGTTGTTATTCGTTCAGCAGAGATAGAAATATCAATGGTTCCTGCTTCGGCCAAACCAGAATAGGCATCCTTGTTTGCAATCGCCATAACTTTTTTGGCCCCCATTTTTTTTGCAACCATAGCAGACAATAGGTTTGCTTCTTCGGAGTTTGTGGTTGCGACAAAGACATCGCTGTTTTCAATGTTTTCTTCTTTAAGCAGCGAATCATCGGAAGAATCGCCTTTTAAAACAATTGCTGATTCAAGTTTTTCAGCAATGTATTTGGCCCGATCATGATCTTTTTCAATGATCTTTACGTGGTTATTTTTTTCAAGGTATACGGCCAGTTTATAACCAACCCTTCCGCCCCCAGCAACGGTTATGTTTCTGGCTTTTTCCTGATCTTGGTTGAACTCGGTGATCATGTAATCAATATCCTCAGGCGCTGCAATGAAGTACACCTCATCACCCTCTTTAATTACAGCATCTCCTTTGGGAGATATCATTTCCCCATCTCTGTAAACTGCCGCAATCCTTACTTTTTCATTTCCCAAATGCACATGAAGATGACTGATCGGCCGGTCTACCAAAAACCCTTGTTTCTTGGTTTTCACGCCAACCATTTTGATTTTGCCCTCTGCAAAATTGACCACCTGAAAAGCACCCGGGTGCTCAATCACTTCAGCAATATAGTTCGTAACCAGTTCTTCGGGACTAAGGATGTAGTCGACAGGAATGCTTCCTTCAGAAAACAAATCAGAGTGTTTTGTGTACTGAGCTTCACGTATTCTGGCTATCTTTGTTTGTGTATTAAAAAGACTGGAGGCAATTTGACATGAAATCATATTGACCTCATCGCTGCTGGTGACAGCAATAACCATGTCTGCTGTTTCACCGCCCGCTGACCTTAAAACATCTGGATGAGACGCGCTGCCTTCAATGACCCGGAGATCCGATTTGGATGAAAGCTTATCAAGCCTCTCTCCATCAATGTCAACCACGGTCACCTCATTGCCTTGCTCGTTTGAAAGCTCAACTGCTGAGGCTGACCCGACTCGACCCGCACCAAGTATTAGAATGTTCATAATTACAGGGTTTTTATTTTACATGATTTTAAGATTTGCATAGCCTAAAACAAGCCATTTGAGACCCTCGGACTGAAAATTGACCTGGACCCTTTTATTCTCTCCGTCCCCCTCTACAGCGATGACCACACCTTCACCAAAAGAAGCGTGTTGAACAAGTTTTCCAAGCAAACCGTCGCCACGATTGCTCCTAGACCTTCTTTTAATTGGTTTCAGCCCCTCGGTTGATAGGTCATCGATCAGCTCACTGGGTATTTCATAAAGAAAACGAGAAGGCTGGCAGCTCATCATATTCCCATGAAGCATTCTTTGGGTCGAGTAACTGATGTAGAGCTCTTTCATTGAGCGAGTGACTGCCACATAGCAGAGGCGACGCTCTTCTTCCAAGCCACCCGGATCAAGCTGCGATCGCGTGTGAGGAAATAATCCGTCTTCCATTCCTGCGATGAAAACCAAGGGAAATTCCAAGCCCTTTGCAGAATGCATCGTCATCAATTGAACGCTCTCTTGCCACTCTGATGCCTGGTTTTCCCCAGACTCAAGCGCAGCATGTGCTAAAAAAGATTGCATAGGAGATAAGTCATCGTCATCAAAAGGCTGGCGAAAGCCATGTGCGGCATTGATCAACTCCATGATGTTGTCTATTTTTGTAGCCGATTGCTCGGTTTTCTTTTCTTGAAGGTGGGGAATCAGTTTTGATTGTTCAATGACTGTCTCAAATTGCCTTTCAAGCGTTTGATCCAGTATTAATTTTTTGGTTTCATTGATTGTGTCTAAAAAAGCAGAAAGGCTGTTTGTTGCTCTGCCCTTTAAAGAATTTGCTTGAATAAGTTGATCGGCTGCGACAAGTAAGCACACTCCTTCTTCAAGAGCATGTTTTTTTAGTTTATCCATTGTTTGTGCGCCTATCCCTTTTGGTGGAACACTGCAGGCTCTTTCAAATGCAATGTCATCCGCAACATTTTGCGTCAAACGCAAGTAAGCAAGCGCATCTTTGACCTCAGCCCGATCAAAGAATCGAAAACCACCATACACTCGATAAGGGACCGACTTCCTTAATAGCGCTTCTTCAATTACTCTTGATTGAGCATTCGACCGATAAAGCACAGCGATGTCGCTCAGCTTGAGTTTGCCCGATTTCGATTCAATTGTTTCAACGATATTTCTTGCCTCTTCATACTCATCGAAATTCTGATGCAGTTTTAACAAAGGCCCCGACTCTTCATCGGTCCATAAGTTTTTTTCTAGGCGGCCACTGTTATTAGCAATGATTGAGTTTGCTGCATTGAGAATATTTTTTGTGGAACGGTAATTCTGCTCCAGCTTAATGCTTCTGGGCTCAAGAAAATCGCTTCTAAACCGAGGCATGCTATCAGGATTGGCGCCTCTCCATCGATAAATTGATTGATCATCATCTCCGACAATGAAAGCCCTTCCTTTCTCACCAGTCAGAAGCTTTATGATTTTATATTGTATTTCAT
>Ga0208277_1000765_pt1 | contig 18862 bp, 19 predicted proteins | sample ETNtaG_5_FD_185782 | JGI IMG/M metagenome (GOLD analysis project Ga0208277, IMG submission 185782) | Marine microbial and viral communities from oxygen minimum zone, Eastern Pacific Ocean - ETNP201406SV205 (SPAdes) (version 2) | ecosystem: Environmental > Aquatic > Marine > Oceanic ...
TTGTTCCCCATATGATCAAACACAACGAGGAAGGTCATGTTTTGAATACAATTTCATTAGCTGGAATTTTGCCTGGCGAGGGAATTTATGGAGTAAGCAAACATGCAGCATTAGCACTCAGTGAGTCCCTATGGCAAGGATTGCGTGATGCTAAGTCAAAGATTGGCGCATCGGTTTTATGCCCAGGTTTTGTAAATACCAATATCATAGAGTCAAACCGAAATAGACCGGATGACCTATCATCAGAAAACAAAACAAACTTCATATTAAAGAAATTAGCCTCAACGGTGCTCAAACGAGGGAAAGAGCCCGATGAGATAGCCGATGTAACCTTTGATGCGATAAAACATGGTCACTTCTACATCCTGCCTCATACCAATTATGATGAAATGATCAGCGAAAGATATTCAAGGATTCTTGCAAGAACCGAGCCTCAAACTGCCGACATGCAGGAAATCCTTAAGGGAACACTCATGGGCAATAAAGGAGAGTGGTAATCTTTTATAAAGCTCTTCGCTACATAGTTATTGCAATTATTTGTTTGTTCTTAGCCTTTATTGCATTGCTTGCTTATTTGTTTGTCACTCAAGCAAACATTGAACAAGTCAATTATATCGAAGGATGTGAATCCGATGAAACTTTGACTGTTTATTGTGATTTTCAGAACCCCGAAGATCTTGCTGTGCTCCCGGATGATAGGCACATACTGGTATCCGAGTTTGGTGCAATCATCCCATTGAGCCCTGTCAATATTCAAGGGAATTTATCGTTATTGGACACAACCGATGGCAGCAAAAAAAATCTAAAAATCGAAATGTCTGACAATGACTGGGGGGATTCAAAATGCGAAAGAGAAAACATGATCTTCTCTCCGCACGGCATCGATATTAATCAACGTGTAGATGGATCTTATCAATTGGCCATTGTCAATCATATGCCTACAGAGACCATTGAATTATTCGAATTGAGAGAAATCAACGATATCTGGTCGCTCACCTGGAGGGGATGCGTCGATGCTCCAGCTAATGGATATTTCAATGATGTGGCACTAAAGTCCAATGGTTCATTTTATGTTTCTCAAATGTACGACAAGAATATATCTCTATTTATGCTTGCTGTATTGGACAATACAAAAGAAGACACTGGCTTTGTCTATCATTGGACAAGACAAAATGGTTTTGAAAGATTAAACAACACAGACGGTGCTTTTCCTAACGGCGTTGAGCTGTCTGAAGACGAAAGCAATCTATTTATCAATTACGCATTTGGCAATAAGACATCAAAGTATAATCTGATGTCGGAATCGATAGAAGCATCATTCACCATGAATGGAATCCCAGACAATATTACAATCGACGGCGATTACTTATGGGTTGGCGCTCAAGATCACAGCGGATTGGATTCGTTAATTTATTGTGGAGTATTTGCAAAGGATGTTTTTGAAGATCCAATGACCAATCAATGCCCACTTCCATTTGCAGCTTATCAGTTCAAACAATCCGATTTATCACTTGTCAATTCATACAAATACTCAAATACTGTGATGGGAACAGTAACTGTTGCGTTATCGGTAAATGGAAAGTTATATTTTGGCACGTATCATGGCGATCGAATCGCATCAGTAGAATTATCAAAGGAGTAGTTATGAAAGCATATTTATGTCGGGAATTTGGGCCCATTTCATCTCATAAGATTGAGAGCATTGATATTCCCAAGCCCCAGGATAATGACGTACTTATAGAAGTTTATGCCGCTGGAGTTGCATTCCCAGATGTTCTTGTGGTTCAAGGCTTGTACCAAATTAAGCCTGATTTCCCATTTTCACCAGGCGGAGAATTTGCCGGAGTCATAAAAAGCATCGGCTCAAAGGTCAAAGGGTGGAAAGAGGGCGATCGAGTAATTGGATTTAAAGGGAGTGGAGGATTTTCTGAATATGCTCTTTGCAATCAATTCAATATCATGCCATTGCCTGATTCAATGGATTATCTTACAGGCTCAATATTTCCACTAAACTATGGAACATCAATTCATGCTTTTAAACAACGAGCAGAACTTAAAAAAGATGACAATGTATTGATAATGGGCGCAGCAGGTGGACTTGGTATATCGGCAATACATGTGGCTAAAGCGATGGGGGCTAGAGTCATTGCAGCTGCTTCTGAAGAAGAAAAATTAAGATTATGCAAAGAAGCGGGCGCCGATGAAACAATTTTGTATTCCAAAGATCTAAGCAGTAACGAAGATCAGAGGGCATTTTCAAGTCAAATTAAAGAACTGACAAATGGAAATGGAGTCGATATCACTTTTGATCCAGTTGGCGGACACTACGCAGAACCAGCTTTGAGGGCCATGGCATGGAAGGGCAGGTATCTCGTTATTGGCTTTACATCAAGCATTCCAAAGATACCGCTTAACTTGGCTTTGTTGAAAGGTTGTCAGATAGTGGGCGTATTTTGGGGGAGTTTTTGCATCAGGGAGGCAATGTTGAATGCACAAAACTTCAATGAATTATTCGAGATGCACGCAAAAAAACTGATACAACCCAAGGTTGAAAAAGTGTACTCGCTCGATCAAACTATTGCGGCCATTGAATCACTTGCAAACAGAGAAGCAAAAGGTAAAGTCGCAATTCAAATAAGAAATAGATGATCTCTAAATTTAACTGATGTCATTAAAAAAACAAATGCCATTTCTAAAGGACCACGAGGGCGTATGGGAAGGATATTATCGTTACTACGACCATAACGGTGTAAAAATTGATGAACATCGTTCAAGACTTCTGTGCCGGGTTGTCAATGACACCGATTATCATCAGACAAACTTATATCGTTGGAAGGACGGCAAATCAGAAGACAGGGATTTCCCTGCCGAAATAAAAGACAATCGACTATTTTTTAAAGGGCCAATAGATGGATGGGCTGCAAAAGTAGATTTAGATGAGTATGATCGAACTTTATTGCTGTATTGGGAAAGAAAAGATGAAACTGACTTATACCTATATGAAATGATTCAAGTGAGCAATAACGGAAAAAATCGGGCTAGAACATGGCACTGGTTTCAAAATGGGATACTCGCTAAAAGAACTCTAATTGACGAAGTGAAGCTGACTAAAGATTGGTCTGAGTATGACGGGAAAAACCCTAGCTACGATGAGATCCTCAAGGCTATTTAGAGACATTATGAAAACTCCAACTCATCATCATTGACTTTGCCGTATCGTAAGCTAAAAACATCCTTTGTGTAATTCTGTGTGTTTCTCCAAGGATCTCTATTGCCTTGCCTTGGAAATAGATGAGTTGATCTTGTAACGTAACCAGAGTTAAAGTCCAACCATGATCCTTCTTCACCAACTTCAGATGAAGGCGATGGAATGGCAACGCTGTATCCATTTTTATCCATGTAATTAATTATTTTACAGGTGTACTCAGCTGTTAAGTCAGCCCTTAATGTCCATGACGCATTTGTATAACCAAAAGTCCATACCACGTTAGGAACATCACTAACCATCATGCCTTTAAATGTCATGGTTTTAGAAATATCAATAATCTCATCGTCCACAGAGATTTCAATATTGCCACAAACCTGCAATTTTAGACCGGTTGCAGTCACGATTATATCTGCCGGTAGCTCTTTACCTGATTTAAGTTTTATTCCATCAGTTGTAAACGATTCAACTTGGTCAGTAACAACAGAAGCCTTGCCATCATTGATGGAAGTAAATAGATCTCCATCTGGAACAAGGCATAGGCGCTGTTCCCATGGGTTATAAGAGGGTGTGAAATGTTTATTCACATTATAGTCAGGGCTAAGCTTCTCTTTTACAACTCCGATTAAAAATTCCTTGATTAATTTTGGGTCTTTCCTCGCTCTTTTAAAAAACCATGACTGCAGTTGGATGTTTTTCCAACGCATAACAAAGTAAGACACTGTTTTTCCCATGAATCGTCTGAAAAAAGCACCAATGGGATCTATGTTTGGTCTGACCATATAATAGGTAGGTGAGCGTTGAAGCATCGTGATGTGTTTTGTTTCATCTGCCATTGATGGAATCAATGTGACTGCTGTAGCACCACTGCCGATGACTACGACATTTTTTTTCTTATAATCAAGGTTCTCTGGCCAGTGTTGTGGGTGGATGATTGTTCCTTTGAAATTATTCTGCCCATTAAAACTGGGTTCGTGTCCTCTATCGTAATCGTAATAACCAACACAAAAATAGAGAAAACTACACGTTATTAAAGACTTGGTTTCATCATTCTTATTCCGATAGGTGACATACCATTTGGATTCACTTGATTTCCATGATGCATTGGTGACATGAGAGTCATATTGTATCTTCTCTCTAAAACCATTCTCATCCACGACATCGTTTAAATAATCAAGTATGGCTGCGCCGCCAGCAACCAAATTCTTACCCGTCCATGGCTTAAAACGGAATCCCATGGTAGTCATATCAGAATCCGAACGAATTCCAGGGTATTTGAATAAATCCCAAGTGCCCCCAAGTTTTTTTCGAGACTCAATAATCTTAAAGCTTTTATTCGGGCATTTATTTTTTAGATAGTACCCGGCACCGATTCCAGAGATTCCGGCCCCAACTATTAATACATCTAAGTGTTCTTCGTTCATTTCTATGGTTACTTCTAATTGAGAAGATTGTAATATATCTTTATCCACTGTGTTATTAATTTTCGTAGACGATGAGCTATTTAGTACTTGCAAGAAAATATCGCCCCAAAAACTTCTCTGAAGTCTCTGGTCAGGACCATGTTGTTAGGGCAATTCAAAATTCCCTAAAACAAAATAAAGTTCATCATGCACTTCTCTTTTCAGGAACCAGGGGCGTTGGGAAAACAACGATTGCTAGGTTGTTTGCCAAAGCACTCAATTGTCTAGAAGGCATATCTCCTGAACCTTGTGGCAAATGTGCGAACTGCATTTCAATTGATGAAGGAAGCTTTATGGATTTGATTGAAATTGATGCAGCCTCTCAAAGAGGCATTGATGACATAAAGGAACTAACTCAAAATTCTCAATACACACCTACACAAGGAAAATACAAGGTTTACTTGATTGATGAAGCTCATCAAATAACTGGCCCTGGATTCAATGCACTCTTAAAAACTTTGGAGGAACCGCCTGAGCATATGAAGTTTTTACTGGCAACAACGGAACCAGAAAAACTGCCAATAACAGTATTATCTCGCTGTCTTCAGTTCAACTTAAAAAGAATTTCTGAGGATGAAATACTGCTTAGAATGAAAGGCGTACTCGATGCTGAAAAAATTGAATACGAGGAGGGCGCTCTTTCCATCATCGCTAAGTCTGCCGATGGAAGCATGAGGGATGCATTGAGCTTATTGGATCAAGCACTTGCCTACGAGAATTATAATCTCACCGAAGCCAACGTCATCGATATGCTTGGATTAATTGATAACAAGTATGCTCTCTCAATCGTTCAATCAATTCTAAGCCAAGATGCAGAAAATCTAAAAAATCAACTTGAAGCGCTGGACTCAAAATATCCAAATTACAACGATGTTCTTGATGGCATCGCCAGCATTACACAAGAGATTGCGTATCTGCAGGTTCTGGATGACTCTAAAATTGATACTCTCCCTGAACTCGTTGATTTATCGAATAAGCACTCTCCAGAGCTAATACAGCTGATTTATCAAATTGCCATAAACTCTAAACGTGACTTAGCAATGGCACCCAGTGTTAAAGAAGGTTTCTCAATGGCAGTGCTTAGAATGTATGCATTTCAGTTATCTGAGCCTAATCCTGCTAAAGAAGATAGACAAAAAAACGTACAAAAAAAAATTAAAGAATCAGAACCCTTAAAAAATCCACCACCAAAATCAACAGTAAACGGTCAGCCAAACAAAGACAGTATCTCATCGAATAACTGGACAAAAGAAGTTTCCAGAATGAAACTCAGAGGCGCGATTAAACAACTTGCTGCAAACTGCTTCTTTGATCGAATTGATAACAACGTTCTTTATTTAAAGATTCACAGTGAAAATGAGCATCAAATGATTGAGCGTGCGGTTGATGGATTGAATGAATATCTAATCAGTCATTATCATGGATTCAAAAAGGTGCTTATCCAAATTAAGAAGGAAAATGGAAAAACATTAGCCGGTGAAGTTAAAACTCAAAATGAAGAGCAGATTATCATGAATGAATCAAGAGCCAGTTCAGACCCAGTCGTTCAAGAATTTGTAGATCTCTTCGATGCAACAATAGAAGAAAATAAATGAAACACTTTAGCCCAGTTCTTCAAGACCTTGTTAATGCTTTTAAGGGCCTGCCGGGTATAGGTGTTAAAAGCGCTCAAAGAATTGTATTTAACCTAATACAACACAATCAAGAAAAAGCCTTATTTCTCTCAGAGACAATAAAAGATGCTTTAGAAAACATCACTGAATGCTCAAACTGCAGAATGTATACAGATTCTGATTTATGTGAAATCTGCAGCGACCCAAATAGAAATTCTGCCATGTTATGCGTGATTGAATCGCCTGCAGATATGATTGCAATTGAGAATTCAATGTCCTTTAACGGCAAATACTTTGTACTCATGGGAAAGCTCTCACCGCTCGATGGAATTGGACCCGATGAACTGAAACTTGACATGCTCGATTCGATCATAAATGAAGGGTCCATCAAGGAAATCATCCTGGCAAACAGTCCAACCATAGAGGGTGAAGCAACGGCTTCATATATCCTTGGTCTTATTGAGAACACAGATATAGAAGCTACCCGAATCGCATACGGTGTACCCATGGGAGGAGAACTTGAGTATGTGGACTCCAGTACCCTCACTCAAGCACTCATCAATCGATCTCTCGTAACTAAGAAATAGTCTCCAATATCTTTTTGTAATGGTTGTGGCGACGCTCCGATGATTTTTCTGCGAGCATTGAATCCTTTACGGAACATTTTGGTTCAGTGAGATGAAGACAATTTCTGTATCTGCATTCATCTCTAGTCGTTTCCATTTCTCTGAATCCATTTTGAATGAGATACTTTTCTTTAACATTTGGATACAGGTTTTCCATGCCCGGAGTATCAAAAAGATGGCTATCATTGTCCATAATATGAAGTTTTGTTGTCGTAGTGGTGTGTCTACCGCGTTTATTTTTATCTGAAAGTGTATTGGTTTTGATGGTTTCCTCTTTGAGCAACCAATTGATCAATGTTGATTTACCGACACCAGACTGCCCAAGCAATAAAGATGATTCATTTTTTAGAATTCTCAAAAGGCCTGTTTTATTTGTATCGGCTTTTGCTGAGACGATTGTTATTGGGTAGCCCAATCCATCATAATATATAAGCTCTTTTTTTAGGCTATTGTGATCCAGATCGGCTTTATTGATAACAATATTGACCTTGCATTGATTTATCTCGGCTATGAGTATCAATTTATCCAGTAAAAAGAAATTCACTTTTGGTTCAGCCGAAACAACAATTATGGCATTGCTGACATTATTTGCTATGTTCTGTGAAACACCATTGGAGGTCATTTTTTTGAGTGAATTGTCAGCGTCCAGTATTGTTTGAATAGTGCATTCATCAGAAATCAAATCATTGCATATCACTCGATCTCCAATCACCAGGTCGGCTTGTTTTTGAATCAAGATGAATGATTGGAATCCATCGATAGAGTTCCAACAAAGACCTCGATTCCCATACAGTTCTGTGACTATTGAAATATTATCTCTATCAGTCATTGCTTAAGTTTTATAAATTTCATTCTATAAGTTTGATAAAATCTACCTCTATGTCAAATTCTTCAAAACGTCTGATTTGGATAGATCTTGAAATGACAGGTCTTGATACTTTCAATGACTCAATTCTTGAAATCGCAACCGTCGTCACTGATGCAGATCTAGAAATTGTTGCCGAAGGCCCTAATCTCGCCATATACCATGATGACGAGAGACTTGATCAAATGGATAACTGGAACAAGAGAACCCATTCCAGATCCGGTTTACTGGACAGAGTCAGATCATCAAACTTATCAATCAGAGATGCAGAAGAGCAAACATTGGATTTTCTAAAAAAGCTAACAAACAAAAAAGAAGCACCATTGTGCGGCAACAGCATCTGTCAAGACAGGCGATTCATGGCCAGATTAATGCCGGAACTGGAAGATCATTTTCAGTATCGAAATTTAGACGTCACCTCGATTAAAATCACTGCTCAATTATGGGCCCCCGATATCTCAAGATCGTTTGTTAAAAATTCAAACCATCTTGCAAGGGACGATATTTATGACTCAATATATGAGTTGAGACATTATCGTAATCATTTTCTCAGGATTGAAAACGACTAAGCAAAAAATAGCCAAATATTTGCAGCCAATCCTATGAGAAAAGCAATGCTTCTCACTGAACCTCTATTGGTTATATAAAAATACCCATGAGAGATTCTAGACAATAAGAAGACAACACAAAGCAAGTCAATCATGGATTGATCATTTCCTATTTGGTGAGCAACAATAACAGCCGCTGCAAATGCTGGAAATGTCTCATAACAGTTTTGTTCGGCATTGTACGCATTCTTTGCCTTGCCAGACAATAATGAGATGTGATCTCTTGGTGATTCGTTGTTATAACTAATATTATTGAATCCATATTTTGAGAGACCGGCCCAGAAAATCGGTAAAAGCATGCAAATCAATAAACAAATATACCCAATGGTCATTACACTATCCTCCTTTTATATATCATTGAATGATTATATTATTACTTTAGATAACTATATTGTTTTATAAGTGAAAGACTACTTAAAATTTGAACAAACACCTGAGCTGCGACTGAATAAGGATATTGCGGAACTCTCCAGAATGAATGATCGATTAACTGAAGAAAATTTTATCCTGTTTAAAAAACTAATTCTTGATTCTCTGCCTTACGAAGATGAAGCCTCTCACGATCAAAAATACAGTGTTAAGACATACATGCTAACCAACCCAGAGTTGCCATCAATTGAGGTTTGTATTGAAAATCTTTCAAAGTATACAAAACATGCCTACATGTGCATCAATTCAATAAACAGAGCAGGCAATGTTTATTTTAGGCCTTACACATTCCGTACTAAAATTTACATGGATGCCAAGCTCATTGAGGTCTACGACCTGTCAGATGACAACCCAGGGAATCAATCGCAGTCAGGTATCTCAATAAGCCTGCTTAATAAACCAGACATCAGCGATAAGATTATTCTGTCTGCTATGTTCAACGACTGGCTGAGCGAACTGATCTCTCTAAATTACCGGATTTCATAAATGGATAACATCTCACCGTTTAGAAATAAAAGTTTCCTGCAACTTTTTATTGCCCAAATTATTGCATTGGTAGGCACTGGTTTAACCACCATTGCATTGGCCTTATTGGCATACGACTTTGCATTAAATGAAGCCGGCAGAGTATTAGGCATCGCTCTTGCCATTAAAATGATCGCTTATGTTGTCTTTGCTCCAATCATCGGTGCCTTCGTTCACCGTTTGCCAAGGAAAATCTTTTTAATATTGATGGATGTTTTAAGGGCGATTGTTGTTCTTCTTATCCCATTTATCAGTGAAATATGGCATATCTATGTATTGATATTTGTTTTGAATCTATTTTCAGCAGGCTTTAAGCCCGTTTTTCAGGCCCTAATACCAGACATATTGGTAGATGAGAAACAATATGGCAAAGCTCTTGCATATTCTAGGATCGCCTATGATTTAGAAAATATCCTTAGCCCCACGTTTGCTGCGATTGCATTACTTTATTTAAGTTATACGGGACTATTTATTATTAACTCTGCTGCATTTCTAATCTCTGCAATCATGATATTTGTGACCATTCTTCCTGCCGATAAAGTCATTGAAAGAACAGGCAATATCATTGAGGAAATGTCATTCGGGATACGTTCTTATATGAAAACACCGCGACTAAGAGCCTTATTTATCATTTATTTTGGGATCGCTTTATCGAGTTCAATGATCATTGTTAATACGGTCATATATGTTAAGGACTATCTTTACCTCTCTGATACAAGCGTAGCGATATTTATGGGTGTGTCGGGATTTGGGTCAATGATCATTGCTTTCGCCTATTCATCACTTAATGAAAGAATATCCGATAAGAAAATAACACAAACAGGGGTCTTTATATTGTCTATAGCCATGTTCCTGATGTCCTATGAACCGCTGTATTTAATTTCACTATTGGCTTGGTTTATAACCGGTATAGGGTTATCACTTTCACAGATCCCATCTGGAAAAATTGTGAATATGTCCGCTAATCCATCGGACAGGACTGCGTATTTCACTGCACAGTTTTCGTTGTCGCATTTATCTTGGTTTTTTGGCTATTTGCTTGCTGGACAGTTGGCATTTACATATGGATTCAGTTTTACGGCGTCATTATTTTCTATGATTGTCCTTCTATGCCTGTTATTCAGCCTCCTATTTTGGCCAGATGAAGATAACAGCAAAGACATGTTGCATACTCATGAGAAGCTCGTACATGTCCATAGGCACAATCATGATGATGAACACCATACTCATAATCATGCTATAGATGAATCAGAGCACACACACGATCATGAACATAAAGCCGTTACACACGAGCACAGATTTTTCATTGATCTGCATCATCAAAGTTGGCCAAAATAGGGAAGGAGACTAAGCTAACTTTTATCTTGAAGGCTTGGTGTTGTCAATATTGATACGCTTTGTTCTTCTTCTATGATCATATCAATCATCACCGAGTAAACTTCATTCAGTATTGTTTCATCACGGAAATCATCAAAATCATAATTATCGGTGTAACCGAGTTCTGAGAGATTTTGATTTCTTCTGCTCTCAATTTCTTCTGTTCTAGCGTTTCTTTTTTGCAATCTTTTATCATAATTCAGAGTTATTAGGTCAATCTCGCTTTCTTCTTCAAAGTACTCTATTTCTTTATTAATGAATTGAATAGCAGCATTGTTCTGTTCTCTGATTTGATGATTGGTTGTTAAAATATTTTTAGTGATTTCTAAATTGGAATCTTTATCATAACTAAGACCCATAATCTGATCCCATGGCAATGTATTATCTTTATTTTCCTCACCGACGACCGATTCATCGATAAAAGAAGGCAATGATATATCAGGTATAACACCTTTATTTTGTGTTCCTGAGCCGTTCACGCGATAGTATTTTGCAATTGTTAGGGTAAGTTGACCAAACCCTTTCTCTGATTTATATCTTGAGTAACGATCAAGTGGGTAAAGGTTTTGAACCGATCCTTTACCAAATGATTTCTGCCCAATAACAATCCCTCTAGAATAATCTTGAATCGCTGCTGCAAATATCTCTGATGCAGAAGCGCTGAATCTATCTATAACAACAGATATGGGGCCGTCATAAATAGTTCCAGGTATTGGATCTTCAATGACTTCAATGTTGTCCTCCATATCTTTGAGTTGAACGACAGGGCCTTCATCGATAAATAAGCCAGTAAGGCCTGTGGCTTCGTCGAGCAGTCCGCCAGAATTTCCTCTTAGGTCGATCACAATCGCATCGATACCAATATCTTTAAACTCATCAACAATCTTTCGTACGTCTGATGTCGTACTTTTATAATCTCTATCACCTCTTCGACGAGCAGCATAGTCTTGATAAAAACCAGGAATTTTAATCACACCGATTTGGTATTCATAGTTGCTATCATTTATTGTTTTAATAAAACTCGATGCTGCCTGTTCCTCCAATGAGATATCATCCCTTGTCAAAGAGACATCATAAGGCAATGAGTCTCCTTCTTGACTGGATGGCAAAATCTTTAAAGTAATCACTGATCCTTTTGGGCCTCTGATGAGTTTAACTACTTCATTTAAATCCCAGCCTATGACATCGATCATTTTTTTGTTGTCGTGATTCACGCCAATAATTTTATCCAATGGTTTAATGGTCCCATCCTTAAAAGCGGGCCCTCCTGGAATAAGATCTACGATTTGAACAAAATCATCATTGGCCTGAAGTCGAGCTCCTATGCCTTGATAGGAAAGACTGGTTTGTATTTCATATTCTTCTGCTTCGGCCGGATTTAGATAACTTGAATGCGGATCCAGATGTTTCATATAAGCATTCAGAAACAAGTTCAGAACATCTTGTTCATCATAATCATTGATTCGTTCAATGAAGCGATGATAACGTTTTCTTAGTGTTTCTTTTGCTGTCTCAAGGTCCTGTCCAGCAATCACTAAAGAGAGTAAATCGTTTGTCGTTTTCTTTTCCCATCCTTCATTAATGATGCTTTCATCGTATTTCCATTTATTTTTTGCGACTCTAAACTGATAAGAATCATCGGTTTCAAAATTATCTATCTCATTAATGGTTTTCAATGAATGATCAAGTCTTTGTTGGACACGAAGTCTATAGGTCGAAAAAATATCAAAGATTGGTCTCAATTCGCCGTCTTTCAATGAGTCATCTAATTTATATTTGTATCTTTGGAAGTAGGTGATATCAGTTTGAGAGAAATACATCTTATTTCTATCCAAGGTATTGATGTATTCATTTAATATCTTAATTGATGATTCATTGTTCACCAATGATTGACTGTAATGAGCACGCTCACTGATCGCTGTTACTAATCGAGTCAGATATGAGTCTTCAGCATTCAGCTCGAGAACGCTTGGAACCGTCTGCGTATCCTCAAACGAGGAAAGACTCAATGGGACTGAGATTAATACCAGAAAAAATACAATTATTGAATATCTAGCCATAAAAATTAACCTGAAAAGAAGCTGACTATTTGATTCGAAAGTCCCTCACATGCATTTGACTGTGTTCTGGCCAAAATAGGTATGGGTATTATTATTGCAGGGATCATAGACGTACCGGTGACATTAGCAGTGACATTGCCAACGGCAGTTTCTTGCGACAAATCCCAAATAGATGCAGTGTAATCAGAGGTATCGTCCCACCATGCAAAACCAAAGCATCCCCCGCCACCCGGACCTGCGGCACAAGAGAGTGCACCAGAACTGGCATTTGTTTTGGTTTGCCCGGTGATCTTTATAAGGTATTTAACTTTCATCTCAGAAAGCTTGTTTTTAATGAGATCATTGCTGAGTACTTTTGGGAGATCCTCAACCGATTGTGGCGCTGTACTTGGCTCAAACCAGGGATAAAATAGATTTTGAAATTGTCTTGTAGGCAATATTTCAAACGCATTCTGCTTTTTTGAAATTGAACTATTTACGCATTCCATGAAATCCATTTCGGTTTGATTTCCTGTGTGATAGCTATTCGAAAGGAGCACGATGGATTCATCGCCGCTAATTGTAAATGCTGTATTAATCTCTTCATCGACACGAGTGGTAGAACATCCGGCGAGGAGAAATATTAAAAATAATAGACTTTTCTTGCTTGAAGTTATCATGTTAACCAATCGAATTAACAATATTAACAATTTCATCTTGAGTTTTAATGCTTAGATTTGCACCGGTATCTCTTAGAGCAATCTTAATGGCTCTGCTGAATGCTTCGTCATCTTGAAATGCCCCAGTTTCTTGCTCTCCATAACCAGTGATCATCCAATCATCGATCAGCTGATTATTCGCATTAAGAATCTGAATATTATACTTGAACCAAACTGAATATTTTTGATTCGCAGCCATTTGAGGGGTTAAATATTCAAATTTATCTAATTTTACATTGATATTAAGATTGTTTGTCCTTGGTATGTCGTCTTTATCGGAGTTATCCAGCACAAAAAATGATGAAAAGATATTTTGAAAGAGTTTGACTTGTGTATCACTAAAACTTATTTGAATAGACGCCTCTTTTTTTTGTAATTCTTCAGGCTTAAATATGAAGTTCTGTAGCTTTTCGTCAAACATCAATCTGACTGTAATGTTTTCATTTTTGGCCACAAGTGGCGACGGGATAATCGTATCTATGACTAAGTTTTGAGTGCCGCATCCAATCAGAAACAAAGATTGCAGAAGTATTATTTTTTTTACAGCACTATTCATACGCATCATTAGTATACGTGCGATTGAATAATTATAGATGACGTTTGAGGTAAATAATCCAGATTGAGGTTATCAATCAAGAGCGCTTTCATTGAACGATTCTATTGAATCATCTTCTGATTCAGTTTCAGCATCTGGCCATATTTTTGTAAATTTTGTACCCTCTAAGCTTAATCCAGCGATCAAGCCTTTGTGGCCAAATACAAACCCCACAATCGGATCCTGAGCTTCTGTAGAGTCCAGTGAACCACCGGCACCCATATCCAATATAGCGACAGATCCATCAACTCCTACTTGCCAGCCAGAACTATATATAAAGTCATCCATGGCTTCATCGTCGTAAAATAGGATTATAAGATCTTTGGATCCAATGCCCAGCTGAAGTCCCAATGATCCACTGAAGGCTCTATAATACTGAACTTTTATATTGTCCACGACTAATGCGCCTTCACCGTACTCGACACCCAATACCAAGCCGGCTTTTATCATCTTGGGAATTACCAGGACGCCGCGGGCTCCATCTAGGTATGTTTGACCGCCCTTTATCTCGTCGGTAAATCTTTCTATAGCGCTTTCAATGCTTGCATCTATTTCAGCAGTACTTTTAGCATTGATATCAACTGCAAAGAGAAAGATAAGAATAGAAAGAAACCCAAACGACTTCGTAAACGATTTAATTTGATGGCTTTGTTTCATTTTAGTCCTTTAATATGTCCTTATATAAATCGGTTCTTCTGTCTCTGAAGAAACCCCATGATGACCGATGTTCCTGAATTGAGTCAAGGTCGAATTTCTGAATAATATATTCTTCATTATCTCTAGAACATTCTTTCACTTTTACACCTGTTCCATCAGTGATAAATGAGGATCCGTAAAATGTCATTGAGAATTTTTCGTTTTTCTCTGTGCCGATTCGATTAGATGCAATAACAGGGAGTGTGTTAGCCGCAGAATGCCCTTGCATAACAAGCTGCCATGAATCTCTAGAATCCAGTTCTGGTGTATCTGGTTCGCTGCCTATTGCAGTCGGATAAAAAAGGAGTTCCGCACCATTGAGTGCCATAATTCTTGCTGCTTCTGGGAACCATTGATCCCAGCATATACCTACACCAATTTTCGCATATTGTGTTTCGAAAACTTTGAATCCAGTATTTCCTGGATGGAAATAATATTTTTCTTCATACCCCGGCCCATCTGGAATATGTGACTTCCTGTAAGGGGCACTGATGCTGCCGTCCGCATCAATTACCGAAAGTGAGTTATAAAAAGTATTATTGTCTTTTTCGAAGAAACTAATTGGAAGGACAACAGACAACTCTTTTGCAAGTGTTGACATTTCTTGGAGAAGTGGATTGTTTTCAAACGGTTTAGCCATATTGAACTCTTCGGTCTTATTCAGACAACAAAAGTAAACGGATTCAAAAAGCTCTTGTATTAAAATTATTTGCGCTCCTTCACTGGCGCTCTTGGCGATGAGTTTTTTTGCGTTGGCGATATTTGCTTTGGAATCTCTGCTACAAGACATTTGAGTTGCCGCTACTGTTACTGTTTTACTCATAATATTATTTGATTCATCTCATCAGTGGTTGTTGCTGTGTTATGCAGTGTACACATCCGCCGCCTTCTACAATTGGTCTACCTGGCACGGTTACTACACTTTTATTCTTAAATACATTTTGGATCTTTTCAATAGCATCTGCATCTTTAACATCATTGAACACAGGCATAACAATTCCATTATTGGCAATGTAAAAATTAATGTATGACATTGGGAGTCTTTCATTTAAAAACGTGTCATAAGAAGGTTGGTCAATTGTTACGATTTCATAAGGCTTTCCATTGATATCTCTGGCGCCACTTAATCGGCTTAGATTTTCTTTAAGTCTTTCATAGTTGCTGTCCTCAGGATCATCCTCATTCAATGCGATAATCACGCTACTCGGTGCGAAACAAGCTAGATTATCGATGTGTCCCCCAGTGTCATCGTACTCGAGTGCAGCAATAAGCCATATAAACCGCTCGACACCAAGGTAATTGGAAAGTATCTTTTCAGCTTCTTTTTTATCCAGACCTGGGTTTCGCTTTGGATCAAGGAGTACATCCTCTGTAATCATTAATGTACCTCTACCGTCGGTATGAATGCCACCACCCTCTAAAACAATTGGAGCATCAAAATAATCAGACGATGTAATTTTGGTGATCTGTTTGGCAACTTTCTGATCATTTAAATAATCAGGCCCTAAGGATTCTCCATAATTGTTAAATTTCCAATCCACGCCGCCAAGTTTTTTGCCATCGGTAATGAAAGTAGGGCCGGTATCTCTGCACCAGCTGTCATCTATCTGAAGATTATGGACTCTAACGGATTGATCGATTAGGTTTCTACATTCTTCAGTATCTGAATCATTGGCAACGATTGTAACGGTTTCAAACTGTGATATAGCATTTGCAGCCGCTGCATATCCCTTTTGCATTCTCTCAGTATCAGGATATCGATCAAGGTCCAATCCGGTCGGCCACATCATCCAACATTGTTCATGAGTTTCCCATTCGGCTGGCATCCAGAAACCCAATTTTTTAGGATATTTTTGAAATTCACTCATATCAGTAAGGATTTGTGGAGGCGGCGGGAATCGAACCCGCGTCCGCTAACTATCCATATTATGATCTACATGCTTATCACTTTCTTTAATTTTATATTTAGGCACCGAAAGGAAGGTATCCATAAACACGAGCTCTTATTTTTATTTAATCAAGGCGATTAGAGCAAACAGTCTTGACGAACTTGGATAATCGTCATTGATAAAGCCCTCCAAGTAAGATTTCATCAATGCCAGCTGGTTTATGCAGCTAGTGCGTAGTTGTCGTTTGCAACTAAAGTTTTTTCAGATTTATTTACGAGAACCCTGAATCTCGACATGCACATAAAACTTCAACATCAACGTCGAAACCTTTGCGCCCCCTATATTTAAAAATCGGATACTATCCTAATTCAATAATGCCAATGAATAAAGTGATTCTATTCAGTATGTGCTTTTACAGATTCCTTGATCCACTGGATGTAGTAAGGGTGAGTCAATAAACCTTTGGAATTAAAGACATAATCAAATCCCTCAAAATCTTTTGATAGTTTTCTTTGGATTCCTTGCCCAGACATCAAGTTTGAAACCATTAAGATGCGTTTACCTTCGTCTTGTGACCTTTCCATAAAGGCTTTAATGTTTTCTAGATTATTTTCTCTTATTTGTTTTGGTGCATCATCCTGCAAAGTAAACGCTTTTATTGTATTTATGTTGGTGTGTTTCTTGATGTATTGACCAATATTATCCATCAAAACCAGTTCAACTTTATTATCTGCTTCGTCTATTGGGCCGTGGGCAATGATGATCAGTGCTTCATTTTCTGGATCAACACTGATCTCATTTGTATATTCCAATATTATCTTTTTTGCATAGATGTGATCACTGATCGGATCAAGCATTACAATGTTTTCATTGTTTATCCGTTCAACATCTGAATATGCATAATTATCTTCAAGGTTAAAAATGTAATTCCATTGCCTTACAAGTGTATTGTGAGCAGTGCTGCTCACTGGAACGACAAAGATTTTTTCAACATTGTTATGGGTCATTTCATTCACAGAGCAAATCACATGTGAAGATGTCATCATACTCATGCCCATTGATAGGGTTGTTTGGTAGTCTAAACCAACATCTTGAACACTATTGAATAGATCAAGATCTCCTCCGGGACCATAACCGTGAGCCATGATTAAAACGCCGTAATTGGTTGAGCCATTTTTTGATACTGGCCAATAGTAATTTGGACCCATCATTTTCATCATTCCCATGATCTGTCCATTGGTCATTTTTTCTAAACTAGGAATGGATTTTCTCAGTTGGTTGAGACTCTCATCCATTTCGTGATTCATGGAAACTGGGTAACGCTTACCCAGTTCATCTTCTGAGTAGTCACAATGATCCATATCCATTGCAAATAGCTGGATGGAATAGAATAAAACAAATATAAAAAGGCATCTGAGCATAAATATTATGCTATCACGATATGGTTCATTAAAGCTTGCATATTACAATCTGTTACAAGGTCAAGATCATAACCTCTATCTGTTTAATTTTTTTAACCGATCCGCCTGTCTTTTCCAGTCTCTTTCTTTGATGAGGGATCGTTTGTCTTGTTTCTTTCTTCCTTTTGCAAGACCGATTGATAACTTTACGTGACCATTCTTCCAGTACATTGACAATGGAACCAATGTTTGACCTTTTTCTTTAATCAAAACACTGATCTTATTTATCTCTCTGCGATGCATCAGCAGCTTTCTTGTTCGTGTTGACTCAGATTCGTCTATTACATTTGAGTTCAATAGAGGAGAAATGTGAGCACCAATTAGAAGCAATTCAGTACCTTTAATCGTTGCATAACTTTCTTTAATATTTCCTCTGCCGGCTCTTAATGATTTAACTTCCCAGCCCTTAAGAGCAATCCCAGCCTCATAATCATCAATGATGATATAGTCAAATCGAGCCTTTTTATTGTTGACGATAGTGTTTGCCATACGTAACCAAATGGATTAGTTTTATGATTTCAATATGCATATCATCTTCGATAAATGAATAATCATCAAGCCAATCAAGAGCGTTTCTCTCTTCACGGTCAATGGTCTTCAAGAATGACCTTCATCCTTGCTGTCACTGGATCTGCAATTGGCTTGGGAAATATTTGGAAATTTCCTTACATTGCAGGAGACAACGGAGGAGGGGCTTTTGTCCTGATATATCTCATTTGTATATTTGTAATCGGCTTTCCAATCATGGTATCT
>Ga0208277_1000766_pt1 | contig 18862 bp, 19 predicted proteins | sample ETNtaG_5_FD_185782 | JGI IMG/M metagenome (GOLD analysis project Ga0208277, IMG submission 185782) | Marine microbial and viral communities from oxygen minimum zone, Eastern Pacific Ocean - ETNP201406SV205 (SPAdes) (version 2) | ecosystem: Environmental > Aquatic > Marine > Oceanic ...
TAGACAGGAATTTAACTATGGAAAGAATAGAACTATCTCCTGAAATGACACAATTCGTCACTGAGCGCCACCTCGCATCTCTCACCATAGTGACACAAAAGGGAAGGCCACACGTTACTCCAGTCGGATTCACATGGGACGAAGAGCGTCAACTAGTTAGAGTTATAACATGGGCTGGAAGTACAAAAGCTAAAATATTAGACAAAGCGGAGAACCCTCTTCGAGCCGCAGTCTCACAAGTCGATGGAGGCCGTTGGGTAACTCTTGAAGGTTCAGCGGTTGTAACTGACGACAAAGAAAGGTGTCATGAAGGAACCAGTCGATATGCCCAACGATATTCTGAACCTAAAGACCGTGGAGCTGATAGGCGAGTCATTGAAGTGACCATAGAACGAGTAATGGGACGCGCATAACATCATCATGAAAAGTAAACCTAGGCATAGCTTGTTTGGATTACTTCCTGACCCGATACCATCCATTGGTACTCGCGCGAGTGGCGGAATTGGCAGACGCGCAGGCTTCAGGTGCCTGTGTCCTTCGGGATGTGAGGGTTCAAGTCCCTCCTCGCGCACATTTCTTAAGCAAATAGATGCAAGCAGCATAAAATTGAAATTACTACTGAGTTCTCTAATTGTCCTGTGCACATTTGTTGTAGCTTCGCATTCGCAAGCTCAGGAGAATACACCAAACGCAATTAACGAAGAATCGCCATTGACTGGACCTGATTTCAATGGTGATGGATACGGGGACATTGTTATAGGCGCAACAGGGGAACGATTCGGTGACGCGATACGAACAGGGGCAGTCACAATTCTATTCGGTGACCCAAATAAGCTATTCTCTGAAAGCATTATTTTGCATCAAGGGATGCTAAATGTCGCTGGAGACAATGACCCAAACGATAGATTCGGATCTAGAACAACATTTGGAGATTTCAACGGCGATGGTCTAGATGATCTAGTAATCACCGCTCACCAAAAAGATGTCAATGGTATTAAAGATGCTGGAATGATGTGGGTTCTCCCTGGATTATCCCAAGGTATGGGAATAATCAATACCGCTACTTCTTTTGATCTTTCAATGTTTATGAATGAAGAAGACATATCTCCAGGAGATTATTGGGGAGAGATGGTTACCTCGGGAGATTTCAATGGAGATGGATATGAAGACATTGCAATAAGTTCTCCAAACGCAAATATCTGCGACGACGACACGGACGCTCTTATTCTGTATCTCTATGGAACCTCAAATCAAATCTGTACTAGAGATAATGCCGGACTAATTGTGATTCTATATGGAAGTAAAACCGGTTTAGATTCAAATAACTACCAAGTAATTAATCAGGGGACCAAAGGCATTCCAGACTCAAATGAAATAAATGATAATTGGGGCAGCTCCTTAGCAGAGGGTGATTTTAACGGAGACCAAATATCTGACCTTGCTGTAGGGGCGCCCGGCGAAAAGTACGGTTTTTTCGCATCGTCTGGTGCAGTCACAATAATCTATGGAAGCGATGAAGGATTAAACCCTGAAACGTCTCAAAGATTCCATCAAGATACCTATAAAATCCCAGGACGAAATGAGGAAAATGATCAATGGGGCTCAACCCTGATATCAGGTGATTTCAGTGAAGACGGAATAGATGACCTAATAGTAGGTTCCCCGAATGAAAGTATTGGAGAACATCAACAAACCGGAAGCATCACCGTACTGTATGGGTCTCCAGATGGCATCTCAGCTCAAAAATCTAAACGAATGCATCAAGGTAGCTTCGGAATTCAGGATAGTAATGAAGCCTTTGATAGATGGGGTTCAGTTCTAACCACCGGCGACTTCAATGGCGATTCTAAAATAGATCTTGTTATAGGGGCACCCGCAGAAGGTTCAGGAACATTCATCCGAACAGGAGCAATAACCATCATTCCAGGAGCATCGGGTCTTCTTTCAAGTAGGGACGCTCAAACTATCCATCAAAGTGACATACCTCTTAATCTCGAGGTTTCCCATGCTGATCATTGGGGAGATGCATTAGGAAATGTAGATGTCAATGGTGATGGGAAAACTGATTTGCTAGTAGCCTCCAGCGCGAAATCAATAGGCACACAATTCGATTCAGGAATAATCACACTTTTGTGGGGGACAGATAACGGCATAGTCCCTGAAAAAACAACCTATTTAGATCAAAATATAACTGGAATCCCAGATGATAATAAAAGCATGGATTACTGGGGGCGCTTAGGGACTACAAGTGAGCTCACTCTTGAACGTCCACCTTTAGGTTTAATCACACCATCTGGAATTAACGTCGTAGTCATGGTTGAGCTTCCTCAATCAAACGACAGTTCTGTAGCTCAGTATATTGTCCGAACTCCATGCGGAAGGTCGCAGAGAGCAACTGGTGGTGAACTAATAGAAGGTATTCAGATTGTTATTGATCCAGGGCACGGCGGGATTGATGGTGGTGCAGGTTACTTCGGACTTCGAGAGCACTCTGTTAACCTTTCAGTATCTGAAGCACTCAAAAGTGAACTTACCTCAAGAGGTATAAAGAGTTTCTTAATTCGCTCAAGCAATTACCATATCCCGCTTGCATCACGAGGGCTATACGCCGATCACCTACAGGCTGATGCAATGATATCTATTCACCATAATGCACCTACTATTGCGCCATCCCGACATCCCGGTACGGAGGCATTCATCCAAAGCAACTCAAATAACTCTGCGAGGTTAGGCACACTTGTTTATGAATCCGTATATGAAGCTCTTGATAACTTCTCGTGGATTTCATGGACAAGCCAATACGATGCTGGTGTTATACGAGTTCTGAATAACCGAGGAACAGATACCTATGGGATGCTTTCGCGACCAAGAACCCCAACCACGCTAGTAGAGCTTGCATATTTGGCTAATAGAGCTGAAGCAAATCTAATAAAGTCACCTGATTACCTTCCAGCTGTTTCAGTTGCAATGGCTGATGCGTTAGAAGAGTATCTAATAACCCCAAGTGAGGAAAGTTACGCTTCTTCAGTGCGTAATTTTACAGCAGCTAATGCACCTGGGTATAGCGTATGCAGGGACCCAGACTTGGGAAGTCCGCTAGTGTTTGACTTTGAGGAAGATGCCGTTAAAGAAGCGCTTCTTAAAAGCGAATAAAATTACGTGAAGTAGAATGAAAAGATCATGCTCAGAAATCTAGAGCATACATGCCTTGAATTGACCTAAAATATCTGTGTTTACGAAAGTTTGGTACAAATGAAAAATCAGACAGTGCTTTATGAAAAATCTGAAAATATTGTAACGATTACATATAATCGACCGGATAAACAGAACGCAATTAACGGACAAATGCGTAAAGAACTTAATGCTGCGTGGGATGAGTTCAACGAAGATGAGACTGCCTGGGTAGCGATCCTTACTGGAAGCGGCACTACTTTCTGTGGTGGAGCTGACTTGCGTGATGCGTCTGGAAGCACGGGAGACTTTAAAGGAACTTTCTGGGAGAAGCCCACTATAAATAGTTTTGAAAGTGGGAAAGAAATCTTCAAACCGGTCATTGCTGCAGTTAATGGGCCGTGTGTAGGGTATGGATTAACTGCTGTAACATTTTGTGACTTTGTTATCGCAAGTGATAAAGCGACTTTTAGCTACCCTGAAGTCACCATAGGGATACCTACTATTGTTGGTGCAATACGCTTACCTAAAAGAATAAATTGGTCAGATGCAATGGAATTTCTGCTTCTAGGGGAATCAATTACAGCAGCTAGAGCTCATGAAATGGGGTTTGTCTGGAAAGTCTGCTCCGCCGATGAATTGATGAAAGAGGCGAAAAAGCTAGCTACACAGTTATGTCGTTCCGCACCACTGGCTGTAAGGGCGACAAAAGAAGTAGCAACCAGAACACAAAACATGGGTTGGATTGAAGCGGTAAGGTTTGGAGAAACGATGAGAATCGTCGCGAACCAAACACAGGACGCAACCGAAGGCAGAACGGCTTTCAGAGAGAAACGCAAGCCAGAATGGAATGGAAAATAAAGAATCCTAGAGGGCTAAAAAAATTATCAAACATGATGTTATGCATATAAGAAACAAAACAATTGGTGTCAGATGAGTAATAAGCACTTAAATACCTCAATGCAATCTCAACCATCCGTATTTAGATGGGGCGCAGCAACTCATGTGGGTAATATCAGACTTTCAAATCAAGATAAATACGGGATCACCTCAAATCTATTGGCTGTTGCAGATGGAATGGGAGGGCATAATGGTGGCGAAGTAGCTGCTGAAATAGCCGTAAATACCCTCACCGCTGCTAATAGGTTTAACTCAATCAATGAGTTTGCTTATCTCATCCAAAGGGCACATCACCTGATACAGGATAGAGCTCAGGAGAATATAAATCTTGATGGCATGGGAACCACTCTGTGCGCACTTTCAGAAATAAAAAGTCAGGAGGCATCACAGCGAATTGTTGCTGTCAATGTAGGCGACTCAAGGATATATCTCTACACAAACAACGAACTTCACCAAATTTCCATTGATCACAGTCTGGTTCAAGAACTTGTCGACAGCGAACAAATCACTGAAAGTGAAGCTAAATCTCATCCGCACCGTAATGTGATAACACGTTCACTAGGTCACCAACCAATAATTGAAGTTGACGCATGGGAACTTGACTTAATAATCGGAGATCGATACTTGTTATGTTCAGACGGTCTCACAAATGAGATTTCAGACACAGAAATAGCAGAAATACTCTCGAACCAAAGCGACCCTCAGCAAGCTGCTGATCAACTAATTCAATCAGCGCTGGAAAATCAAGGCCTAGATAACGTGACAGCAATAGTTGCAGATGTCATTTCAGGTAAAGAAAAGAGAAACTCTTCAAATATTCAATTTGAAGTTCAGACCCTTTCACCAGAAGAAGATAAGGAATTTACTGAAGGAAAGAATCTCAATGCATTCAAAAGTCTTGTTGAGAAAATAACTAAAAGTAGAACTACCTAAGTCCTGATCTTCGGTTACACAAGCTAGATGCTCGGGACTTGCTCGTTAATTCTCCACCAGTAGGTTCAATTTCTCAAATATTTACTTACTCCGAAAAATCTATCTGAAGAGGATTATCCACTGCATTTTTGTAACTGCTTTAGAGGGTGAACGTACTATGCAATCAAACGCTATTAAACTCTTGATTTATGTCTGATAAGGGCTCAATAATCTTCGGTGGAAGATACGAACTTAAAAAGCGACTTGCTCGTGGTGGAATGGCTGAAGTTTTTCTTGGGGAAGACCAATTGCTCGGACGCCCTGTTGCAGTCAAAGTTCTTTTCCCTGAATTCGCCAGTGATCCAAACTTTGTCGAACGTTTCAGAAGAGAAGCGCAGGCAGCTGCGAATCTTAGCCATCCTAATATCGTTGGAGTTTTTGATTGGGGAAAGGAAAGAAATACTTACTACATAGTGATGGAATATGTAAAGGGTCGAACATTATCTCAACTAATTCGTAAAGAAGGTCCATTACCAGCCGCCCGCGTAGCTGAGATAGCAGATGGCATATCCTCTGCTCTTGGCTTCGCCCACAAAGGAAATGTGGTTCATAGAGATATGAAGTCAGGCAATGTCATCATCTCTGACACTGGTCAAATAAAAGTTGCTGACTTCGGCATCGCAACAGCAATATCTACAAGTTCGGACACAGACCTCACTCAAGCGGGGGCTGTCATGGGGACAGCGAATTATTTCTCTCCCGAACAAGCCCAAGGGTTAACTGTAGATGGAAGAAGCGACCTCTACTCACTAGGAGTAGTGATGTATGAAATGCTGACAGGAACTCTTCCTTTTACTGGCGAAACATCAATTTCAATAGCGTACAAACATGTTCAAGAACAGCCAGAACCTATTAATTCAAAGCGACCGGGGGTCCCGAAAGTTTTGCAAGCAATAACAGCAAAACTTCTAAATAAAAAACCTGAGCAACGTTACTCTTCAGCAGCTGAATTACAAAACGATCTACAACAGTTTCTTTCCGGTCGCTATTCGCTAGATGACTCCAAACTCGAGCAAACCGCCAGCAATCTTGAAACTAATGTAATGACCAAACCAGTGCCAACAGATGTTGATGCGCTAGATGAAGGCGGCCCCCCATACCCTCCTGAATATTATGAACCATATGACCGACGGGATAGAAGGATCTGGTTATGGGGAATATTGACGTTAGGTCTTCTAGGCGCATTAGTTTCGTTGATAATAGTGCTTGTTAATTTTGTTCAAAACACCACGAGTTCAAACACGGAGAGAATTGCTATAGAACAGATTGAACCAATCTCTCCGACTGGAATTATTGTCCCACTCGTCATCGACCTTGATAGAAGTCAAGCAATTGCATTATTACAGTCGCGTGGACTTCAAATAGGGCGAATAACTACTGAAATAAGGGATGACGTGCCCTCCGATAGAGTCCTCAGCCAATTTCCTTCACAAGGCACCGAATTAGAAGAGGGAGAGACAGTTGCCCTCGTTATAAGTGTCGGCCCTGAATCAATTCGAGTTCCAATTGTGGTAGGCCTTACACAAGAAGAAGCTTTCAATAGGCTACAGAACCAGGGGTTCGTGAATATTGAAATACGCAAAATCAAAACTAATGAATATGATGCGGGTGTAGTAGCAGAACAGGAACCCGAAGCAAGTTCATTTATAGAACCAACTTCGCTCATCGGTCTAAGAATCGCAGATGGCCGGATAAGTGACCTGATCCCCAATCTTACAGGTCAGCCCTTATCCATTGCTTCGGAAGAACTTGAGGAAATCGGTTGGGTGGTATCAATTGAAGAGATTAATAGCGATTCCGTGTCAGATGGAAGAGTTGTTAGTACAGTCCCAGAGTCCGGAACTGATCACAACTTAGATGAGTCAGTAATTCTACAAATTTCTATTGGTCCATCATCAGTTGAGGTGCCATCAGTTATCGGGGAAGGACCTGCAATAGCTGCGAGTATTTTGGCAGGGAATGGATTTATGGTTGCCCCCACTGAAGATTGCCCTGTTGACCCTACAGATCCAAATATAGGGAATGTTGTTTCTCAAACCCCATCTGCAGGAGAGTCCGTGGAACCAGGAGCAATAATAACTATCTGTATAGGAGTTCCAATGGACCCAATACCTGATCCTGACCCTGATCCTGATCCTGATGCTGATCCTGATGCTGATGCTGATCCTGATCCTGATGCTGATCCTGATGCTGATGCTGATGCTGATGCTGATCCTGATCCTGATCCTGATCCTGATCCTGATCCTGACCCAACTCCCGACCCCTGATCACGGACCCTGTAAAACGGGGCTAAATTTCTGCAAAAAAGTTTTTGAGAATCAAATGACCCTCTTGAGTCAAAATAGACTCTGGGTGGAATTGCACTCCCTCAATTCGGTACTGCTTGTGCTTTAACCCCATAACGATTCCGTCATTAGTTTCGGCCGTTATTTCAAGTGCATCTGGAAGAGACTCTCTCTCAACAACCAATGAGTGATAGCGGGTTGCCTCTAATGGGTTTGATACCCCCGCAAAGACCCCTAGATTCGTGTGAGATATGGCAGATGTTTTTCCGTGCATAACTTCAGGAGCTCGTATTACGTTCCCGCCAAAAAATTCGCCAATGCATTGCAGGCCAAGACAAACGCCAAAAATAGGTTTTAGATCTTTATATTCTCTAATTAATTCCATAGAGATTCCCGAATCATGAGGTGTCCCCGGTCCAGGGCTTATAAGAATTGCATCCGGATCTAAACGCGAAACATCCTGAACAGATAATTTATCATTCCGGTGAACAATTGGCTCTAAACCTAGCTCACCCAAATACTGCACAAGAATGTACACAAAAGAATCGTAATTATCTATGACTAAAACACGGCTACTCACGACTTGGAGGGTAGTGGACAACTCATAAATCCACCACTAAAAACCAATCTTAACCAATTGCATCTATCATATGTGTATGGGAAAACCACCAAAGGAACGCACGCAAAGCAAAAGAATAACAGAGAAGGGCACTCGACCTGATGGCCTCCCTCCTGTTGGATCTACCTCAATGGGATACGTTTCCTCGAAAAAAGTGAGTTCACGTTGGGTTGCACCAACTATGTTTGGATTACTTGGGCTCGGAACAGCAATGATCATCGTAAATTACGTAGATCTCCTGCCTGGTGGCACCAGTAATTGGTATCTCCTTGGAGGCTTAGGGCTTGTGCTTGCTGGCATAGTCACAGCAACACAATTACATTAATAGAACCCTTTTGCGAAGAAAAGCTTCATTATTTAATGATTAATTACATGTATGTAATTATCCCCAAAGTTTCACACAACCTGTGGATAACTAACAGTTTCCCCTTTAATAACATTACTAACACCAATAACATCATCCACAGGAATCAACACGTTCATTGAGATAATCTGCTCATTCTTCCTTAATGACCAAATCCATTTCTGACATACAATGTCGAGGCGGATCGGGAGTTTCGTCTGTAGCAACAGTCATTCTTACTTCGCTCCCACACGATGAACATCGAAAATTAAGTTTGACTTTCCTTAATTCACCGGCAGGGGGTGGCTCTGGTAACGGAGTAGCTAACAGTCGAAAGATACTGAAACCAATTCGTAAAATAACGTACCCAATTGCAATTGCAAATAGAACACTAAATACCGTGCCGACCATACCTCCATGCTAGGGGAAGATAATAGAAGAAATCATAATCAACATAAACGGGATAAGAATCTGTTTGAAACCAAGACTTATAACTAGAGATGTGGCAATCTCTAGAAGTACTTAAACTTTTGCTAAAGGACAAATATGGATCTCGAATTACCTCTTCTAATAATCAGAATTGCCTTAGGCCTAACCTTAGCCGCACACGGTTATAACAAATTTTTCAAGGGTGGAAAAATTGAAGGAACAGGTCGGTGGTTTGACAGCATGGGTATGCGACCCGGCAAGGCACATGCGTTCCTTGCGGCATGTGGCGAAATCGGCTCCGGACTTTTCCTTGCAACCGGATTCTTAACATCTTTTGCAGCCTTAGGGTTCGTTGGATTAATGTCAGTTGCTTATTGGACAGTCCATAGTAAAAACGGCTTTATGATTATCAATGAAGGATGGGAATATGTATTCATACTTGCCATCTCAGCAGTAACAGTTGCAATGATAGGTCCAGGAAATTGGTCAGTTGATCATCAAATAGGTTGGGATAACGAACTAGATGGCTACGCAGGCCTTCTAATTTCTGCTGGTGGAGGGGTCCTTGCAGCGCTCACACTACTTGCGATCTTTTACCGTCCACCAAAAGAAGAGTTGTCTCAGTAACTTATCTTCGTTTCTCATTTCGCATATCAAACGCTACCTTGATTGCTCCTTTAGGTCCCGCCTCAGCAGCATGACGAATAGCATCTTTATACCGATCTAAAGGATACGTTGCAGTTACCAGCCGCTCTAGCTTGTTTTCGCGAACAAGCTCAAATGCTAAATCATAACTTGTCCTAGCAGTGCCATCTCCAAGAACTTCTGTCCCATAAGTATAAGAACCCACGATCTCTATTTCACGATGCCACAGCGAAGTTAAATCAATAGAGATCGTTCCAGGGATCCCCATCATCACTATACGACCTCTCGGTCTAGTCGTTTCCAAAGAAGTAGTTATTGAACCAGCATTACCAACAGCATCAATGGTGACATCAGCACCCCCAGATAAAGAATTACCGATCATCCTACATCCAGTCACACTTCTGACTGCCCGTTTAAGTTCTTTAGGTTCAACAACAAGATCCGCACCGAGCTCACTAGCTAGAGATCTCTGAAGAGGGTATTTTGCAGATACTATAACCGTTCCAGCATCAGTGAATGAACGAACAGAAGCAATTGAGCACAACCCCATAGTTCCTGCACCCTGAACAACAACTACATCCCCTGATTGAATTTTAGCTTTTAAAGCAGAATGAACGCCGCCAGCTGCCGGTTCTAAAATTACAGCAGCCTCATCAGAAAGTTCATCAGGAACTTCATGGATTTGAGAAGAATGAGCAACGAGTTGAGTACTCCAACCCCCACCTGTATCTGCACAGAAACCTACCTGAATACCATCCCCGATAGGACCACTCAGCAGATACCCATAATCATCGCCATCACCGGGGCAAGCTCCTTCAAATGCTGGCTCCTCTCCTCGACTTTCGGCCCCGAGAACAGGCTCAAGCACAACCCTTGTTCCATCCTCTAGCTCCCCGAACACTTCATGACCTGGAACAAAAGGGAAAGAAACCAATGGATCAAAATAACGACTTGACTTCCCATCTACAGTCGCTAAATCGCTTCCACAAATACCCGACAATAATGGGAAAACTCTTTTCCACCCATCCGCAGGAATCTCTGGAGGTTCAATATCTTTTAAACTCAGCGGCCCAACCTCAGACCCGACCCCAGGAAAAACACGAGATCCAATAGATGCAGCAGCGTATTTCAGTTCTTTTCGTTCAAACACCAAAGCTTTCACGTATCTAACACTAGAGGATTAGAAACTATTTTGGTAAAGAGAACCAATAACATCAATAAACTTTCGCTACATAATTAGAAGAAGTCATTGCTTTAAAGAAAAAATATTGAAATACCATTGCTGAAAACCATGTGCCAATCTTAAAGAAGAGCAATGGAGGAGGATACATGCAAGATTTCAACGACCGTTCCGGTGTAGCACTTGTAATCGGTGGAACAGGGGGTATCGGTACTGAAATCTGTAAATTACTAGCCACAAGAGGAAGCGATGTGGCATTCACGTATCGAAATAATATAGAAAAGGCTGAAATGCTTACTTCCGAAATTGAGAACTTAGGAGTGCGTTCGCTAAAGCAGTCGCTAAATCTGGACGACCAAGACGGAGTACAAAGTTTTATACAGTCTCTAGGCGAAGATGGAGGAATACACACATTGGTGTATGCAGCGGGTCCCGTTGTCCCACAAATACACCTATCAAATATTGAAACGGAAGTATTTTCAAAACATCTAAATTTAGAAGTGAATGCATTTTTCGGTGCGGTCATAGCGGCTTTACCCTTTATCAGAAAGCAAAAAGGAGCCATTATCGCAGTCACATCTGCGGCTACAGATAATTATCCGGTTAAAGATGGTCTATCTGCAAGTCCTAAAGCAGCTATTGAGATGCTTATCAAAGGATTAGCAAAAGAAGAAGGACGCTACGGCATTCGAGCAAATGCAGTGGGACCCGGAATGCTAGTAGATGGGATGGCAGCAACTCTGATCGACAGAGGCGACTACAGCCAAAGCGACCTTGATGTTGCGACAGCTAACATACCTCTTGGATATTATGGAAATGCTACTGACATTGCTGAAGCAGTCTGTTTTCTCGCTTCCACTAACGCCCGATATATAAGCGGCCAAATCCTAAATGTAGATGGTGGTTACACAGCTTAAAATCTTTGTAAAACCCTGTTAACTAGCTAGTTTGATCTAAAGCTTCATCAAATACTTTCTGCAGTTCAGAGCGAAGATCCTGCGTAAATTTTTTGCGAACAGAAGTAGGAACTCTACCTCCATCAACACTAACTAATTCCATAGGCTCCCCAACAACTATGCGAACTTTTGTGCGTTTAGGAAATTTCGATCCAGGAGGTAAAGCCGGTTCAGTTCCCCCAATACCTACGGGAATTACTTTCGCACCCGTCCGGGCAGCTAAAAATGCTGCACCGTCATAAGTCTCCCCGACAATTTTGCCATTTTGTCGTGTGCCTTCGGGGAAAACAATGATGGATGCACCCTGCTCAAGCAGTAACTGCGCAGCTTTGAGAGCATCCCGATCAGCGACTCCACGATTAACCGGAACTCCTCCGAGAGCAGCAATAACCCAAGAAAAAAAATTGCCAGAGAAAAGACTCTCTTTCGCTAACGCATGGATCATTCGAGGAGTTTGAACGACAAGTAAGGGTGCATCAAGATTAGACCTATGCACGGGTGCAAGAATTACGGGACCTGGAGTATCAAGAAAGTGAGCGTTTCTACCTCGAACCCGAAAGTATGGATAAAGAATTAACCTAATAAAATACCAAACCATCTTCCGAAATAAACGACCTCCAAAAGATGATGCAACACGCAACGCTCTTTTTTGTCTTTCTCCCAACTCAGATGGCGTAGAAGACACCTTTACCTCCACCTCCCCACAGGAATAATTTAATCAAATGTGGCGTGAGGTTTATTCTCTTTCAAACCGGTCGAAGTAACTCGAATAAATTCTGCCTTTTCCCAAAACTCAGAAATTGTTCGCGCATTACTGTAGCTCATCCCACTTTTTAAACCCGCAACCAATTGAGCAATTAGTTTTGCTACTTCCCCTTTGTAAGGGACAACTCCCTCAACGCCTTCAGGAGCACGTTGCTCAAAATATTCATCATCAATAAGTTCGCCAGTACGAATAGCTCGTGCTTCTATTGCCTCAAAGCTTGCCATTCCCCGTACACGTTTAACAAGCCCTTTCGGAGATGATTCAACTTCACCAGGGCTTTCTTTAGTTCCCGCAAACATTGAGCCGATCATGACAGAGTCCGCACCAGCGGCAATCGCTTTTGCAATATCTCCTGATGTCTTAATCCCACCATCTGCGATAACAGGAATCGGAATTTCACTCGCAGAGAATATAGCTGTCAGCTGTGGAACGCCAACACCTGCTACTAAACGCGTTGTGCAAACACCTCCAGGACCAACCCCGACTTTGATAGCATCAGCTCCAGCCTCGTAGAGATCTTCTGCCCCAGCTTGTGTAGCAACATTTCCAGCGATGACATCTGTATCTGGAAAAGAATTCTTTAATTCCTTTAATGCATCAATAGCGTGCTCCGCATGTCCATGTGCAATATCAAGAACAAGCACATCTACGCCAGCGTCAATAAGTGCTTTACTTCTCACTAAGGCATCGTGATCAGTTCCTATTGCAGCGCCGGCAACAAAACTAGAGTTTTCATTCTTTATGTTTTCCACCATCTGGGCCTGAGCTTCAACCGTCATAAAGCGGTGAAGAATACCAACCCCACCGAGGGATGCTATAGCTATCGCCATCTCTTGTTCGCAAACCGTATCCATATTTGCGGCAAGGATTGGAAGGTCAATCTCTATATTTGTTGTTAAACGAGTTTTGAGCGACACGTCCTGTCTGCTCCGAATCGAAGAACGTCTCGGGACAAGAAGAACATCATCAAATGTTAATCCAGTCTCTAATCTTTCAGATGCTTTATTGCCTAAGGTCATAACACTTTCCGAATAATTTAGTACCGCAAGAAGACTAGCTCAGGAAATGCTTCTCGCCTAATAATTTAGCAATCTCATTTCGTATGAACGAAGTAGTGAATACGCTCTAAAGTAGGCATCATAAAATAGCGAACAGGAACACATGAGCACCTCAGACGGCCCATACTACGAAGACATGGAAAAGGGTCAAACTTTTCCTGCCCCTCCCGCAGTAATCCTAGATTCAGGATTAGCGTCTGTCTATCAATCAATAGCTGGGGAAGCACTACCCTTAGTGCTTGACCCCAAACTATGCGGAGAAGTAACAGGAATAAAACAAAGAATTGTGAGTCCTGGATTGCTGCTGCATCTATCAATAGGTGCGAGTACGGTCGCTACTAAAAAAGTTATTGCCAATCTTTTCTATCGAAATGTACGAATACTACGTCCAGTCTTTCTCGGAGAGGTTATTCACACCACTACTGAAGTAGTGGCGCTTCAAGACAGTCGCTCAACAGGTAAAGGTACATTACGAGGAAAAGTTCTTTTAAAAATTACAACATACGCGAATGATGAAAAAGTTCTTGAGTATTACCGAGCTCCACTAGTTCGCCTTAAGGGGACCGAACTACCGGGTCATAATGATGACCTTGGCTCGGATTCAGAATTAAATCTCAATGACTATCAATGTTCAAGCTATGAAGACTGGAAACTGCCTTCTTTACAGAAATATGAGCAACATATTCCATCTGGAGTAATAAATGACCCACTGAAAGATGTTGTTGACCAAGCGCTTGCATTGGTCAGACTGACGCAAAACGTAGCCTCGGTCCATCGTGATGTTAACGCATCACCATATCCAAATCGTTTAGTCTATGGAGGTCATACCGTTGCATTGGCTCAAGCATCGCTGAGTCGAATATTCACGAATACAGCAACTATCCTCGGATGGCACACCTGCAATCACACAGGTCCAGTCTTTGAAGAAGACTTACTTTCCTTCGAACATGAAGTAATAGATAAGCAAGAATATGCATCTGGAAATATCATTGCTGTTCGCTCAAGAGTTTTCGTACACAGAGATAACGAAGAACCGCAAGAAGTTCTTGAATGGATCCCTATTATTCTTACAAGTTGACATAGGGTGAACCAATGAACGATCCACTAAATGCATTTCGATTAGATGGCAAGGTCGCAATAGTCACTGGAGCAAGCAGCGGCATTGGCGCCCAAACAGTAAAACTTTTCAGCTCGCTTGGAGCTAAAGTTATCGCAGCAGCACGAAGAGAAGACAGATTACACGACCTCGCCAATCAATACCCGAACGTGATGGCAGCGAAGTGTGATGTCGGTGTCGAAGCAGATTGCAAAAATCTGGTAGAAACCGTAATCAATGAGTACCAAAAAATTGACATCCTAATCAACAATGCAGGTATCAGTGACCCTATTCCAGCACTAGAGGAAGATCTTGATCAATTTAAAAGAGTCATCCAAATAGACCTAATTTCATGTTTCCATCTTGCACAGTTATGCGCTCAACATATGGAAACCCAAGAATCCGGTGGAGCAATTGTGAATGTTGCGTCAATCCATGGATTTGTTGGATCATCTCCCAATAATCAGCCAGGGTATACTGCTGCCAAAGGTGGCCTCATCAACTTAACAAGAGAACTTGCTTTAGAGTGGGCTCGACACGGTATCAGAGTAAACGCAATAGCACCCGGATATATAAGTACTGAATTGACTGATGAAATGATTGCAGGCGAAAGCGGAAGAAAATGGATAGAACGCAATACACCCATGCGACGCCCAGGAGAAGTTACTGAATTAGATGGAGCAATGCTGCTACTCGCATCTGACGCAGGAAGCTACATCACAGGAGAAACTATCGCAATCGATGGTGGGTGGTTGGCGAGATAACTGCATATCCCAGTCTTTCCAATAAGTAATAATTCGCATAACGTAGAGCAAGACTAAAGGACTTAAATTTAATGAAAGCAGCTGTTTTTACCCAACCAAACTACCCAATCAATATTCAAGAAATTGAGATCGAAGAACCTCGATCAAGAGAAGTCATGGTTAAAGTATCCCATTGCGGAATTTGCCATAGCGACTTATCCATGCTCGACCTTGGCGGTGCAGGACAACTTCCCGTAATTCTAGGCCATGAAGCAGCTGGAACTATCGAAGAAGTAGGTAGAGACGTTACCTCAGTGGCTCGTGGGGATAAAGTCCTTCTGACCCCTCTCGCTTTCTGCGGTCAGTGTTATTGGTGCTCTCGCGCCGAACCTACTGCATGTGTAGAAGCGCAAAGCTTCACCAGTGGATTGCGCCCGGATGGAACGTCACCTTTTTCCAAACAAGGACAATGTGTTCACCGAGGTTTAGGAGTTGCAGGCTTTTCTGAAAAGACAATTGTTCCGGAATCAGCAGTAGTTAAACTTGACCAAGATACGCCTCTTGATATTGCTTGTGTCATCGGATGCGCAGTCCAAACAGGTGTTGGTTCTGTGTTCAATAGCGCAAAGGTTGAGGTCGGGTCGACAGTACTTGTTACAGGTCTCGGGGGCATAGGAATATCAATAGTCCAAGGTGCTCGAATAGCAGGTGCAGAAAAAATAATAGTTTCTGACCCAGTTGCTGAGAGAAGGGAAGCTGCTTTACATTTTGGAGCTACCCACACCATAGACCCGTTAAATGAGGAACTCATACCTAAAGTTTTGGAGAAAACAGCAAATATAGGAGTCGACTACGCATTTGAAGCAGCTGGTGTGGCAGCACTAGTAGATGACTGTATCAATGCATCAAGAATAGGGGGAAGCACCATTATTGTGGGTGTCGATGCAACACTAGCAACTGTTCCCATTCTTCCGGTTATGTTAGCAACAATGGGCAAAAAGATAACCGGCTCTCTTTTAGGGGATTGTCATCCTCAAAGAGATATCCCTCGCTTCGTGAGTTTATGGAAATCTGGAAAGTTAGATCTTGATGGAATGATCAGCCACCGAATTGCATTAGATGAAATCAATTCAGGGTTTGAAAATGTGCGTGAAACACGAGGAATACGAACAGTTGTAGAGGTAGCTTCGACATGACTAGCTCAGCTAGAGAGTTATTAGATTTAACAGGCAAAGTAGCGATAGTAACTGGAGGTAGCCGCGGGATAGGAAGATCTATTGCAAAAACATTCGCCGACCACGGTGCGAAAGTTGTTATCACCAGTAGAAAAATTGATAGCTGTCGAGACACTGCTCAAGAAATAATTGAATCTGGAGGAATGGCACATCCAGTTGCAGCTCACATGGGAAACCTAGTTGATATTGAGGAACTTGTTCTCGCAACTGACAAAGTGTTCGGTGGGATTGACATCATTGTGAATAATGCGGCCAACCCCTTAATGAAAGGCGTTGGTGAAATAACACCTGAAGCATGGGAAAAGGCCATGAACACAAATCTTCGCGGACCTGTTTTTCTCGTTCAATACGCTCTTCCTTATCTTGAGAAAAGCACTGGAGGATCCATTATTAACGTTCTCAGTAACGCGGCTTACATGTACGCAGCGCACCACTTATTGTACCCCGTAGCTAAGTCAGGATTAGAAGCAGCGACCCGTTCAATGGCTGCTCAGCTAGCATCCAGCGGTATACGCGTAAATGCGCTTGTTCCTGGAACAGTAGATACCGACATGGTCAGAGCCATGCCTGAAGCATTCCAGAAAGCATCAGCAAAAGCTTCCTTGCTCGGCAGGTCAGCTGACCCTGAAGAAATGACCTTAATGGCACTTCTGTTAGCATCCAATGGAGGAAGCTTCATGACTGGCCACACCTATTTCGTTGATGGAGGACAGAGTTACAGGTGACACTTTTGAGCATTGCAGGAAAAACCGACTCATTATATGACCGACAAATTGTCGATATCAGTTGGTTAGAATTCACCCTTTCATTATCACTTGTAGTCGTAACACTCTCAATCTCTCTTTTACTTAGATTGCATATCGAAAAATCGTTATTTGTCGCATCTATAAGAGCTGCGTTGCAACTACTTGCAGTAGGTCTCTTCTTTACAGCTATCTTTGATCATAAATTCGCTGAACTCTGGTCATGGCTCTGGGTGATCTTTATGGTTCTATTAGCTACTGAAATTATTCGCAGGCGTGTACCAACTGTCAAAAAACTATCGCCAGTTGCTCTGATTGCGATTACAACATCAGTCGCAATGGTTGTGAGTGTCATCTTCTTCTTTGCAGTCATTGACTACACACCAATCAATATTGTGGTGGTTTCGGGTATCACGATTGGCAATATTGTTCCTTCCGCAGTTCTTGCAGTTCAGCAACTGAATATGCAATTAACATCTCGTCGCTTGGAGGCTGAATCCTTGCTTGCATTAGGAGCTGATAAGTCGATTCTCACTAAATTCCTTGCACCTCAAATCATCAAAATTGCCATAACCACACAAATAGAAAGAACAAGGGTTGTTGGGTTAATTGCATTACCTGGGGCAATGACTGGTTTGCTATTGGCTGGTGTTGAGCCAATGGATGCAGTGCTCGTACAACTAATTGTCATGTATATGATTCTTGGGTCAGCAACCATAACAGTTTGTATGATTGTATGGTTTGGATTGAAGCTGTCGCTTACTAATGACTTACGGTTTCTATCGCAGAATAACGATATTTAATTTCTGGCATTAAGAAATTCATTTATCTCGTGAGCGATCTCTGAAGGAGGTTTCCCAACAGTGTCAAACTCCACAAACTGTTTGTAAACGTCTTCACGGATAGCCAATAATTTAGAAATTGCTTCCTTAGGGTCCTCAACATCAAGGAGTGGTCGAACTCGAACTTCTCCAGATCTAGTTAAGCGATTCACGATTTCTTCCGGATTAGCCGTCAAGCAAATAATCTCTCCTGAGTCTTCTAGAACTTTAATATTGCCAGGATCCATAATGGCGCCTCCTCCAGTAGCTATAACTACTCCTTCCCTCTTGGCTACCTTTAAGATAATTTCTCGTTCGCATTGCCGGAAATATTCTTCACCATGAATTTCAAACAATTTGGTGATCGGTCCGAATTCTTTTGTTATTTCTTCGTCAGTGTCTATAAAGGGAACGTTACGTATCGTTGATAATTCCTTAGCCACAGAACTCTTCCCTGTCCCCATAAAGCCAGTTAAAACGATATTCTTTACCACAATCAATCTCCTAATAGTTAAGTGTATGTATCTGACATGGTTTGTGCATGTAATTTCAACTACCGAAACAATCAAGCTAGGTTAGTAAAGTGATCACAGGAATTCATCATGTTGCCATATCGGTACCTGACTTAGATAAAGCAGTTGGCTTTTATCATGAGATTCTCGGATTTGAAAAGGTATTTTCCAATAGTTGGTTTGGGGATAGAGAGCAGGCTGATCAGGTTATTGGTCTAGAAAGAACACACGCAAAGGTTCAAATGCTCAAAGCCGGTAACGCATATTTAGAGCTATGGGAATACATAAAACCTAAGCCCGAGGTGCAGAGATTTAATTACTCACCAGCAAATCATGGAATTGCTCATATAGCTTTGCAAGTAACTAACATTCACGATGAATTCTCACG